>Ga0115002_10003405_pt1 | contig 19902 bp, 14 predicted proteins | sample ArcticOcean_MG_C_8_FD_89576 | JGI IMG/M metagenome (GOLD analysis project Ga0115002, IMG submission 89576) | Marine microbial communities from western Arctic Ocean - ArcticOcean_MG_CB11_86 | ecosystem: Environmental > Aquatic > Marine > Oceanic | place: Arctic Ocean: Canada Basin | collected... | reverse complement strand
TGCAACCCCAACAGCACCAACAACCAAGTCCGATGCCAATACGCACTATTGATATACGGATTCTCCGCCGAAGGCCAGTTGGTCCAATAGGTCTCGTTGTGCGGAATCCGGTGATACCACTGCAGAAGCGGCACCGACGGCATCTCATTCAGCCAGATCGCCATCGCCTCCCGAAATAATTCGTGTAAACGCGGATCATCCGGCGCCGTGCGCCCCATTTCATCGACCAGCGCGTCGTAGTCCGTATTCTTCCAGCGCCAGAAATGCTCCGCCGCCGTACCCGTCGGCTGCACGAAACGGCTGTGGTAAAGCCGCATCGTGAAATAGGGGTCGCGCACCGAACCCGCGTGCCCCGTGATATAGGCCCGCGCCTCGCCCTGCGACATCTGATCGTAGGCGTCCGAGATCTGGCGAAACGAGGCGTCGAAACCGGCGCGCTGCAATTGCACCACCAGCACCTGGCCGATATCCTGAAAGCCGCCGAAGATATTAATCGCCATCTTCACCGTCTTCCCGTCTTTCTCCCACATCCCAGCACCGTTCTTCTGCCAGCCGCCGGCCTCCATCAACCCCGCACTCTTCTCGATATCGTAGACCCCCACCCCGGACTGCTCGATCAAATCCTGGATTCCATCGGTAAAGCGACGAATAGGCGGAAAGGCGGGAAAGGGCACTTTCGCCGGCGTACCGCTGCCCTGCCAGCCCACCTCGACCAACTGGTCGCGGTTGACGGCAAAGTTGATTGCCCGCCGGACCTGCGGGTCGGAGAAAGGCCATTCGAGATTATTGAAACCCAGCGAGATCGGCCACCAGTCCAGATAACCCAGGGCGCCATCGCGCCCCGTCCAGGACGTAATCTTCGGATTGCCCTCGACCATCGTACGAATATTCGGCGGACGCGAATCGCCGCAGGAATCGAGTTGGTTAGCCAGCATCAATTGTACGCGCTTGGCCTCATCTACATAGGGCAGAAAAATCAGCCGCTCCACTTTGGGCGCGGCCTTGAAGCCTATCTTGCTCGCCCACCAGTCGTCGCGTAGGTCCCACATGCGCTGCTGCGGTGACGAAAGCGCCAAGCGATAGGGCCCGCTGACCACCGGCCAGCCCTTGGCGAGGTCAAGATTCTTAAAGACCTCAGAATCTTGCCCATCCCAGATGTGCTTGGGCACGATCGGTACGCCATTATCGAAATTGTGGGTAAAATACGTAAAGACGAAACGTGGGTTCGGGGCGGTCAGGCTAATGCGGGCGGTCAGACTATCGACCGCCACCGCCTCTTTCACCCAAGTGTTCATGTCGGTCGAAAAGAGCAACAGCGGCACGTTCGCCTTGAGCATATTGATCGTGAAAACCAAATCGTGCGCCGTCCACGGGTGCCCGTCGCTCCATTCGACCCCCTCGCGAATATTGATGGTGATTTCGGTGTAGTCCGCATTGAACTCGTGCCCCGTCGCGATCCAGGGAATGATATTATCCTCGGCACCGTAGGCATTATAAAAGTAAAGCGGCTCGTAGAGGAACTGATAGCCGGTGCGAGAAGTCTGCCCCGGCACGTAGGGGTTGAAGGTGTCGTAGTCCTTCATCTGCCCCGCACAGGTGCCTGGATCGATGCAGTCGAGGATCAACGTGCGATTCCTCGCTACGTTTTTCAAATCGTTGGGTATGCCGCCTTCGCCACCCCCACTACAGGCGCTGAGTGCAACCGCCAATAGACAAAACCAATGCGCTTTAATTCGCTTCACTGCGACCCCGCTTTCCCTTGTAAATAAAGTCGTGTCTGAAAAATCGCTTGCAGCAAAAGGACTACTGGCGCAGAGCGTTTTTCAGACACGTCGCTATTTTCACGTTAATCCTGTTTCCGTTCAATTTGCGCACCCAATTCCCGCAGGCTCTTGTCGATATCCTCGTAACCCCGGTCGAGTTCCTCGACCCCGCGGATCACCGAACGCCCCTCAGCGCAGACGGCGGCGATCAGGTAGGTAAAACCGGCGCGCAGATCCGGGACCGAAATTTCCGCGCCGCGCAGGGCCGTCGGCCCTTTGATCACGGCGCTGTGGCTGTGGCCCATCGCGCCGAAGCGGCAATCGCCCCCCCCAAGACAAGTGTCGTAGATCTCGATATCAGCCCCCATCTTCTGCAACTCACTGATATAGACGAAGCGATCCTCGAAGACGGTCTCGTGGATCACCGACATGCCCTCGGCCTGGGTCAACAGCACCGCGAAAGGCGGTTGCCAGTCGGTCATAAAACCGGGGTGCACCGTGGTCTCCAGCGCGATCGAATGCAATGGCCCCTGGCGAAAGAAACGGATCCCGTCGCCCTGAACCTCGAAACCGCCGCCCACCCGGCGCAAGGCATTGAGGAACGTCAGCAAATCGCCCTGGTGCGCGCCACGCACGAAGAGGTCGCCGCCGGTAGCAACCGCCGCCGCACCCAACGAGGCGGCGACCAAGCGGTCGGGCATAATCGCGTGGCGGGTGCCTATGAGCGAATCGACCCCCTCGACGATAAAAGTCCGGTCGACGTGATAGTCAATAATCGCACCCATCTTTTGCAGGAACAGCGCCAAATCGACCACTTCTGGCTCGATCGCCGCGTTGCGGATAAAGGTCCGTCCGCGGGCCAAGGTCGCAGCCATCAGCAAATTTTCGGTCGCCGTCACACTCGGATAGGGTAATGTGATATCGGCACCGTGCAAACGATCCGCCTCAACATAATAAACATCGTCGAGCGTCTCGACCCGGGCGCCCATCATGCGATAGCCCTCAAGGTGAAAATCGACCGGACGCGGGCCAATGCGGTCACCGCCGGCCGCCGGCACTACCGCCCGGCCGTGGCGATGCACTAACGGCGCCAACATCATCACCGATAGCCGGTTTTGCACCGCGAGCGCCTCCGGCACCGCAGCCACGGGCATGTCCGGTGTCTCAACCAACAGCGCCTTAGGTCCGATTTCGCTGCAGTGCGCCCCCAACGCCTCGCAGATCGCCTTGGTGATTTCCGTATCGCCGATAGCCGGTACGTTTGTGAACTCGCACGGTTCGGCGGTCAGCATCGAGGCCGTCAGCAACTTGCTCATCGAGTTCTTGGCGCCAGCGACCTCTATTTCGCCTTTCAGCGGCGTAGGTCCGTCTACAATTAGTGTTTCCATAATAGCCCTCAATATAAAACGCGGCGGACGGACAAACAAAGAAGCGGGGATCCCATATGGAATCCCCGCCAAAAATAAATCGCGCCGCCCGACTCAGCCCTGCGCCGGCTCTAACCCCAACAACACCAGCAACCAGGTATTGTGCCAGTAGGCACTATTGATATATGGGTTTTCGGCCGTCGGCCAGTTCTTCCAATAGGTCTCGTTGTGCGGTATGCGGTGATACCACTGCACGATCGGGATCGAGGGCAGTTCGGAGAGCCAGATCTCCATCGCCTCGCGGAAAAGCCGCTGCAGTTCCGGGTCGTCGGGCGCGGTCTGCCCCATCTGGTCGACCAAGGCGTCATACTCGGGGTTCGACCAGCGCCAGAAGCGCTCGGCGTGCGTGCCGGTCGGCTGGACAAAACGGCTGTGGTAGAGCCTCATCGTGAAATAGGGGTCGCGCACGCTGCCGCCATTACCCATCAAAAAGGACCGCGCTACGCCCTGTGCCATGCGCGAAAACACGTCGGAGGTCATGCGAAAACTCGCGTCGAAGCCGACCTGCTTGAACTGCGCCGCCATCACCGGCGCCAGATCGGTGAAGATGTCGAAGATATCGATGGCGATCTTGATGCGCTCGCCGTCCTTGGCCCAGAAGCCCTCGGCGTCCTTAGCATACCCTTTGCGCTCCATAATGGCCGCGGATTTGGCCGGGTCGAAGACACCGATCTCGTATTTTTCGATCAGATCCTGGATCTGATCGGTGTATTTGCGCATCGGCGGAAAATCCGGCAGCGGCAAATGCGACTTTGTCCCGGCCCCCTGCCAACCGATGGCCACTAGTTGGTCACGATCGATCGCGTAGTTGACCGCGCGGCGGATCTCCGGATCGTTAAAAGGCGGTTCCAGGTTATTAAAACCTAGACACACCGGCCACCAGTCGAGATAGCCGTACGGTAGTTCGCGCCCGGACCAGGTGGAGACGTTGGGGTTGGAATCGAGGATCGAGCGAATATTGGGCGGTCTGATATCCAAGCTGGTATCCATCGTGTTGGATATCAAATTTTGCACCCGCTTCGTTTCTTCCATATGGGTCAGATAAATGATCCGCTCCACCTTCGGCATATCGCGGAAACCCACCTTCTGCGCCCACCAGTCGTCGCGCAAATCCCAAACCCGCTGCTCCGGCACTGAAATCGCGATCTTATACGGCCCGCTGACCACCGGCCAGCCCTTGGCGAGGTCGAAGTTTTTAAAATTATTGGGGTCCTGGCCTTCCCAGATGTGCTTGGGCACGATCGGTATGCCATTGTCGAAGTTGTGGGTAAAATAACTGAAGACAAAGCGCGGGTTGGCCTTGTTCAGCGTGATCTTCGCCGTCAGGTCATCAACGGCGACCGCCTCTTTCACCCACGCTTCCATATCGGTGGAGAAAGCCAACTCCGGCGCATTGTCCCTGAGCATATTGATCGTAAAGACCAAGTCGTGCACCGTCCACGGCTGCCCATCGCTCCACTCAACCCCCTCGCGGATCGTGATGACAACTTCGGTATAATCGGCGTTGTACTCGTGCCCGGTGGCGATCCAGGGGATAATATTCTCGCCCTTGTTGTCATAGGCATTGTAGAAATACAGCGGCTCATAGAGGAAATTCCACCCCGTGTTCGACTTACCGATCAACAGATACGGGTTAAACGTATTGTAATCCTTAATCTGCCCGCCGCAGTCCTGCAAGTTGGAACAATCCATAATCAATGTGCGATTCCGCGGAATGTCCTTATGCTCTCCCCCGACTCCTCCTCCACCACAACCAAGCAACATCCCCACCGCCAAACACGATAACCATCGCTTCATATCACTTCCCTCCTAAAAAAATGGGCCTTAAGCGGCACGACCAGCACAACCTGAGGGCAGCCAAGGGGTGTTCTCAAAGCGGATTATATCGCCTCTTTTTACAGGAAAGCAAAAAGGGGTGATATCCCTCAGAGCCGACCAATGACAGTCGGCGAGAATGAGCGAGAAACACCCCTTGGCTGTCCGTGCAAACCTGCGTTTTACCGATCGCGCTCCCGAAAGACCTCGTGCAGATCATTGCCCTGTAACACCGGCGACTCCTCGTATAAAAAACAAGAAACCGCCCGCTCCCCCTCCGTGCGAAAAAACGGCGGCGGCACCTGGCACTTGTCCATCGCAGCCGGACAACGCAACGCATAGGGGCACCCCGAAGTATGCACCTCGGCGTCCGGGTCCTCAACCTCTTTCTCCTCTATATCTTCTTCGATCCACCCGCTACCCGGCACAGGCACCGGAATCGATTGAATCAACTCGCGCGTATAAGGGTGTTGCGGATCCTTGATCACCTTCTCGGTACTACCCGCCTCGGCGACCGCTCCGTGGAAGAGAATGATAATATTCTCGCTGACCTGGTAAGCCGTCGTCAGATCGTGCGTAATATAGATGAAGGAGATGCCGAAGTCCTTGTAGAGCGTGTGCAAGCCGGCTAGGATCGTCGCCCTGAGCGAAGCGTCGACCATTGAGACCGGCTCGTCGGCGATGATCAGCTTGGGCTTGAGCAATAGCGCGCGGGCGATCGTGATGCGTTGGCGCTGGCCGCCCGACAACTGGTGCGGATAGCGACCCAGTGTCTCTTCGGGCCTGAGCCCGACGGTGCGCAGTGCTTCCTGAATCTTTTCGTAGGCTTCCGTCTTCGACGCAGCCAAGCCGAATTTATAAATCGGCGTGGTCAGGATATGGTCGATCTTGTAAAAGGGATTGTAGACTTCAAAGGGGTCCTGGAAGATCGCCTGCACGTCCTGGCGGAATCGCTGCTGCCCGTCCTTTTTCAGGTCACGCACGTCCTGGCCCTGGTAGAGCACTTCACCACCGCTCGGGTCGAGCACGCCCAAGAGCATCCGGGCGATGGTCGTCTTGCCGCTGCCCGACTCGCCGGCGATGGTGGTAAAGGTCGGGTTGTCGGCGTCAATCGACAGCGAAAAATCATTACAGGCGACCGTCTCGCTGACTTCGCCGCCAAAAAGCTGACCGCCGCCGTGGTATACCTTGCGGATATTGCGCGCCTCAAGAAGCGGGGGCATGTTGATCCTCCTCGTGCAATAGGCACGACACCAACTGATCGGCGGCGACCTCCTTGAGCTGCGGTTCGACGCTCTTGCAGCGGTCTATGGCTTTCGGGCAACGCGGATGGAACAGGCAACCCGTGGGTGGGTCCAACAGCGACAACCCAACGCCGGGAATGCCCCTGAACTCGCCCTTGATCTCAAAATTCGGGATGCTGGAAATCAGCAATTGCGTATAGGGATGCTGCGGATTGTGGAAAATATTCTCTACCGGCCCAACCTCGACGAGCTTGCCGCCGTACATAATCCCTACCCGCTCGGCGAATTGCGCCATCAACCCCATATCGTGCCCCACCAACAACACCGTCGCGTCGAGTTCGTTCTGCAATTTGCGCAGGGTCTGCATAATCTGCCGCTGCACGACTACGTCGAGCGCCGAGGTCGGCTCGTCGGCCAAGATCAACTGCGGGTTAAGCGAGATCGCCTGGGCGATACAGGCCCGCTGTTTCATACCGCCGCTCAATTCGTGCGGATAGAGCCGGGCCACTGCGGGTTTGAGGCCGACTCTATAGAATAGCTCCTCAACCTGCTTGAGCTGTGTGTGTTTGTCAGGAATTTCGCCATCTTCGGCGTGTTCGCGTATCGTCAGCATCAGCTGATCGCCGATGCGCATCACTGGGTTAAGCGAGTTCATCGCACCCTGCGGCACCATCGCCACCCTCTTGAGCCGGACCCGCCGTATCTCTTCGCGGTTGAGCTTAAGCAAGTCGGTGCCGTCATCGAGCGTCGCGCTGCCGGCGGCGATAAAACCGGGGGTTTTGATCATGCGCAATAGCGCCAGAATCAATGTCGTCTTGCCGCTGCCCGACTCGCCGACCAGACCGAAGCGCTCGCCCTTGTAGAGAGTCAGGTCGACCTCGTTGACCGCCCGCGCGATACCGCGCCGGGTCTCGAAGTGGACCTCCATCCCGCGAATATCGAGCAGGGTCTCTTTGTTGCCGCCGTTTGCGCTCATACAGCTTTTCGCTGTTTCGGATTAGCCAGTTCATCTAAGCCCGCCGCGATCAACAGCAGACCGACAAAAATCAGCGCGATAAAGAAAATCGGAATCGCCCACCACCACCACATACCGCGAATCAGCGCACTGAACGTGATCGCCCAGTAAATCGTCATACCGAGGGTCGGATCATTCTGCGGGCCCAGACCCAGCGCTTCTAAGCCGACCGAAGAAAGGATCGCCCAGTTGACGGCGTTGGTGAAGTTGGCCGCCAGATAGGGCAGCAGGTTCGGGAACAGCTCTTTCCAGATGATTTCGCCGTTGTTCATACCGTTGAGCTTGGCCATCTGCACATAGGCTCGCTCGCGCATGGTCAATACCTGCGAACGAATGGTACGGGTGGGCCACATCCACGCCAGCGAGGCCACCACAAGCGCCATAATATTGACGCTGATCTCCTCGCGGATCGTCGAGGCGATCGAAACGAGGACCACTAGGCCGGGCACCGTTAAAAGCGTATCGACCGTGCCGCGGATCACGGTGTCGATCTTGCCGCCCATATAACCACTGGTAAAGCCCAGGAAGACCCCCAGGCTCATGCCCACCGTTCCAGCCAGCAGACCGATGCGCATCGTCAACGGCACGCCGACGATCATAACAGCCAATAGGTCGCGACCCGCATCGTCGGTGCCAAAAGGATGCTCCCACGAAGGCTCCTGCCTGGGCGTCGTCGCCAGCGGCTGCGCCTTGTCGGTATCGACGAAAATCGGGCCCAATGCCCCGAAAAGCACGACCAACAGGATCATGCATATGCCCGCGGCTAACATCGGACTCTCGCGCAGGTAATAGAATATTTGATTAAGGCGATGCATATCAGTTTTGCCGGGTGTGGGAAATCCGCGGATCGAGCAGCGGGTAGAAGAAATCCATCAACATCGTCACCAAACCAATCGACATAATGAGGATCAGGACCACCCCGTTAATAACCGTGTAGTCGGAGGCCTGTATCGCCTGGAAGAGCACCGTGCCGATGCCCGGATAGGCGAAAATCACTTCAACGATGACCTGCCCGGCCACGACATTGGCCAGCGAAAGACCCAGCGCCGTCAGTTGCGGTAGCATCGCGTTGCGCAGGCCGAAGCGAAAAAAGATCGTGCGATTGCGCAGGCCATTGGCCTCGGCCAGCGTGATATAGTCTTCGCCCGAGGTAGTCACCATCATCCCACGCATGCCCAAGGCCCAAAAACCGACCTGTTGCATGACGATCGCCAAGGCCGGTAGGACCGAGTGGTGCAACACATCTAAATAGAAATCGACGCTGGCAATCGCCAGCCTGCCCGGTGAGTATCCCCCCGACAATGGGAAGAGCTCTAACTTTAGACCGAGTATATAGAGTACGATCAGCCCGAGCAGATAGGGTGGGATCGCAGAGAGGGTCATCAACGGCACCGCCATATTGCGCACAAAACGCGGCGCGGAAGGCCAAGCGGAAAGCGCGCCCATCAACGTGCCGAGGGCGAAGCCGATCAATACCGAGACCAGCATCAGCCCGATCGTCCAGGGAATGGCGTTGCCGATCATCTGCCCAACACGCGCTGGGTAGTTAGCCAGCGAGTAACCCAAATCCAGGGTGAACGTGTCGCCAAGGAAATTGAGGTACTGCACGTAGAGCGGTTTGTCGAGGCCGAATTTGACCTGATAGGCCTTGACCATCGCTTCAATGCCGTCTTGGCGCAATCCACCGCTGGCGGCTAGCTGGCCGAGCTTTTCGCGAATGGGATCACGGCCCGTACCTAAACGCGGAACAAAAAAGTTAACGCTTGCTGCCGCCCAGACCACAATGAGGAAGAGGGCAACGCGTTTTACTGTGTAATTCCAGGACATTAAGGTCTTATTGGTGAAGTTTGCAAGACGTAAAAGAACGCCTAAAATACAACAGATGTCAAACTTGATCGTCAGATATCAAACTTGATTATTTGACTTCGGTGGGGTCCGTTTCTCTTAGATCTCTCACCGCATATCCGTCATTCTGGCGCACGACCAGCAATCGATTCGACGGCAGATCGGCGATTCGCGTCACACCGCCGTCGGGCCACGTGACCTCCACCTGTTCGACGCGCCCATTTTTGGGCAGGCCAAAATAAAGCCGGGTATCGTTGTGCCCCAAATAGCTCGAAGCCCCGTTGACCGTGCGTGTCTGCGTACGTCCACCCGTCGTCAACCGCACCCGTGCGCCCAACCCGTCCCGATTGGCTCCCGCGCCCTGCAATTGCACCGCCAAATAATTCCCCAAGGCCCCATCATTGCGCAAAAGCGTCGGACTGTCGTCGATATTCGTTATGTATAAATCTAGATCGCCGTCCTGATCGTAATCTCCACTGATCGTCCCTCTGCTCGATTTTTCCACCGTCAAACCGGGGCCACCATCAACGGCGGCAAACACGCCGGCGCCCGAATTAACAAAGAGTTGGTTGCGTTGGCCATAGCGCCCCCCGGCCGACGTCTCGTCGACTTGCGGGTAAACGTGGCCATTGGCCGCGAAGAGATCGAGATCGCCGTCGAGGTCGAAGTCGAAGAAGCGCACGCCCCACCCAAGGAAACTCACCGTCGGTGCCGCCAAACCACTCTGTGCCGTGATATCCGCAAAAGTCCCGTCGCCCAGGTTTTCGTAAAAAGTATTGGTCTCGCCATCGAAATTCGTCACGTAGAGGTCCGCATCGCCATCGCCATCGCCGTCGCCCGCGTCAACGCCCATACCCGACTCCACTTCCCCATCGCCATTGTAGGCTACGCCCGCCTCAACCGCGATATCGACAAAACGCACGTTGGTGCCCGCGCTATCTCCATCGTTGCGGAAAAGCACATTCGGCGTTTCATCGTTGGCGACAAAGAGGTCGATATCGCCATCGCCGTCGAAGTCCTCGGGCACCACCCCCATGCCGAAATTGAAATTGGCCGTCGCCACGCCCGACGAGAGCGTGACGTCGGCAAAAGATCCATCGTCGTTGCGATAGAGCCGGTCCCGCCCACCCTCCATGCCCTGCGGACCGCAAAAGACCCGCAAGCCGCCCAAATAAATGCAGGGATCTTGCAACTCGGGATCTTGCAATAATGGTTCGATATCAAAGACCACATAATTCGTCACATAGAGGTCGAGGTCGCCATCCTTGTCGTAATCAAAAAACGCCGCGCTAGCGCTAAAGTCCTCGCCCGCAACATCCATTTGCGACGAAACATCGACGAAGGTTCCGTCCGCCACGTTGCGATAGAGTATATTCGCCCCGTAGTTGCTCACGTAAAGATCGCGATACCCGTCGCCGTCATAATCCCCGACCGCTACCCCAACACCCCACCCCCGGTCTTCGACCCCGGCGACCGTTTCGCTGAAAACGCCGCGCCCTTCGTTGCGATAGAGCGCATTACCCGGTCCCGCGCCATACGCGTCATACGTCGAACCGTTGACCGCATAGAGATCGAGGTCGCCATCGTTGTCATAATCAAAAAATGCCGCGCCACTACCAGTAGATTCAAGGATAAACTGCTTGCCCGGCCCGCCATTAACGACTTCGCGCTCAAGCCCCGCCTCTAGCGTTCGGTCGACAAAGAGCGGGTCGGCTCGAACAATACAGCAAAGCAGCAGCAGAACAAAAATCAGCATCGCTTAACGGGCACAGCGAAAACCAAGCGTATTGCCGCGAATATAGGAATGACGCCCGCCCAGATCGGCCAACTTAGAACACTGTGTCTGCTTATGGCCAGTGACCCAAGACCCTCCACCCAAGAATTCCACCTTGCCGCCGCCTTGCGTCCACTCCCAGACATTGCCGGCCATATCCATCAAACCTAGCGAATTCGCACCGCTCGGAAACGACCCCACCGGCGCCGTGCGCACAAAACCGTCCTTGTCGCCGTAGACATTCGCCCGCCCCAATTCATAGGCGTCGCCCCAGGGATACAACCGACCGTCGCCACCCGCGCAGGCGTAACGCCACTCCCAATGCATCGGCAGCCGCTTACCCGCCCACTCGCAATACTTCGCCGCCCCTCGCCACGAAATCTCAACCGCCGGATGCTGTTCAAAGTCCTCAACCGCCACGAACCGCCCCTCAACCTCTTTAACCAACGCATACCGACTGCCCATCTCAATATAATAGACCCCTTCCACCTTTTTATTGCCGCGCGCGTTCAGAAAGACCGCAAAATCCTCGTTCGTCACCTCGTGCTTATCTATATGGAACGAACTATCCCCCCAAGCCACTAACACCATCTCCCCACCCTTCAGAGAATCCACCCCCGCTTCTTGCTGGGCCGACACCGAAGCAACGCCAAAAAACAACACACCAATAAACACCAACCTCATCTTCTCTCTACTCCTGAAAAGGGATGCCGTATAAACTCACGATAACCGAATATTTTCTATCCAACACCAAAAAGAGGCCGAACCATATCTTCACCCACCCCCATTGGGGTTTAAATCTTATCCTACGATAGCTGAGGCAGGGATAGGGGGTTTCCCACAGCGAATTTTCAGTCCGCGATTTTACAGAATCGTAAAATTGAGGACTGATCTCGCAGCCGACTAGGGATCGTCTGCGAACATCAGCGAAGGAGAAATCCTTATCCCTAACGGTCTAGCACATACTCGCGCACAACCTGAGCAAACCCATCCTCCGCAAATGCCGGCCCAACCCGTATCCCTTCCCCTTCTACCGCTTCCTTCACCTCCGCCTTAGCATTGCCCATCAACACCCCCACTCCCGCCGCCCGCAACATTGGCAAATCATTATCCGCGTCCCCCACCGACAAAACCCGCTCCACCGCCCCACCGACACGTTCGACTAACGCCCGTATCGCCACGCCCTTGTCGACGCCCTTGCGCATAATCTCCACCCGATCCGGTATCGCCCAACTCGTATACACCTGATCACCGCACAACGCCTCGATATCGGCAATCAACCCGTCCCGCTTACTCGGATCAACCACCAGCATGATCTTCGGCGGCGCGCTCAACTCACCGCTCAGACAACGCGCGTACAACGCTTCATCAAGCACAAAACCCGGCCCGCCGAGCACTTCGAGATGATCTACCGACCCCACATGCCGATACTCCTCGACAAAGCCGTCGTCGCCTTGCTCAAACATACAATAGATCAGGTTCAGCCCCTCGGCCTGCCCGTACTCGACCAGCTGAATAAATGCCGTCGAATCCAGTCGTTCCTCGTGCAAAACCGCACGCCCGGCTCCCTCATCCGGCCCGACGACCACCGCACCATTATAACCACCCATATAAAGCGCACTCACTAATTCGGAGTGATCGGCAAAGGGCTCTAGGCTGCGGCGGATACTGCGGCCGCTGACACTGGCGGTCGGCACCCCGCGATCGACCAGCGCCGCGATGGCTTCTACCGCCGAAGGTGCCAATCGACTTTCTGAGTCGAGTACCGTACCGTCCATATCGAATGTTACCAGATCGATCATTTATCGCGCTTTCTTTTTGAGTTGTTGCAAACGCTCCCGCGCATAATCCATACGTGTCACCTCCTGCGCGTCATCGGCGGCCAAAACCAGGTACTGCTGCCACTCAGACTGTGCCTTGTCCCCGTCGAGTCGCTCATAGGTCGAAGCCAAATGAAACCGCCACAGCGCTCGCTGCGGTTCGATCCGAACGGCCGCCTCGCCGGCCTGCTGCGCCGCGCTGAGCAAACCCAACTGCCGATAGGTATCGCCCAGTGAGGCGAAGAGTTCGGCGTTTTGCGGATGGCGGCCGGTCGCCTCTTGCAAAACCCGCAGCGCTGGACGCAACCGCCGCTGATATACGTAGAGTCCTCCCAGCTTCAACGCCGCGTCACCCCCCGCCCCTCCTAGGCCCACCGCATTTTTAAACGCCGATTCCGCTGCCGCGAGATCACCCATACGGCTATATACAATGCCGATATTCACCTTCACAGCGGCATCGTCCGGCTGCCGGGCCGCCAGTTCATCAAAGGCTGCAAGCGCCTCCGGCAACCGCCCCGCAGCGCTGTGTATCAGTCCGATATAACGATAGGCTAAGACAAGGTCCGGATCACTGGCGAGCGCTCGTGCAAACTGCTGCAACGCCCGCTCCCCGTCGCCGTCTTCCCATAACAACCGTCCCAGCTCCTGCAACAAGACAGGGTCATCCACATCTAATTCCAACCCCTCGGCAATCATTCCGTGCGCCAATTGCGGCTGACCGGCAACGCGATAGAGCGCGGCCAAATCTACGCGAATCCCACCGTCTGCCGGCAACGCGGCAAGCGCCTGTTCCATTAGTTGGCGCGCCGCCTCGTCCTGCCCCCCCCGCGCTTCGACGCGAGCCAAATGATAGAGCACTTCGGGCTGTTCGCCTTGCAATTGCAATGATGCGCGATAAGCCGCCCGCGCCGCATTGAGGTTTTCCGCCACATGCCCCAGCGCCTGATACGCATGCCCCAACCGCGCGTAGACCTCGGCCGTTTTTTCACCGCGACGCAACGCGTCCTGATAGGCGCGCATCGCCCCGCTATAGCGCCCCTGGGCCGCCAAGCTGAACGCCAAACCGGCATAAGCCGATCCCTCGTCCGGACGCGCCTCTACCAATCCGCGGTAGCACTCGGTCGCTTCTTCGTAAGCCCCCCGTGCCGCATAGAGCCCGGCCAGCGCGAAAGCAGCCTCGTGCATTGCCGGATCGCGCGCCAAAGCCTGTGCCTCTAACACTTCAGCTTGCGCCAACTCGGCCCGATCTAAACTGCGCAACGCCCGTCCGCCGATAAGATCCTGTGCCCTCTGATGCGCCGTCGGAGCATCCATATCGGCGGCACAGCCCGCTAACAAGCATAAGGCCCCCAGCCAATGCCTCATCGCGTCTCACCCTCCTTGAGCACCAAGTGCTGGTCAGCGGCGATATCTTTGTAGACATCGATCTGCCCGCTGGGCCACGTGACTTCGACGCGGTCGACCTTCACCTGCGCCCCCAAGCCAAATTCCAACTCCAGGCTAGAACTGTTACCAAAACTATAACCGGACGCCACTTCCCCCGTCTGCACCAGGTCACCTGTCTGCACCCGCACCTTCGCGCCGATCCCGTCGCGATTGCTTTGCACGCCCTGCAACGCCAATACCAAATAGTGATTGCCGAAACCCTCGTTGCGATACAGCGCGTTGGGCCATTGGTCGCCGGGCTGGGCGCCGCCCACCGGCGCGTAGAGATCGAGGTCGCCGTCGCGGTCGTAGTCGGCAAAGCTCACACCATGCGATTTACCGACATGGCCCAAACCCGCAGCCAAAGTCGCGTCGACAAAAGTCCCGTCGCCGCGATTCTGATACAATACATCTGGATCGCGTCGCCCCATCTGCGGTCCGCCATTGCCCAGATAAATATCCACCCAACCGTCGTTGTCGACATCGCCAGGCACTCCGCTCATTGTCCCCAGCGCCCGCATCAGCCCAGCGGATTCGGTCTTATCCTCAAACGTTCCATCGCCCCGGTTGCGATATAGCACCGGCCGATCCCGCTCACTCGTCGCCACACCCGCCACGCGGTCGGCCAATACCGTCTCATACAGACTCCAGTTGCCGACAAAGAGATCCAACGCACCGTCATTGTCGTAATCCAAAACAAAGGTAATAAAACCGTCGATATGCGCCGCGGCTACCCCGGCGGCAACCGTCACATCGGCAAAAGTCCCGTCGCCCTGATTGCGATACAGCGTATTCGGCTCGGTAAAATTACACGCGTAGAGATCGGGCCAGCTATCGCCGTCAAAATCGCCCCACGCTGCGCTCAGCGTCTGCCCCTTGTGCGCAACGCCGGCCGCCACCGCGACATTGGCAAAAGTCCCGTCGCCACCGCTGTGCAAGAGCGCGTTCGTCGAATCCCCGGTCGCCCCCGTGCCATTGGCCACGTAGACATCGAGCCAGCCGTCGCGGTCGTAGTCGCTCCACGCCGCGCAAAAACCCGAACCCGGGTCCCCCGCGCCCGAAGTTGCCGTTACATCGGCAAAGACACCGCTGCCGTCATTTTGGAAAAGCACATTGTCCCCCCCACCAAACCACCCGTCGCGCGTCACGTAGAGATCGGCATCGCCGTCGTTGTCGTAATCCGCCGTCTGCAAGCCGATACCGCCCGCCGCAAACACCAGCCCGGCCGCCCGCGTCCGTTCGGCGAAACGCCCGCCGTCATTGCGAAAGTAAGCCAGTTCCGGATGTCCAATGACGGCCAGGTCCAAATCGCCGTCCTCATCATAATCGGCCCAAGCACTGGCCCGGCCGCCATCAAATTTATCGACGCCCGCCGCTACGCCGACCTCGCTGAACCGCCCACCGATCGCCCCGCTAGCCACGGCGTCGGCAAAACGCAGTGACTCGGGCACCGCCTCCCACGTCCGTCCCAACCCCTCCTGCGCCAAACCCAAATGCCAACGCAATTCCAACTGGTCGGGGTGGGCCGCTACCGCCACCCGCAGGAGCGAATCGGCCCGCGTGTATTCCTCCTGCCACAACGCGATAACCGACGCCCAGTATAGCGGTTCGTAGCCTCTCGGATCTACCGCCAACGCCCGCTGCAAAAATTCTCTGGCTTGTGCAAAATGCCCTTCCTCCAACGCCTCTTTCCCCCGCCCCAGAAAGGTCTCGACGACCAACGCTCGCGCCGCCGCCAAACCCGGATCCACCGTCAACGCCTGCTCTAAAAGCCCGACGCCGACCTCTATTCGACCCTGCAAAAGCCGCACCCGCCCCAATTGCCAATAACCTTCGGCCGCCCCCGGTTCTATGCGCACACAACGCGTAAAAGCGCGCTCCGCCTGCCTCAGCCTATAGCGCTCTAATAAATCCAGCCCTCGATAATACGATTCGACGAACTCCGCCGAACGAGGCGGAACGTCCACACCCGGCTCCAGGCAAGCATTCAATGCAAACAGGGAGAAAACAGATAGAATGATAATTTTCATTAGTTTCGCGTTTTAGTAATTGTTCCATACACCACTTGCGCACCTCACCACTCAGCCCTCAGCCCTCTACCCCTACGGTGCTGACCTTGACGGAGGGAGTAGCCGCATCGGGTATTTCTAAGGGCCGGGCGGGGCAAAGGGCCTGGCCGGGCAGTTGCCGGGGGAGGGATCGCGCCGGCGACCCGAGGGACTTATTAAAAATACCCGCCGCGATCAGCCCCGCAGCCCCGCCACCCACCCCAAAAACAACATCACCCCCCCTTTGCCATCTGTCAACAATTCTAGTAGATTGCCCCCATTCATCACCATAGCGCAAATACAGCTGCTAAAGGAGCGCCTTTCATGAGATCAGCAAGCATTCTTATCCTCACCACCCTACTCTGGACATTCTCCACCATGCCCACCACAGCCGAAGACCGCCCACTCTTAGTCCTCGACGGCAAAGCCGCCAAACTAGTCGTCGATCTCGGCGGCGGCTCCATTTTCGATTTCCATCTCAAAAGCAACGATCTAAACCCTCTGCAATGGGATTCCTGGGCCTTTAGCGACACCCCCGACGCCGAGCCGCCGATGGAGCCGCGTTCGATGGGCCACTTCCTCTGCCTCGACCGTTGGGGGCCCGCCACCGAAGCTGAACTCGACCACGGCATGGGCTGGCACGGCGAAGCCACCCGCGTCTGGTGGACATTAGACCAGAAGGCCAATAAAAAAGACGGCTACCTCAACGCCGCGATGTCGGCCGAACTGCCTTTAGCCGGTCTTAAAGTCACCCGCTCCATCCGCATGGGGGAAAAACAGTCGATCTTCACCGTCTCGGAAGCCGTCACCAACACCCGCCACTTGGGCCGCATATACAACATAGTGCAGCACCCGACCATCGGCCCTCCCTTCTTGGACGAAAGTACCATCGTCGACGCCAACGGTACGCGCGGTTTTATGCAGGAACGCCCGATGCCAACACCTGAAGTCCCGGAAGTCCGCTGGCCCAACGCGCTGCAGATGGACGGCACCAAAGTCGATCTGCGCCATCTGACGGACGACTCGTCGCCCGGCGTCGTCTCCTATATCGTCGAAGAGGAATACGGTTGGACCACCGCCATTAACGCCTCCGAAGGCCTGCTGATCGGCTATTTCTGGCCGACGGCCGACTATCCGTGGTTCGACGCCTGGCGCCACGTTAAGGACGGCAAACCCTTCGCCCGCGGTCTCGAATTCGGCACCACCGGCCTGCACCAACCCGGTCCGGTACTCGTAGAAAAGGGCAAGATCTTCGACCAGAAAATCTTCCGCTTTATCGACGCCGACGAGACGCAAGTCTTCTCCTACGCCAACTTCCTGATGGAAATCCCCAAGGACTTCGCCGGCGTCGCCGCTATCGACTATACCGGTGACACCTTGGTCATCCGCGAAGACGGTGGGCACTATCGCACCCTGACAATGGACGTGGGCACCCTTTTTCCCGCGGACTGAGATGGGCGCGCCCATCTTCAGGGTCGCTTTAGTCTATCGCTGACGTATATTTCTAAATAATCAGCGCACTTTCATCGAATACAAATGAGACCAAAACAATGGAACTAACCGATGTGGTCGTAGTGGGCAATACCTCCGATGACCCATTCGCCATAGACGTAGCCTTTTCGATGGGCCAGACCGAGGATATTGCGGATCTGATCAGCATGAAAACCTTTGCCAACTCGGAATTCTGTCCCCGTTTTATATCCGATGAACTCGACTTTTCGCACATCGGCAGCGGCCTGGACGGCAAAACAGTCGTCATCATCAGCACCTCGAACCGCACCGTGAGCAGACAAAATTTGGCGATGCGCAACCTGTTTATCGCCAGGGCTGCGAAGGAGAATGGCGCGTCAGAGGTTATCCTTGTCGAGCCCGACCTCTATTACAGCGCCCAAGACAGAGGCCCGCATCCAACGCTCGGTGATGTGCCATTGGGGAGGGAGCAGACCGACCTAAAGAAATTCGACGGCCAACCTTTCACCGTAAAACTCTATGCGCAGATGTTGAAGCTGGCCGGCGTCGACCGGGTCATTACGGTGCACAACCATTCTTCCGCGGTCCAGTCGGTATTTTCGGAGATTTTCGAGGGACAGTACTACCACCTGCTGCCTTATGAGATCTACCTGGATTACCTGCGCAATTCCAATATCGTCACCTTCGCAGCGGACGGAGAAGGCCTGGCCCTCTGCGCGCCGGACAAGGGAGCGAGGGAATTCGTGCGAGAAATGATCGCTAAATTAGGTCTGCCGAAGGCCAAATGCCTATTGCTCGACAAAGAGCGGACGGGCGAGCGCGATGTCGATCTCAGCTTGTCCAAAGAAAGCGAATCGACCTTCGAAGACGTCGCCGGCCACGATATCGTGCTCTTCGACGATATGGTGCGCACGGGGTCGACGCTGGTAAAAACTTGCCAGTATTTGAAGAAGATCAAACCGGGTCGCTTGATCTTCGCGGTGACGCACTTCTACGCCAGCGACGAAGGGCGGCAAAAACTGGCCGATACCGCGATCGACGAAATCCTGACGCTGAACACCTTGCCCACGATACTCAACAGGGACGAACAAGGGCGGCTGAGGCGGAAAATTGTCGTGCTGAAAATCGAACGCTGGCTGGCGCAAAACCTGACAAAAATTCTCGATCTGCCGGTCAAGGACAAAAGCGAACTATACCACATTGACATGTCGTCGAAAAACCCGCGGTTCACGCGCAAGATCTCGTCCAACGAGCAACTGAGCGATCTGCGCAATGAACGACGGGACAGTAGCGAGTAACGAGAGGCGATGCGAACCTCACTTATCCTCCCGCCCCACCTTGCCCTTGACCACCCGCTCGGCCAATTTCGGCCATAACGCGTTCGCTGCAACCAGATACTTGAGCTTCTTGGGAATGTAGAGCTGTCGTTCTCGCTTTATCATGCCCAGCATAATCGCCCGCGACGCCTCTTCTAGCGTTACCGACTCCTTGCTGTGCTTACGCGACGACTCTCCCAACGCTTGCCCGTCCCCGCCAAACGCGTTCTTACGCAACTCCGTTCCCCGCAGCCAGTGCAACAACACCGCCATCACCCCAACACCATCCGCCTCCACCTCCATCCGCAGCGCGTCGCAGAATCCCTGTAGCGCGTGTTTCGCCGCCGAATAACCCGTGTGCAATGGCACCCCTACCTTGCCCTGAATCGACGAAATCGCGATAAACACGCCACCGCTCTCTTTGAGATACGGCAAGGCGGGATGCGCGCAATAAACCGCCCCGAGATAATTGACTTCCATCAGTTTGCGGAACAAGCCCAGATCCTCGACTTCGGCAAAGCGCGTCCACATACTGACCCCGGCGTTGGCGATCAGGTAATCCAGCCGAGCAAAACGGGCAACCGTCTCTGCCACCAATTTCTTGCCGTCCGCTTCAACCGTCACATCACCCACCACGACCAGCACCTCAGCCCCGACCATCTCACATTGTTTGGCCACAGCCTGTAACTTCTCCGCATTGCGCGCAAAGAGCGCCAACTGCGCCCCTTCTTTTGCGCACTCCACCGCCAATGTCGCACCCAAACCCGAAGAGGCACCAGTAATCACTACCGTTTTATCGCTTAATTTTCCCACGCCCCTCGCCATAGTTACATCAGCCCGACCACCCTCTTGGCCCGGTCAAAAGCCTCAGCATCAGGCAAAGGCCGTAGGATTGGCGGTGATGCTTCCCAATCCATACACCCCCAGAACAACCGGTCCT
>Ga0115002_10003399_pt1 | contig 19923 bp, 16 predicted proteins | sample ArcticOcean_MG_C_8_FD_89576 | JGI IMG/M metagenome (GOLD analysis project Ga0115002, IMG submission 89576) | Marine microbial communities from western Arctic Ocean - ArcticOcean_MG_CB11_86 | ecosystem: Environmental > Aquatic > Marine > Oceanic | place: Arctic Ocean: Canada Basin | collected... | reverse complement strand
GTCGACCGCTCGTTCCGCATCCATGCCGGGGACGACCTGCAGCAGCCCGTCGTCGACGGCGAGAAGGATGCCGAGCAAATTAGGCGCCAGCTCTGTTGGCTGCGCTATTGGCGCGACGTGCGCGGACGAGTTCGACGATGGCGGGAAGCACTTCGCCGGAGGGGCCGGGGATGACGGCAGTTGCCAGCTTGGTGAGTGGCGTGGGCTCGGGATTGATTTCGATTAGTGGGACGCCTCGTTGGAGCGCCTCGATGGGGTACTGGGCGGCTGGGTAGACGACGGCGGAGGTGCCGATGGTCATGAAGCGATCGGCCTGCACGGTCTCCTCGGCGGCTCGACTGAGTGCGGTGGGCGGGATCGGTTCGCCGAACATAACCGTGTCGCTCTTCACGACGCCGGAGCAATGGTCACAGGTGGGCGGCAAGGTGTTCTCGTCGATAATGAGCTCCTGGAGTGGCCAGCGACTCTCGCAGGAGATGCAACGAAGCCAGCGGCGGTTGCCGTGGATCTCGGTGATGGAGGTGTGCCCGGCGCGGCGATGAAGGTCGTCGACGTTCTGTGTGATCAGATGGGAGACGATGCCCAACTGCTCGAGTTCGACGAGGGCGCGGTGGCCAGGGTTCGGCTCAGCTTGCTCGATGGCCTGTGCGAAGCTGCTGTCGTGCCCTTCTTCGAGGCGGCGCTGCCACCAGCGACCAGGGTTCCGGGAGAAAGTGTCGTATTGGTTGAGTGGAGGCTCACCGTTGATGGTCCAGAGACCTCCCTCGCCGCGGTAGGTGGGGATCCCGGACTCTTTCGACATACCGGCACCGGCGAGTACTACGGTATGAGTAGAGCCGGCGAGGAGGTCCGCCGCCACTTCGAAGGCCGTCGAGTGGGCGCTGCGATCAAAGGCGTCAGGCACGAAAGTTAGCTTACTCGCGGTCCGTGATGAGTGGTAGCGCCGCGAAGTGGTGGGTGGCGTAGGCTCCAATTGGAGGGCCGAAGGTATGAGACTTAGTTCCTCGATGATTCGACCGGCGATCACGGTCGCGCTGGTGGTTGTGATCGGCAGTCTGTTCACGTGGCGTGAACTGCTGGCGGACGATGGCAGCGCTGGCGAGACGGCTTTGGGCGTCGCGGAGCAGTCGCTCGCGGTGGAGGTGGGGCAGCCGGCACCGGACTTCACTCTGGAGACGCTGGGTGGGGAGCTGGTCAGCCTGTCCGATTACCGAGGACAGATGGTGGTGCTGAATTTCTGGGCGACGTGGTGCCCACCGTGTCGCGCGGAGATGCCAGAGTTCCAGGCGTTATGGGAGAAACACAAATCAGTGGGCGATCTAGTGGTGTTGGCAGTGAATTTTCAAGAGGGCGTGGCGCAGGTGAATTGGTTCGTAGAGGAATTTGGACTGACGTTCCCAGTGGTGCTTGATGCGAGTGGTGAGGTGGCGAACGAGTACGGGGCGTTCGGGCTGCCGGGGACATTCTTTATCGATGCGAGCGGGGTGCTTCAATCCCGGGTGCTGGGGCCGGTGGATGCAGGGCGGTTGCGCGAAGGAGTGGAGAGCGCCGAGGGAGCCGGCTGAGTCCGGGCGGGTTCGGCAGTTTGTTCGGTGGAACTGCTGCTCGTAATTCTGTTCGGGAATGCCGGATCGGGTACGCGCAGCCGCGCTGGGCGACTCGCGGCGGATCAGGAGCTGCTGACGCTTGAGTCGATGAAAATGCTGACTCCAGTGCCGGCGCCCGCGGCGGGTCGTGTCGAGGAGATCGCCGTTGCGGCCGACGACTACGTCGACGAGGGCGGGCTGCTGATCCGACTGGGTGTAGCTGGCGTACCGCTCGTTGCCGACGATCCTGGTGCCGAAGTTGTGTGGGGCGCGCGCTCTCAGTCGATGATGCGGTGGTGGCGGAGGGTGGCCATCATCTGGCGCGGTGGGTCGTTGGCAGAGTCGATGTGGCGGGCGGACCAGCCGTAGCGACGGGCGGCCTCGATGTTGGGCATAGTGTCGTCGAAGAAGAGGACGCTGGAGCCGTTGAGACCGGCGGCCTCGGTGAAAGCATCGTAGATTTCGATATCTGGTTTGATCTGGCCGAGGATGTGGCTGGCGTGGAGCTGTCCGAGGCGTTCTAGGGTGGGGTAGTTGGCGAAGTCGCCGGAGGCGGCGCCGAGCAATTCCCAGTGACGGGCGTTGGTGTTGGAGAGGGCCGCGGTGGCGAGGCCGGCATCGTGGATGGTGTCGATCACCTCGGCGATGCCGGGGTATTCCTCGATGATCCAGGCGTCCATGACTCGCATGGCGTCTTCGGCGGAGTAGGCGCCTTCTGAGGTTTCGGCGATGCTGGCGGCCCACTGCTCAGGGGTGATTTCGCCGCGCTGGTGGGCGTTAGCGAGGCCGAGGCGGTCCTGTCGGAAGGTCTCGGAGGCGAGGGCGGGGTGATCTGCGTCGAAGCCAGCGAGGCGGTAAGCGTCGTCCCAACCTCGGGCGATCTGGACGAGGACGCCGCCGAGGTCGAAGACGACCGTGTCGATTCTTGTCTTGGCCATTAGCTAAATCGCTCCCGCATCGCGCAGCCTGATGATCTCGTCCCAATCGTAGCCTGCCTGAAGCAGGACATCTTCCGTGTGCATGCCGAGTTCGGGACCACCTCCGGTGATCCTCGGTGGCGAGGCGCTCATGTGGATGGGCGGGCCGGGGACGCGCATGGGGCCGAGCTGGGCGTGTTCGATCATCTGGAAGTAGTCGTTGGCCCAGAACTGGGGGTGTTCGACGACGCCAGCGTAGTCGAGCACCGGGGAGTTGGGGACGTCGGCGTCAGTGAGCGGGGCGAGCCACTGGGACATGGGGCGCTCTTTGAAGATGGTGGCGAGCACCGCGACCAGTTCGTCCTTGTGGTCGGCGCGGCCGAAGGGTTCGGCGAAGCGGGAGTCGGACTTGAGTTCGGGGTGTTCGAGTGCGTCGCACATACGTTCCCAGAAGCGTTGAGTGTTGGCGGCGATGGCGATGTGCCTGCCGTCCGCGCATTCGTAATTGGTGTAGGTGGCGGCGCGGCGGCGCTGGAAGCCGCTCTGGAACTCGGTGCGGAGGAAGCGGGTGAACTGCATCGACTGGAGGGCGGTCATTCCACCGATGAGCGAGACATCGACGTGCTGGCCGATGTCAAAGCGCTCGCGGAAGACGAGGGCGGAGCTGACGCCGAAGGCGAGCAGCATTGCGCCGATCTGGTCGGCGAAGCCGCCGATCAGAGCGTGAGGTTCTCCGCCGGGACCCTCGCCTTGCTCGTACATGATGCCGCTGAGCGCCTGGCCTACGTGATCGAAGCCGGGGCTGTTTGCCAGGGGGCCCTCACGGCCCCAAGAGGAGCCGGAGCCGACGATGATGTTTTCGTTGATCTGCTTGAGATGCTCGTAGCCGAGTCCCCACTTTTCCATGATTCCGGGACGGAAGTTCTCGACGACGACGTCGAAGTGGGGGATGAGGCGGCGGACGACGTCGCGAGCCTCGTCGGTACGGAGGTCGAGAGTCATGGACTTCTTTGAGCGGTTGTAGCCCTCGAAGTAGGCGGAGAAGCCGGTTTCGTCGCGGCCGTTGGCGCGACCCGGCTCGCCCCCGGGTTCTTCGACCTTGACGACCTCGGCACCCATCTCGGCGAGGAGCATGGTGGCGAAGGGGCCTTGCTGGTAACGGGTGAAATCGAGGATGCGGATGCCGTGGAGCGCGGAGATTGGTCCCTCATCCTCGCTCAAAATTGTGTAGTTCATGATCCCCATGGCGGACCTCCCACTCGAGCCCCCGTCCGTCGTCGGTCATTGTCTGCGTTAGCGTGACCTCGAGGGATACGGTCTCCGCGAGGTGGGGCAGCGTAACGTGCCGACGCGGCTGGCGAGAACGGGGTCACTCGCTAGCGGCGGGGTCACAGTCTACGATTCACAGCATGGCAGCACAGGGTCAGGTGGCAATTGTTGGAATTGGCGAGACGGACTACTCGCGGGAGTCCGGGCGCAGCGAACTGACGCTGGCGTTACAGGCGATCATGGCGGCGCTGGACGACGCCGGAATCGCGCCACACGAGGTGGACGGCCTGATGCGGTGGGCGGTCGACACTTCGAGCGAGGCGGTGGTCGCCGACAACCTGGGAGTGCGAGATTTGGCGTGGTTTGGCGACATCACGCAGGCGGGGAACGTGGGGGCGGCGCTGGTGGCGAGCGCGTCTGCGGCGATCAAGGCTGGCCTGGCCGAGGTGGTGGTAATTTACCGAGGTGTGAACGGGCGTTCGGGGCGTCGCTACGGGAGTGGGGAAGTGACGGGCCAGAGGGGGCAGGGCTCGGCGGCGTTCTCGGAGCCGTTCGGACTGCTGACGCCACAGCACGGGTTGGCAATGATGGCGCAGCGTCGGATGCATGAGACGGGCGTGACGAGCCGCCAGTTCGGGATGGTGGCGGTGACGGAGCGAGCACACGCGAACCGCAATCCTCGGGCAACGTTCTTCGACCGGCCGCTGACGATCGAGGACCATCAGGAGTCGCGGCTGATTGTGGAGCCGTTTCGGTTGTACGACTGTTGTCTGGAGACCGACGGGGGCGGGGCACTGGTGCTGACGTCGTTGGAGCGGGCGCGCGATCTGAAGCAGCGGCCAGCGGTGATCCGGGCGGCGGCGCAGCACGGTTACGCGGCGGAACGCGAGTACACGGATACGGCGGCGAAATTCCTGGCACCGCGGTTGTGGGCACGGGCGGGGATGGGGCCGGAGGAAATTGATGTGGCGCAGATCTATGACCACTTCGCGCCATTCGTAGTGTTTGCCCTCGAGGACTACGGATTCATCGAGCGCGGCGAGGGCGGGAGATTCGTCGAGTCGGGCGAGATCTCGTGGGATGGGGGGGCGCTGCCGGTGAACACATCGGGCGGGCATCTGTCCGAGGCGTACATGCAGGGGATGAACCAGCTCCTCGAAGGGGTGCGACAGGTGAGGGGAACATCGACGTCGCAGGTAGAGAACGTGGGGGCGTCGTTCGTGGATACGGGGATTGGGACGGGCGCGCTGATTCTGGTGCCGGACGCATGACACACGAGGTGACGAACATCCCCGGGGTTCCGCTTGGTGTGGGGGAGCTGCTGCCGCCGGTGCCGGAGCCGGATAACCAGAAGTTTTGGGATGCACTGCTGAGCGATGAGCTGCGGATTCAGCGTTGCACAGCTTGTGGCGAGCTGCGGCACCCACCTCAGCCGATGTGTCCTCGATGTAACGGCTTCGATCATGAATGGGCGCTGATGAGCGGGCGGGGGAGCGTGTTCAGCTACGTGGTGAGCCACCAGGCGGTGCACTCATCGCTACGCGAACGGACGCCGTTCGCGACGGTGCTGGTGGAGCTGGACGAGGGGCCTCGGCTGGTGAGCAATCTAGTGGACGTGGGGCATGACGAGATCGAGATCGGGATGGCGGTGGCGGTGGTGTTCCACCGAGTGGACGAGGCGATCGTGCTACCGCTGTTTCGTCGTGCAGGGTAAGTCAAAGGCTGGTGCCAAACCTCGGAGTCAAGGCCGCACGAAGCAGTACAGGCGTGTATTATCACGGTCGCGTGGCTCGTACCGGAACCCGGTGACGGCTGCATTGACCAGACCAGATGCAACATAAGGTGGTAGCCGGTGGCGAAGATCAGCGGGCACGAAATCATCGCGAAAGCGCTGAAGACGCAGGGTGTAGAGAACATGTACGGGGTGGTTGGCATCCCGGTGGCGGTGATCGCCGGTTCGGCGCAGCGCGAGGGCATTAACTACGTGGGGATGCGGCACGAGATGCCGGCGACATACGCGGCACAGGCCAGTTCGTACCTGGGTGGGCGGATCAGCGCGGCGCTGGTGGTGTCCGGTCCGGGTGCGCTGAACGCGGTGGCCGCGTTCGCGAACGCGTGGTCGAATCGCTGGCCGCTGCTGCTGCTGGGCGGTGCCGGCGAGCAGAGCGGCGTGGACATGGGCTTCTTCCAGGAGGCCGAGCAGGTGGCGGCGATGGCGCCGTACGCGAAGTACGCGAAGCGCGCCGAGAAGATTGAGCGATTGCCGATGTACATCGCCGAGGCGGTGAAGAAGGCGATCATGGGAGTTCCCGGCCCGTCCTACATCGACCTACCCGGCGACGTGATCGCGGGTGAGGTGGACGAGGAGCTAGTGCAATGGGCGCCTCGGGTGCCGGACCCACCGCGCCTGCTGTCGGACCCGCAGGATGTGCAGGCGGCGATTGAGGCGCTGAAGACGGCGGAGCAGCCGCTGATCATCTTCGGCAAGGGGATTGCGTCGTCGCGCGCCGAAGCCGAGATGCGGCGGTTTGTGGAGGCGACCGGGATTCCGTACTTGGCGATGCCGATGGCGAAGGGGATTATCCCGGACGACCACGAGCAGGCGGCCGCGGCCGCGCGCTCGTTCGTGCTGTCCAACGCGGACTTGGTTTTCTTGGCGGGCGCGCGGCTGAACTGGATGTTGCACTTCGGGCTGCCACCGCGCTTCCGCGCGGATGTGCGTGTGGTGCAGCTTGATTTCAACCCCGAGGAAATTGGGGTGAATGTGCCGTCCGAGGTGGCGATGGTTGGCGACGCGAAGGCGACGCTAGGCCAGATGCTGGACGTGCTGGACCAAGATCCGTGGCAGTTCCCACAGGACTCGGAGTGGCTGCAGTCGGTGAAGGCCGAGGCGCGCCAGAACGCTGAGGCGATTGAGGCGATGTACGCGGACCACTCGACGCCGCTGCAGTACTACCCGGCGCTGAAGTCGATCGACACGGCGTTGCCGAAGGATGCGATCATCGTGGCCGAGGGCGCTTCGACGATGGACATCAGCCGCACGGTGCTGAACAACTACGAGGCGCGGACGCGGCTGGACGCAGGATCGTTTGGCTCGATGGGGCTGGGGCACGGGTTCGCCGTGGCCGCGGCGACGGAGCACCCGGATCGTCGTGTGCTGTGCCTGCAGGGCGACGGTGCGTTTGGCTTTGCCGGAACGGAGTGCGAGGTTGCGGTGCGCTACAAACTGCCAATTACGTGGGTGGTGTTCAATAACGGCGGTATTGGCGGCCACACTCAGGAGCAGATTGATAGCGGTACGGTGCCGCCTGGTGCGATGAGCCCAGGCGCGCGCTACGACATCATGATGGAGGGCCTAGGCGGCAAGGGGTATCAGGCGGAGACGGTCGAAGACCTCGATGCGGCTCTCGCCGAGGCACTGACGCTCGATGGTCCATCGTTGATCAACGTGCCGATTGTCGCGGATGCGAAGCGCAAGCCGCAGAAGTTTGGCTGGCTGACGAGCGCGGCTCATTAGGGCACAGCTCTGCAGTCCATTTGTTCTGACTTGATTATGAACGCGGTGGGGAACCCACCGCGTTCGCGTTACGGTCGCTGGTGCAGAGCTGAGAGGCAGCACCATGGATCTGAGAGACAGTGAAGCCGAGGCGGGGTTCCGCGAGGTGGTGAAGGACTTCATCTCGGAACACGGTGAATCGGGCCGGCGCGGCTGTGGCCGAGGTGACTGAGCTAAGTGGCCGGAGGCGGGGCGCAAGAAGATGAACATCGCCAATCTCTACGCGACGTATCGAGCCGAATTGAACGGCGCGAGTTGATGAACGATGACGGCATGACGACGATCGGGCTGCTGCATCCAGGGGCGATGGGCTCCTCGATCGGCGCGGCGGCGCAGGCCTCGGGCGCGCGGGTGGTGTGGGTCTCCGATGAGCGCAGCGAGGCGACGCGAGCGCGGGCCGAGGCTGATGGCATTGAGGATGTGCACTGGCTGAACGGGGTGGTGAATCGCAGCCGGATCATCCTCTCGGTCTGCCCGCCGGAGTTCGCGGTGGAGCTGGCCGAGGAAGTGTGCGCGCTGGGCTATCGCGGGATCTACGTGGATGCGAACGCGATTGCACCGGCGACGAGTCGGACTATCGCGGAGCTGGTGGAACATAACCATGGCAGCTATGTGGACGGCGGCATCATCGGCAGTCCGGCGCGACAGCCGGATACGACGCGGCTGTATCTCTCCGGAGCGCAGGCGGAATTCGTGGCACAGTTCTTGGACAAGGGGAACCTGGAGGTGAACTGCATCTCGGGTGACGCGGGGGCGGCATCAGCGCTGAAGATGGCGTATGCGGCGTGGACGAAGGGGACGAGCGCGCTGCTGGCGGACATCATTGCGCTGGCGCTCGCGGAAGGAGTGCAGGATTCGCTGATGGCGGAGTGGGAGCGTTCTCAGACGGCGCTGGTGCAGCGCTCGGAGCGCGGCCTGTCGGAGGCGGCTGCGAAGGCGTGGCGTTTCGCCGGCGAGATGGAGGAGATTGCGGCGACGTTCGAGGCGAACGGGCTGCCGGACGGTTTTCACCGCGCTGCGGCGGAGGTGTACCGGCGGTTGGAGCAGTTCAAGGACGATCCGAACGCGCCCGGTGGTGTGGAGCTGGCGAAGCACTTGTTCCCGGATTGATAGCTACGATGTGTAAGCGACGCGTAAGTTAGGAGCGAAGCGGAGGTCTCAGGATGATCGCGACCGATTCCTCTCGCTCTTTCGTTAGGCACCACCCGTCACGCCTCGCTCGATTGCTTCTCGGAACAGGGCTGGTGTCGGTGCTGCTCGTGAGTGTGGTGGTGTTAGCGGTGTAGACGAAGTTCACTCGTATCAAGGTCGGTCCAACCGAGGAGATCTCACGTGGCGCAACAGCCCGAGGATGAAGCCGGCAATCAGAGCATCGCTCGCCTCCGCGCACAACGCGCGGCGTGGGACGAGCGAGTCGCCTCCGACGATGCCGAGGGAGCCGGGCCGTTCGTCACCACCTCCTCCAAGCCGATCGAACGGCTGTATGGACCGACCAACTTTGGCAACGACGGCCTTGACTACGAGCGCGACCTCGGGAATCCCGGCGAGTACCCGTTCACCCGCGGCATCCACCCGACGGGCTACCGCGGCAAGCCGTGGACGATCCGTATTTTCTCCGGCTTCGGCACCGCTGAGGAGACCAACACCCGCTTCCGCGATCTGCTGGCGCACGGCGAGACCGGCCTGAGCATCGCCTTCGATATGCCCACGCTGATGGGCTACGACCACGACGACTCATGGGCAGAGGGCGAATTCGGCCGCTGCGGTGTCGCGATTTCTTCGCTCGCCGACATGGAGCTACTGCTCGAGGACATCCCGCTCGGTGAGATCACGACCTCGATGACGATTAACGGACCCGCCTCCGTGATCTGGGCGATGTACATCGTCACCGCCGAGAAGCAGGGCATCCCGATGGCCCAGCTCGGCGGGACGCTGCAGAACGACATCCTCAAGGAATACGCGGCGCAGAACGAATTCCTCTTCCCGCCGCACGAGTCGATGCGACTGGTCACCGATACGATCGAATTCGCGACGCGCGAGATGCCGCGCTGGAACTCGATCAGCGTCAGCGGCTACCACATGCGCGAGGCCGGAGCGACGGCCGCGCAGGAGTTGGCATTCACACTGGCGCACGGCTTCGAGTACGTGCGCTGGGCAATCGACCGGGGACTCGACATCGACGAGTTCGCCCCGCGCCTCTCGTTTTTCTTCAACGCCCATTCGGATTTCTTCGAAGAGATCGGGAAGTTCCGTGCCGCGCGGCGCATCTGGGCACGCGAAATGAAGGAGACCTTTGGCGCGCAGAACCCGCGCTCTTGGTGGATGCGGTTTCACACCCAGACCGCCGGCGTCTCGCTGCCGGGAGTGCAGCCTGAGGTGAACTTGATGCGTATTGCGATCCAGGCACTCTCCGGCGTCCTCGGTGGCACGCAATCGCTGCACACCAACGCGATGGACGAGGCGTTGGCGTTGCCGAGCGACAAAGCGGCGCGCCTCGCCGTTCGCACGCAGCAAGTGTTGATGCACGAGACGGGCGTGGTGAACACCGTCGACCCGCTCGGCGGCTCGTACTTCGTCGAGTCGCTGACGAACGAGCTGGAGCGCGAGGCATACGCCTACTTCGAGCGGATGGACGAGCTCGGCGGTGTAATTCCAGCCCTCGAGAGCGGCTTCCAGCAGCGCGAAATCACGGAGGCGGCGTACGCTTTCCAGCGCGAGGTCGACACCGGCGAGCGAACGATCGTTGGCGTCAACGACTTCCAGATCGACGAACCGATCGATATCCCGATCCTGCGCATGGATCCGGCCGGCGAACGTGTGCACCTCGACCGACTGCACCGCGTCCGCGCTGAACGCGACAACGCTGCGGCCCAGGAGACGCTCGTCGCCCTCGATGCGGTCTGCCGCGACGAAGACGCCAACACGATGCCCGCGATCATCGAGGCCGTGCGCGCCTACTGCACGCTGAGCGAAATCTGCGGCGTGATGCGCGCGGCGTTCGGCGAGTACCAGGAACGGCTGGTCGTCTAATGATAAGGGGTGCCGAATACGGCGAGGGGACGCTTTCCGAGGGCGCCCGTTCACTCGTCATCCCGAACGGCAACGGGCTCGAGAGGCATGTCCTCGAGTCCGTTGGTGCTCCTACTGCAGGGGGTTTCAGAGCTAGCCTATAGCTGGCGGAACCAATGTGTGGCCGGAGGATGATCGACTGGCGCCGCTGGGACTGGTCGATGACTAGGCGGTGGGTGTTCCGGTGTCCTTCTGGCTCAGCGAGGGCGAGGTGTTCACCGTGGCACGATCCGACTGGGAGCTTCGGGGATACGTAGTGTGGCAGTCTGAATGAACGCCGCTGGCGCTTGGAGGCCCGAGATCCGCTGGGCGCGGCCTCCAAGGAAGATGTGCAGGGCGACGACGGCCGTGGCGAGCAGCGAGGCGACGATGCCGAGCACCAGTGAGTTGGTGGCGGCGGCACCGTCTTGTTGGTTGATGCGATTTGGTGACCGACCTGCATGCTGCCGAGGCCTCTGATGCATAGGATTCGACCCGAGTATCAGGCCCGAGTGAACTTCGTGATCCGAAACTACGACCTCGCCGAATAACGCGAATTCGCTGGTGAGATGGGCGTGGAGCGGCCCCCGGCGTTCACGGTATTCCCACCGAACGGTGCGCCCGAGGACTCGCCGTTCGCAAGTTCGGTCCGCTGAAGGAGGGCAGCCTAAGTGAGGTGCTGGACGGCTTGGTCTCGAACTATGGTCAGTAGCGCGGCGGCCGCGTGGGCCTGCTAGCCGCAGATCCCACGGATCGTGCGGTGCAGGATTTGCATTCCCATTCGCAGGTTTTCGATCGAGAGGCACTCGTCGTTGCCGTGGGCAGTGCCCATCTCCTGCGGTCCGAGCAGGACGGGGATGAAGCCGTAGGCCGGAATGCCACGGCGCCGGAAGACGCGCGAGTCCGTGAATCCGGTGGAGACGCTGGGGAGGACGATCGCGTCCTCGACGGCGTCCTTCGCGTAGTGCGTCATTATCTCGAATAGCTCGGTGTCCATTCGTGACGGCTCGGTGGACGACTGGAGCTCACGGGTGATCTCGACCTCGGGGTCGTCGATTACGTCGAGGAGTTCCTTGATGAATAGCTCGGGGTCGTAGCCGGGGACGAGGCGACAATCGAGGGTGGCAGTCGCATGGGCGGGGATGACGTTCATCTTCACTCCGGAGTTGAGCGTGGTGAGCGAGATGGAATTGGTCTGGAGCGAGCGGAGGCGCGGGTGCTGTTCGGCGAGCTGTTCTAGCACTTCGAGGGTTGGCTCCTCCTCGAGAATGCCGTGGTCGTGGAGTTGCTGGAAGTACTCCGTGACCTCGGGGGTTGGCATCAGAGGTCGGTCCCAGTCGGAAATGCGGTCGAGCGCGCGGACGAGGCGGACTGCAGCGTTGTCGTCGGTTGGGACGGAACCGTGGCCCGGGGTGCCGGTGGTACGGAGAGTGACCCAAAACGGGCCCTTCTCGGAGACGCCGATGTTAAAAGTGGGGCGCTCCGTTCCGAGGATTTCGACGGAGCCACAGGCGCCCTCGTTGATCACGTACTCGCACTCGAGCAACTCCGGGTGCTCTCGGTCGAAGAATTCGACTCCATAGGCGGAGCCGGCCTCTTCATCGGCGGCGGCCATGAAGACGAGGTCGCGCTTGAGCGGGAGTTTGTGGCGGTGGTGGAGCAGGAACGTGACCAGCTCCATGATCCCCATGCCCTTCATGTCGACGGCTCCGCGGCCCCAGATGAAGCCGTCGCTGATCTCGCCGGCGAGCGGTTCCTTGGTCCAGTGCTCAAGCTCGAAGGGGACGACGTCGGTGTGGTTGAGCAGGATCAAGCTGTCGCCGCGTGAGCCGTCACCCTTGAGGCGGGCGACGAGGCTCTGGCGGCTGTCGGTGGCGCCGTAGGTCTCGTAAGGAATGCCCTCGGCATCGAGAATCGCGGCGAACCATTCGACGGCGCGAGTTTCGTTGCCAGGCGGATTCACCGTGTTCACGCGGATGTAGTCGGACAGCCACGCTGTGGCTTCCTCGGTCAGTGCGTCCCAATCGAGCTGAGGTTCTGTTGTGGTGGTCAACGGGGATTCCTTCGATCGTCGCTATGATTGTGAGGCGGCCTGGAACCGCTCAATCGCTTCGATATGCTGGCCGACGCTGTCGTAGCCGAGGCCCATGGTGTTTACCGACAGATGAGTGGCGCCCGCTTCTTCCCAGTGGTGTGCCAATTCGACATCGGCGGCAACGTCAGCGCCAAGGACCAGCCGGGCTTCGATGCCGATGGTGGCCGGATCGCGTTTGGCGGCTTCGGCGGAGGCGTGGATCTTCGCAAGGCCCTCGGCGAGTTGGGCGGGTTCACGGTACTGCGGGAACCAGCCGTCGCCGATGCGACCGATGCGGTTGAGCACTGGATCGGTCATCCCGCCCATCCAAATTGGGATCGACTGCGCGGGTGGCAGCGGCTTGAGGCCGGCGCGGGAGACCGAGTGATATTTTCCTTCGAAATTGACGACCGGTTCCGACCAGAGCTGGCGAAGGAGCGCGACCTGTTCTTCGATTCGACGACCGCGCGTGTGGAAGTCCTCGCCGAGCGCCTCGTACTCTACGGCGTTCCAGCCGACGCCGACGCCGAGGCGAAGTCGTCCGCCGCTAAGCACGTCGACTTCGGTGGCCTGTTTGGCGACGAGAGCGGTTTGACGCTGCGGCAGGATGAGGATGCCGGTGACGAGTTCCAGTCGCTGGGTGATTGCGGCAAGGTAGCCGAAGAGCACGAGCGGTTCGTGGAACAGTGTCTCGTGGGTGTAGGGGCCAGTGAAACCGCCTGGGCGATCCGGATTGGCGCCCAGCACGTGGTCGTAGGCGAGCAGATGCTGATAGCCGGCCGCCTCTGCGGCCAAGGCGTAATCGCGAACCGGGCCGGGGTCGGCACCGATCTCGGTCTGTGGGAAGACAACTCCGAATTGCATCGGCCCTCCTTCGGGTTGCTGCCATCTTTCGCGTGTCTGGATCGCCTGTCAACGTGACGGCAGGTGAGCAGTGGCAGTCGCGGGCGGCAGGCGTGGGAGAGTAGTCTCCGCCGCTGGAGGCCGTCGTGACGCCATGGCGCTGGTTCGTGCTTGCGGCTGGCATTGTCGCCATCTCATGGGCGGCGCCATTGGTGCGACTGGCGGATCCGGTGCCGGTGCTGGTGATCGCGGCGCTTCGTCTCGGCTGCGCTGCGCCACCGATGCTGGCGATTGCCTCTGTGCGCGGCACCGAGGATCTGCGCACAGCTCGGCGAGTTGACCTCGGCGCGATGATGCTGGCGGCGCTGGCGCTGACCGGGCATTTCCTCTTCTGGATCGCGGCGTTGCAGAAGACATCGATCATTACTGGCGTCGTGCTGGTGACGATGCAGCCGATCTTCGTTGGCATCGGCGCGTGGATCGTGTTGCGTGAGCGGCCCTCGAGGCCGGTGGTGCTTGGCGCATCGATTGCGCTGGTTGGAGCGCTGCTGCTTGCTGGCGACGATCTGGGTGATCACGGCGCATTGGTGGGCGATCTGTTGGCGTTGATCGGTGGGCTGCTGTCGAGCGCCTACCTCGTGATCGGGCGAGGGGCGCGGCGGCGCATCTCGACGGCGAGCTACGGCGCGGGGGTGTACTCGATGACGGCGCTGATGCTGCTAGCGCTGGTGTTCGCCAGCGGGACGCCGCTGATGGGGCACGCGGTGGGGTCGTATGCGGCGATCGTCGCTCTGGCGATCGTGCCGCAGTTGATCGGGCATAACGCGTTCAACTGGTCGCTCGGGTTTCTGCCGGCGGCCGTGGTGGCGGTTGCGATCCTCGGTGAGCCAGTGGGGGCGACGGTGATTGCTGCGATCGTGCTGGATGAGGTGCCTACACTGCTGGAATTGGCCGGTGGGGTGGTGGTGTTGCTGGGCGTCTGCGTGGCGTTGCGTGACGTGAACGCGACCGATCAACCAGAACTGCACGCTCCGGTGACGATCGCCGGAGCTGGATAGGAGCTTCTTCGATGCCTGCATTGCCGACGAGTGGTCCGCTGACGGGCCTGCGCATTTTGGATCTGACGTGGGTGCTGTCCGGGCCGTTCGCGACGATGACGCTGGGTGACCTTGGCGCCGACGTGATTAAGCTGGAGCGTCCGCCGTACGGGGATGTTTCGAGGACGACCGGGCCGCTGGTGGATGGCGAGTCGGGGTACTTCTTCTCGGTGAATCGAGGGAAGCGGTCGATCTCGATCGATCTGAAGTCGGACGCTGGTAAGGAGCTATTCAAACGGCTGGCGGGCGAGGTGGACATTGTCGTCGAAAATTTCACACCGGGGGCGATGGACGGACTGGGCGTGGGTTACGCGGTGCTGTCGGATCTGAATCCTCGGCTGATCTACGCGGCGATCTCAGGCTACGGGCAGACGGGGCCGATGAGTGAGCTGCCGGCGCTGGATGTGATTGTGCAGGGCGCGGGTGGGGTGATGTCGATCACCGGGGAGCCGGGTGGCGGGCCGGTGCGCCCGGGGTTCTCTCTGGGCGATGTGGCGGCGGGGCTGTACTGCGCGATCGGTGTGCTGGCGGCGGTGCGAGAGCGCGAGCAGTCCGGGCTCGGGCAGCTGGTAGACATCTCGATGGTGGACTGCCAGATCGCGGTGCTGGAGAACGCGTATATGCGCTACCACGTGACCGGGGAGACGCCGCAGCGGCTGGGTACGCGGCACCCGACAGCGGTGCCGTTCCAGGCGTTCCCGACGGCTAACGGCTATCTGGTGCTGGCACTGGCGTGGGGTGTGCCAAACCAATGGGCACTGCTCTGCGCGGAGCTGGACGTGCCGGAGCTGATCGATGATGAGCGGTTCGCCACTTCGCAGGCGCGTTCGGCGAACCATGGTGTGCTGGAGCCGTTGCTGAGCGAGGCGTTCCTGAAGCGGACGACAGATGAGTGGATCGCTGCGCTCCAGCAGTACGGGATGCCGTGCGGGCCGCTGAATGACATCCCCTCAGCGGCGGCGATGCCGCAGGTGGCTGCTCGGGAGATGCTGGTGGCGGTCCCACATCACACGATTGGGGAGATACCGCTGCCGAACACGCCGGTGAAGCTGTCGCGCACTCCGGGCGGTATCAAGGGGACCTCTCCAGACATGGGGCAAGACACGCGTGAGGTAATGTCGGAGCTCTTGGGCCTAGATCGTGACGAAATCGAGGCGCTGCTTGCGCGAGAGGTATTGCGCGAGGAACGTGCGCCGGTGGATCTGGGGTAGCGAGCGGATCGACGAGGCGGAGCGGATCAGCTGGGTCAAGTTATTGACGCCTAGTTACGAGGCTATTGCGACTTTGTGACAGATCGCGCAAGATGTGGGGCCGGTATGCGGGATCGCGCCGAGCCACTGGGGTGATAGAAGGCTCGATTCTTATTCATATGGCTGCCGCGCGGGCCCGAGAATCACAGTGAGGATTTGGCCATGACAAAGATCATTTCGCAGACTCACTGCCAGATTCACGGAGACGCCGGACGGGGAGCCCGCGCGGTCGTTCCTAGGCTGACTCCGATGGTGAAGGCCGGTCTCTACGACCCAGCATTCGAGCGCGACGCATGCGGTGTAGGCCTCGTCGCGAATATCGACGGACATAAAAATCACACGATCGTCGACCAGGGTCTCGAGGTGTTGATCAACCTCGCCCACCGTGGCGCATGCGGCTGCGACCCGGAGACCGGTGACGGCACGGGATTGTTAATACAAATTCCGCACGACTTTCTGACGCTTGCGGCGCGCGAGGTGGGTTTCGACCTACCCATCGAGGGCCGCTACGGGGTCGCGATGACCTTCTTCCCAGAGAACTTTGCCGATCGCGACCGCTGCCGGGCTGCGTTCGAGCAGGCTGTGGCAAGCGCGGGGCTGACCTTTCTCGGCTGGCGTGCGGTCCCTATCCAATCGATGGCCATCGGCGAACTCGCACGTCAGATGATGCCCGCGATCGAACAGGGCTTTGTCGCGGCACCAGACGGCATGTCGCAAGACTCGCTCGAACACAAACTCTACGTGACACGCAAAGAGGTCGAGCGGCTCGTATACGAGCTCGGTGATGCGATCTCGGACGAATCGCAGTCCGCCTTCTATATTTGCTCGATGTCCTCGCAGACCATCGTCTACAAGGGTCTGATCATGGCCGAGCGGCTACTGGATTTCTACACCGACCTATCGGACCCGTCGATGGTCTCCGCGTTCGCCCTAGTGCACTCGCGGTTCAGTACCAACACCCTCGGCGAGTGGAAGCTCGCCCACCCGTACCGCTACCTCGCGCATAACGGCGAAATTAACACGGTGCGCGGAAACCGCAATTGGATGGCATCCCGCGAGCACAGCCTCATTTCCGATCACTATGGCGACGACGTCGACAAACTCGCACCTGTCTGCGAAGAGGGACAGAGCGACACGGCGTCGCTCGATAACGTCTTCGAGTTACTTGCGATGGGCGGCCGTGACCTCCAACACGTGGCCGCGATGATGATCCCGGAAGCGTGGTACGGCCACGAGTCCATGGATCAGGAGCTCAAGGACTTCTACGAGTTCCACGGCACTATGATGGAGCCGTGGGACGGCCCCGCGCTCGTCGCCTTCACCAACGGACGACAGGTCGGCGCGGTGCTAGACCGCAATGGGTTACGCCCATTCCGCTTTACGGTGACGAAAGATGGCCTGATCGTCATGGCCTCCGAGACTGGTGCGCTGGAGATCGATCCGGAGCGCATCGAGTACCGCGACCGTATCCGTCCCGGTCGCATGTTCCTGCTCGACCTCGAGCAGGGTCGTATCGTCGACAACGACGAGTTGAAGGACGACCTCGCTCAGCGGCAGCCCTACGGCGAATGGTTAGTGGAAAACAGACTCGTCCTCGACGACCTGCCAGGAGTCGACGCATTGCTCGTTCCCGCAGCGGAGCCGTCGACTCTTACGCAGCGCCAGCACGTGTTCCACTACACGACCGAAGACCTCAATATTGTGATGGAGCCGATGGCTCGTGATGCCATCGAGGCGACGGGGTCAATGGGAAACGATGCGGCAATTGCCGTCGTATCGGACCGACCGCAGCACATGTTCACGTATTTCAAGCAACTATTCGCACAGGTATCAAACCCGCCGCTCGACGCGATCCGCGAGCAATTGGTGACACAGCTTTCGGTGCCCGCCGGGACGCGGCAGAATCTTTTCGAAGAGACCCCGTTGCACGCTCGCGTGCTGCGCATCGATCACCCGATCATGACGAACTCGGATCTCGCAAAACTCCGGTCGCTCGATGGCGATGGCTTTCACAGCCGCACGATCTCGACTCTGTTCCCGGTCGCGGAGGGTATCGACGGTCTGCGCATTGCGCTCGATCGCATCCGACGCGAGGCGAACGAGGCAGTAGAAGCCGGCCAGTCGCTGATCGTTCTCTCTGACCGAGGTGTGGACGATCAGCACAGCTACATCCCGTCGCTGTTGGCCGTCGGCGCAGTGCACCATTATCTGATCCGAGAATTCACGCGCTCGAAGGTCGATCTGATCCTCGAGACAGGTGACCCGCGCGAGGTGCATCACTTCGCCACGCTGTTCGGCTACGGTGTGTCAGGTGTAAACCCGTATCTGGCGTTCGAGTCGGTCGCGGCCATGAGCGAAGACTCCCGCGAGGTCGGTCGCGAACTGCCACCGGCGGCGGAGGCAGAGGCCAACTACATTAAGGCGCTCCAGAAGGGCGTCACCAAGGTGATGTCCAAGATGGGCATCTCGACGCTGCAGGGCTATCAGGGCGCGCAAATATTCGAGGCGCTGGGTCTCTCTCAGGAACTGGTCGACGAATTTTTCGCAGGGACACCGACTCGCATCGAAGGCATCGGACTGACGGAGATCGCGACGGACTTGCTTGCGAGCCATCACGAAACGTTCACGGAACATGCGGTCGCGGGCGAGCTCGATCTCGACCGCGGCGGTCTCTACCAGTGGCGTGCTACCGGCGAGAAGCACCAATACTCGCCCGACACCATCAGCCTGCTGCAGCACGCATCGAAGTTGAAGAACACCGAGATCTACGCACAGTTCGAGGCGGCGGCCAACGACGAATCAGAGCGTCTCGCCACCGTACGAGGCTTGCTCGACTTCAGCGCCGACGAATCTGACGCGATCCCGATCGACGAGGTCGAGTCTGCCGAGTCGATCGTCACGCGCTTCGCCACCGGGGCGATCTCGCTCGGCTCGATCAGCCGCGAGGCACACGAGACGCTGGCGATTGCAATGAACCGCATCGGTGCCCGCTCCAACACCGGCGAAGGCGGCGAAGACACCACACGCTACACGCCGGATCCAAATGGTGACTCACGCTCGAGCCGCATGAAGCAAGTCGCCTCCGGTCGCTTCGGCGTAACGGCCGAATATCTGGTGAACGCAACCGACATCCAGATTAAAATGGCACAGGGATCGAAGCCCGGCGAGGGCGGTCAAATTCCCGGACATAAAATTTCCGACTATATCGCGGGGATTCGCGGCACGACGCCGGGCGTCGAGTTGATCTCGCCGCCGCCCCACCACGATATCTACTCGATCGAAGATCTGGCGCAGCTGATCCACGATCTGAAGAACGTCAATCCGGATGCGCGCGTCCATGTGAAGCTCGTTTCTGAAATTGGCGTCGGCATCATCGCCGCCGGCGTTGCGAAGGGGCACGCCGACGTTGTGCTGATCTCCGGTGACAGTGGTGGCACCGGTGCATCTCCTCTCTCGTCGGTGAAGCACGGCGGCCTGCCGTGGGAGCTCGGTGTGGCGGAGACGCAGCAGGTGCTCGTGCAGAATGGCCTTCGTGGTCGCATCGTGGTGCAAACAGACGGTCAGCTTAAGACCGGACGCGATGTCGCTATCGCGACGTTGCTCGGTGCCGAGGAATGGGGCATCGCGACGGCGGCGGTGATCGTTATGGGCTGCATCATGCTACGCAAGTGCCACTTGAACACCTGCTCCGTCGGCATAGCGACGCAGGACACAGAGTTGCGGGCGAAATTCGCCGGCACGCCTGAGGCCGTCGTGAATTACTTCATGATGCTGACCGAGAGCCTCCGCGAGCACATGGCGATGCTCGGCTTCCGCACCATCGACGAAATGGTGGGTCGCGTCGACAAGCTCGCACCGCGTAAGGCGGTTGATCACTGGAAGGCCGGTGGCATCGACCTGTCGCCGTTGCTGTACTACCCGCCGGTGGACGACGACATCGCTCGCTACCACTGCGAAGAGCAGGATCACGGGCTCGATGGCGCATTCGACCACGAATTGATCGCTGTCGCTGAGCCGGCGATCGAGCGGATGGAGCCGGTGGAGCACACTTTCAAAATTCGCAACGCAAACCGTGTCGTCGGCACGATGATGAGCGGCACGATCGCCAAGCGGTATGGTGGCGCGGGTCTGCCGGAAGATACGATTCGCTTCACGTTCCAGGGCTCCGCGGGACAGAGCTTTGCCGCGTGGCTGACACAGGGGACGACCTTCCGCCTCGAAGGGGACTCCAACGACTATTTAGCCAAGGGACTCTCCGGTGGTCGTGTGATTGTCGTCCCTCC
>Ga0115002_10003398_pt1 | contig 19923 bp, 21 predicted proteins | sample ArcticOcean_MG_C_8_FD_89576 | JGI IMG/M metagenome (GOLD analysis project Ga0115002, IMG submission 89576) | Marine microbial communities from western Arctic Ocean - ArcticOcean_MG_CB11_86 | ecosystem: Environmental > Aquatic > Marine > Oceanic | place: Arctic Ocean: Canada Basin | collected... | reverse complement strand
GAGCCCAGGGTGGCGGCGGTGGTGCCGGCGGCGGCGGCGGCGGAATGCGATCCGACCGACCAATGTTCACCACCACCTGCGCGCAGTGTGGCCAGGAGGCCCAGGTGCCTTTCCAGCCGCGCGGTGACCGACCGGTGTACTGCAACTCTTGCTTCTCCCAGCAGAGGCAGTCGAGCCGCTACTAGGCGTTAGCGCCCAGTAACCTGGAAAAACGAAGCCGCCCCGGTGATTTTATTCACCGGGGCGGCTTTTTTATTACGATCCGGGCTAACGTGATTTGTGTCCACAGACCCTATGCGATTTTGGTGCAAGTACCGGGCGATGACCCGCATAACTAAGCCGACACTGGAATTACTAATTTCTATTGGAGCAGGATTGACTGGTTGCCCTCAGAAGTTTTGGTTATTCCGCTGACTCGAATTCCGAGTCGGCATGAATACAGGAAGCACACCCCTGTACCGGAGTCCACAGCGACTGTCTGACAAGATCCGTGGCGAATAGCAATAGCCCGAACAAATACTGGGAGAATCCGTGATCGACGGCAACCGAGTTCGAATAGCGTTCCCACTGCCAGACAATCGCGACGTCAAGGGAATGGTTGGCACAGTACGAGAGATCATAGGGTCGTCGGATCCGGAGCTCTTCACTATCGAACCTGCAGGAACAGTTAAGGTTCGAGGTCTCATGGGCTGCCCGTTTCAGGAAATTGAGCTGAGGGTTCTGCCGTAACGGAATCTTTCGCATCTGGACCGCTGTTGGCTCGCTGTCAGTGGTTCACGTCACAGATCCGAAGCGTTCCCTATGAGTTCCAGTTATCGTTCGACGAGGTCCACATCAGCCCCCCTCATCGGCGGCCGTTCCATAGCCGTTGATCCCACTGACCCTCTCGCACAGTACCAGTTAATAGCTTAGAGACTGGACGTTTCTAGAAGAGGGAAGACATGCTGAGACAAGGGCATTCACCTGAACAGATTTTGAACGCGCCATGTTGAGGTTTCGGTAGCCAACGGCAAAACTGTCGCGCTATCTGTCAGGGAAATCGGAGACTGGGAATAGACATACTTCCGGTGGCGAACCGACCACCTCGGACTGAGTCTTGTTCAGGCGAGCGTTGACTCGGTGATCTCGCTCACTACACTGTCCGAGTTCCCGATCTGAAACGAATGGATAAATATGATCGACATTAGCGTTGCGACATCTTCTATCGATAATCCGGATTCGGCGCGATACGCAGTCGGGTGGGCTATCGAGCATGGGTTCGACGGGGTCGAGTTCAATGCGCCCGCCATTCGGCTGGGCGATCTGAGTCTGGATGATCGGCAGTTCATGTTGTCAGCCGCTGGTGAGCACGGGCTGCGGTACACGCACCATTTTCCGACGTCCGCGTTGCCGGGCTCGCACGTTCGTGAGACCCGGGAACAGGTCTACGCTGACTTCATCAGTGAGTTGAGGACGGCAGGCGAGCTTGGAATAGAGGCGATTGTCGTCCATCCCGGCAAACTCGATGTACCGGGTGTCGCGATGGAAGACACCTCTGAGGACGACCGTGCCCTTTCGACTTCATACCTGGTGGAGTTCATGAAGGATGCGGGACAAGTAGCTGAGCAGGCGGGGGTTGCGATCGGCCTCGAAAATATGCATTACAACCCTGGCTGGTTGATTCGTGCGCACAGCGATCTGGTAGCGGTGGTGGATGCGATCGGAAGTCCGGCAGTGGGGATTACTTTCGATGTTGGGCACGCATGGGGATCGGGCGGGGTCGATGCAGGAATCGAGGAGTTTGGGGATCGGATTCGGCACGTGCAGGTGCATGATGCCCGTGGCCCGGAAGGGGCGGGCAACGTTCGTGACCAGCACATGGAGGTTGGGACGGGTGTGCTCGATTTCCGGTCGGTCGGCGAGTTTGTCAGGCCGAACGGTTTCGTGGTTGCGCTTGAGACGTCAGGTCGGCTGGTCGACCGCGAGGACGCGGTTGAGCGCAGCCGGGACGTATTGCGAGCGTTGTGGGGCTAGAGATTTTGTCAAACCTCAGATCACACGCCGCCAGGATACCGACTCTGAAACAGGCGCTCAGCGGCTAACTGAGAACGTCTGCCAACGCATCAAGAATTCTTTCGTTTTCGGATTCTGTTCGAATGGCAACTCGTATGAATCCGCCATTCAAACCGATCTTGTCTCCGCAGCTCCGTACGTAAATACCGTGTCTGATCAATAGCAGCGCGGCTACGACGTCAGATGAAACGTGGTCTGGCAGTTTCATTAGCTGGAAGTTAGCACTTGTTTTGAATGCGTGAACGAATTCGAATTTCTCGGTCGCGGACGTGAACTTGTCGATAAACAGTTTGTAATTCGATAGTTCTTGAAGATATTGCTCCAAGAATATCGGGCGGTCGAAAAGCGAGAAAAAGTACTCCGCTATCCCGCTCATATTCCACAGGTAGCCGTTGTCGAGGAGTTGGGTCACACGTTCGGCTGGCATGATCGAATAGCCAGCACGAACTCCGGCTATCCCGAAATCTTTCGACATGCTTTTAACAATAGTGACGTTATCGAACTGATTCGTGATACCCGTAAGACTTGGCAGTTCACTGACGGGAGTTGCGTTGTCAGCAAAGTGGATAAAGCTTTCGTCCACGACGATCGTGCTAAGACTAGTAAGTTTCGAAAGAATCCACTTTAGATCGTCGCCCGGAATCAGGTAACCGTCAGGGTTGTTCGGCGATATCAGCACCGCGGTGTCTGCATGGCTGCGTAGCACTGATTCTACGTATACCTCGGGATCGACTGCAAAGTTTGTCGCAGGATCGAGATTGAATGTCGTGACCTGTTGATCTGGGCGAGCGAATTCGTAGTAAGGCGAAAATGTCGGTGTGCTGATGTGAATGTGCGACGAGAAGTTGTGAATAACTGCCTGAATCGCTTCAGTCGCGCCGTTCGCTATAAAAAGATTATCTGCGGGCGCACCGATGGCAATCGAAAGTCGTTCGGCTATTGCCCGGTTCTGAGAGGGATATGCCTCTAAAATCCGCTTAAAAAGTTGCGGGTCGTCCAGAACATCGGCGTTAAAATAGGACCAAAACAGGTCGGTCGCCAGCGGGTTAGAAAGATAGCAGGCGTCAATATTAATTACTATCTCAGGAATCGCCTTTTGCATCGTGCCGAGACTCGGCGAATGCGAACCTGATCGAGCGCTGAGTTCTTCCAATTGGCGAAGTAAGGCCGTTTCTTCAGGTGAAATTGTAATCGGACTCAGGTTCGTTAGCATCAAGATCCTTATCTCTAGTGGTAGTCGTTATTCTGAGCAATAGACTCGTCAGGGCATGTAGATAGAGTCCCGCCCGCAGGCCAGGGCATGCACTCGTGGTCCAATTGACCCGTCCGCCGAAACGCCACCGGCGAACATGTCGGTCCGACTTCTCTGTTACGGCCGGAGTGATTATTTCCAGAGCCAGAGGCGCTCCACTCGCGTGTGATTGATACGCCAGCCCACGTCTCTCACCAAAGCGCTGATCCGGTGTAGGATAGCCTCTGGTTACTACTGACGGCGTTGCGTGGCTCTCGGCCGACCGGTGACCCTACACACCCCTGCGTTCGGCATCACCGACCTGCCCGGACATGGTTGACGTACTCCAGCCGGCAGGAACAACTCAGAATACTCACTCAGCCACATTTTTCAAGTTCAGCCGAGCCGACAGGTCAACAACCGTTCGTTTGAGCCCGAACTTGACCCGCTAGAGGCGCTTCAGTTTCTTCGCCGGGTCCAGTGGTCCAGTAGTCCGGCCTCCAATTTGTTGGCCGGTGCCATCCCAGGTAAGGCAGGTCATATTTATGACCGGGCTACTCGTCTTTGATTACTGAGATCACCTGGCAGCGTGTCCCCATCATGCTAGCCCGCTCTGGAGGAAACCTTTGGACCCGAAAACCACCGTGTTTGAACCGATGGATATGCCGTTGGCCGAAACGCTTCTGAAGGAAGCAAAACAGATTTTGGATCAACTCGGACTAGTCTTCTTCTTACGTCATGGCACATGTCTGGGCGCCGTTCGGGATCAAGCCTTCATTCCGTGGGATGACGATATAGATATCGGATCCGTAATTGGGCTGCATGGTCTTACCGACGCAATAGTTGAAGAAGCGGCGGTAGAGTTTCGCAAGCACGGGTATGCCGCCGGGATCATCGACAGCGAACTCCATTTGAGCGTCGACCTGGAAAAATCAGGTGTTCAGATGGACTGGACATGCTACCGAATCATCGATGACAGCATCTACCAGTGGCCAGTGGTCAAAATTCCAGCAGGTCTCCACGAAAACCTCAAAGAAATCGATTTTCTTGGAACAACCTTTATGGTCCCAAATCCGCCTGAAGAGTATTTTCGGCTCAAGTACGGCCCAGATTGGATGACCCCTAAAGAAGCGGGCGACTACGAGCAAGAAGTGTTGGATCTGATGGAGGATCGCAGCCTATCAAGCGACCCCCAAAATGCATTGCAGTTGGCTGATCAACGTGATGCCAATCTACATACAGGCAGCTTGAAGGTTCTTGGCTTCGATGGCGAAGCTGCGACAGGTGTTGAGGTCACGCTCGCTGCGACCACCGTTCTTACGGGGCTAGGCAAGGCGAACACCAACGAAGATGGCTATGTCTACTTCAGGTTGCCGGAAGAAGCTAGTTACGTCGTCGCAGTTCAATTAGCTGAGAGCAGAGAAGTTCTATATCTGGAAGAACTTAAACCGGGTATTGAGTATCTATACATGCCCGATTCAGCGCACCCGACGGGCAGGGCTCACGCCTTGATCGCCCAGTAGAAGCCAGTCCAGAAGCCGGCCCAGAAGCCACCAAGGACCTCAGAATTCAGGAGTGACCGAGATTACACGCGTCTATGTCGATATGGTGGCTGACCTGTTCCACTACGGTCACGTCAATTTCTTGCGACAGGCCAAATCACACGGTGACTTCTTGCTGGTGGGCGTTCACGCCGACGAAACCGTAGAGAGCTACAAACGCAGTCCGATTCTCTCTATGGACGAACGTATAGCTTCCGTTGCAGGCTGCCGGTACGTTGACGAGGTTGTTCCGAATGCTCCGCTCAAAATTACTCGCGATTGGATCGAGAAGCACAACGTCGATCTGATAATGCACGGCGACGATGTCGCACCTGAAGTCAGGGATGCCTGGTACAGCGTTCCTATTGAGATGGGCATTTATAAGTCGATCGGTTACACAGATGGTATTTCAACGACCGAGCTCATTTCACGAATAAAAGCGGCCGATGTCGGATGAAGGTCGGTAATCGATCAGCCCGTTCGCCAGCCCGTTCGGAGCAATTTGAATAGCTCCTGCCCAGGCTCAAGGCCATTGACGATGAGGGCACGAAATCCTAATCGAGGCAAGACGATGGCCAGCGCTAGAGAATTGCGACACCACCACGCTGAGGCTCTCGGCTCGTAAGGGCTGTATTCACACAAGAACGCGCTCGGCCTTTGCCGCTTTTCAAGCGACAACTCCCTCGACCTTCCGGCAAGTGGAAGGGCAGGTTCCTGCCCTCTCCCGGCCTAGAGAAGAGGATCGTTTGACCCGGATTTCGCTGGTTACGAACGCGATTCAGGGCTCGTTGGAAGATTCTTTGAAATCTGGCTGCGCTGGGCGTGCCAGCTTCGGAATGACAGATTTGGCGTGTTGGACGCTGGATAGCGAATACAAATAAGCACCCTGTGGGTTTCGGGATAACATGCTGTCTCATCGTTAATCCAGTGCAGGGGGTCCCTTTTTGCGAGCTGTCGTCCAACGCGTTAGCCGTGCGTCCGTGACTGTTGACGGGTCGGTTACCGGGAGCGCCGGTGTGGGACTGGCCATCTTGATCGGCATTACACACGACGACGGGCCCGAGGAGGTGACATACCTCCGGGACAAGATCACCAATCTGCGCATCTTTCACGGCGATGACGACGACATCGGGTTCGAACGATCGGCGTTGGACGTTAAAGCGGACATCCTGCTCGTCAGCCAGTTCACCCTGTACGCCTCCACGCGAAAGGGTCGTCGACCCGGCTTCACCGAGGCTGCGCCTGGGGCGATATCTGAGCCTCTCTTTAACCAGGTAGTCGACGCGTTCAAGGAGACCGGTCTTCGGGTTGAGACGGGCGTTTTCGGCGCAAAGATGCTGGTGGAGTTGGCGAACGACGGACCTGCGACCTTCATCATCGACACGGCCGATCGGAACACGCCGAGGCGGGGCTAGACTGCGACTTATATTCAGCACGAGATCGGGAGTACCTGCACGATGCAACTAGAGCCACAGATCGAACAGTTCATCCACGACAACCCGCAGGCCGTGATGACGACGTTCCGGCGCAACGGGATGCCGCAGCTCAGCATCGTCACGGTGTACCCGCGTGATGGCGGCGTCGGCATCTCGATCACGGAGACCCGGATCAAGTTCAAGAACCTGCTCCGAGACACACGCAGCTCGGTTTTGATCTCGCACGAGGACTGGTGGTCCGGTTTCCTGGTGTTCGAGGGGAACATGGAGATGCAGCACTCAGGGAACACCGACCCGGAGGAGCTACGACTGGCCCGCCAGAACATCTTCAGCGCAACCACTCGTCGTAAAAGTGCCGATTGGGACGAGTACGACAAGCTCGTAGACGACGATAAACGGGTCGCCATGATCCTGCGCCCGGACGTTATCTACGGGTCAGCGCTGGCGCGCATGGAGGCTGCTCGGGGGTAGTAACTCTCGGACAACGCCGTAGGGGCGGCGCTTGCTCCGCCTGCGATTTGGCGTGCCGTTAGTGGTGGCTCCGTGCGGAGCACCCACCCTGAGGCTCTCGAAGGGCGGGGTTGTGCAACAACGCGCTTGGCCATTGCCGCTTTTCAAGCGACAACTCCCCTCACCCCGGCCTCCTCCCGCAAGAGGAGAGGGGGCAAACGTTGGTGGCCTGTTTAATCCGTCATCCCGATTCTTCCGGCCCCGGAAGGACGAGGGACCTTTACCGGAAGGGCGTTTGCCGGAAACACTCTTGATCGTAAAGACCTTTGTCCTCCCTCACCCTTCCGGCAAGCGGAAGGGCAGGCTTCGAGCCGTCTCCCACCGGGAGAGGGGGACGTTTGACTGAGCCATGGCGGAGTACCAGCCGGGAGATTCCTTGAATCAAGAGCGCATTGGGCGGGCGGGCTTCGGAATGACATATTGCGCGGCTCCACTGTCACGCCCTCTATGTGATACCGGCCGCCTATCGCGGCGACCAGAACGCCAGATCGCCCTGTCCTAGCGACCTGGCCGGAGTGCTTCCGTCGGCGCTGACCACCCAGACCTCCGAGGGGCCGAGAAGCATGGGGTCGCTTTCTCCCTCGCCGGGTTCCTGGAGCAGCCCGGTCAACACAAGAGAACTGCCATCTGGCGACCAGAAAGTGTGGGATCGCTCCTACTGACCGTGGAAGGACTGGACAAACTCAAAGTCTGGACTGTGGACCATGTTCGCTACGTGAACCGAATCCCCGGATTCGATATCGATAACATCCCATCGCACCTTTCGGGAATCGCTTGTATCGACCGAAGAAAGCTCTACGCGTCCACTATCCGGAGCCCACCATACGGAGCGCATCGGGCGGTTGAACTGCAGGATTCGCTCAGTCGGTTCGCCATTGGAAGAGATCCCGATCACCGCCAATTCGTCGAACAACCCGATCGGCAGCGCACGGCTTGTCTGCCTGAGCAGCACCAGCTTTGTGCCGTCCGGGGACCACGCAAACTGGGCCTCGGCCGGGGTGTCGGTTATGTATCCGCCGTCCAATCCGACCAGCCTCAATTCGGAGCCGCCCGGCAGTTCCAGCACGGCCGCGGTCAAATCCTTGATCGGCGAAAGCGCGGGCGAGAAGAAAATTGGAGGCGCATCGGGCGCACTTTCGCTTAGTTCTCCGTCGATGGCATTCTCGTACGTGAGCATATTGCCGCCGTAGTGCAGCACCAGCTTCGAGGAGTGGTACGACCAGTCGTAGTAAATCGGCGCGCCTGTGGTGAGGTCCGTTCTTTTGACCCGGGACGAGCGAGGGTCCGTCATGTCGAACACGCTGAGAACGAGTCCGTTCTGGGTCCCAACCACGGCGGCGAGCCATCTGCCGTCTGGCGAGAAATGGGTGTAGTGAGGCGCGCCGCCGCCGATGCCGTTGGTCACCGGGTCATCCTCGAAAATTACGACCGGCTCCGTATCTGACCCGTCCGCGGTGATGGACACAAGTGCCACCCGCGCCCCGAACGCGTCCGGCGGCTGTATACGACTGACCAGAATTCGGTCTCCGGACGGGAACCAGAACGGCCACAGATAACGGTACCCGGGGTGCGGCTCCGGATCTGGAGTGACCCGGATCGGATCCGAGCCATCCGGAGAGACCGTGAAAACCTCGAACTCAGACGTCACATAGGCGATGCGGTTAACGGTTACGCCGGTGTCCAGGGGGAGAGAAGCTGAGACCGGAGTGGAGATCGCCGCAAATGTCGCCGACGGAACCGCCGTAAGTAGCGCAGCATCCGCCACCGGCGTCGGCTCGATGTCGCTCTCGCTGGAACAAGCGACGGCGAATAATGCCACCGCTACTACGAACAGCAGGAGGAATTTCGAACCGTGCGGACGGATGTAACTTTCCCCCTCATATGGCGTCGTGCGACGCGAATCGAACACGGACACCGCGCCGGACGCCATCCCGCGGCTCCGACGCGGCGTCACACGAGTATTACGTCCAGGATCGTAGGGAAGACCTATTGGCTCTCGTAGTCGAGTGCTATGTTCAGCGCTTTTACGGAGTGGGTTAGCGCGCCTACAGAGATCAGATCGACGCCGGATTCGGCGGCGTCACGTACGGTCGCCATGCTGATATCGCCCGATGCTTCGGTGAGCGCTCGGCCCGCCACCAGCTTCACTGCCTGCGCCATCTCGTCCGGCGACATGTTGTCCAGCAGGATGATGTCTGCGCCGCCCTCAAGCGCCTCGCCGGCTTGATCGACCGTCTCGACCTCGACCTCTATCCGAAGGTTGTGCCTGGCGTTCTGGCGGGCTCGCCGGACCACGTCTGCGATCCCAAGTCCCTCACCAGCAAGTGCCTCCAGGTGATTGTCCTTGATCAGCACGAGATCCCCGAGGTTAAACCGGTGGTTTGCGCCACCGCCTGCCGTGACCGAGTACTTGTCCAGAGCGCGCAGGCCCGGTGCGGTCTTGCGTGTGTCGATGATTCGGGCGTTAGTCCCTTTAACGGCGTCCACAAGCTCGGCCGTCATGGTTGCGATGCCGCTCATGCGTTGAAGCAGATTGAGCGCCGTGCGTTCCGCCTTCAGAATTCCGGCCATCGAGCCGGATATCCGGGCTATCGCCTGACCCGGCTCGAGTCGTAACCCGTCCTCTACGAGCGGCTCTGCTTCGATACTCGGGTCCACACGGCGGAACACCTCACATGCGACCTGTACGCCAGCCAACACGCCCGGAGAGCGTGCCACGAGGTTTGCTGCACCAAGTAGGCCTGATGGGATCAGTGCATCAGTCGTAGCATCGCCAAGACTCAGATCTTCACGCAGTGCGCGATCGATCACGTCATCTATCGCGGCGTACGGGAAGTCCCCGGTAAGTTCCCCGGAACTGCTCCCTGAACCGTTCAAAGGGCGACTTCTAGCCGGCCACGTCCAGCATTCGCTGGAGTGCAACCCGGGCGTCGATCGCCGTCTGTCCGTCCACCTTGATCGGGTTGATCACCAGTCCGGCCATCAGACCGTCTAGGACCCACAACAGGTAAGCCGGGTGGATCCGGTACATCGTGGCGCAGGGGCACACGATCGGGTCCAGGCAGAACACCGTCTTGTCCGGATTTTCCTTGGCGAGCCGGTTTACCAGGTTGATCTCGGTACCGATGCCCCATGCGGATCCGGGAGCACCTTCTGAGACCATCTTGATGATGTACTCGGTCGAACCGACGTAATCGGCGGCGTCCACGGCTTCCCGTGTGCACTCCGGGTGAACGATGACGTTCACGTCCGGGTACTTGTCGCGGGATTCCTGGATCTGCCCCGGGGTAAACCTCGTGTGGACCGAGCAGTGACCTTTCCACAGGATCACCCGTGAGCGCCTGATCGCTTCCGGCGTGTGGCCACCCATCGGCTTGAAGGGGTCCCAGACGATCATCTCGTCTTCAGGAATACCCATCTTGAGCCCCGTGTTTCGGCCCAGGTGCTGGTCCGGGAGGAAGAGGACGCGCTTGCTGCGCTCAAAGGCCCAGTCGAACGTCAGATCGGCGTTGCTTGAGGTGCAGACGATGCCGCCGTTGCGGCCGCAGAGCGCCTTGATGTCCGCCGTCGAGTTCATGTAGGTGATCGGGACGATCTCGTCCTCGCCACCGAGTATGGATGTCAGGTCTTCCCACGCATCCTCAACGTCTTCGGTCGGAGCCATATCGGCCATCGAGCAGCCGGCGGCCATGTTCGGCAGAATTACTGTCTGTTTGGGACCGCTCAGGATGTCTGCGGTCTCCGCCATGAAGTGGACGCCACAGAAAATGATGTACTCGGCGTCTTTTTGCTCGGATGCCAGGCGGGAGAGCTTGTACGAGTCTCCAGAGAAGTCTGCGTACTTAAAAACGTCTTCGCGCTGGTAGTGATGGCCGAGGAGGATGACCTGATCGCCAAGCACTTCACGTGCACTGGCGATGCCATAGTTAACCTCTTCCGGCGTCATCTTGAGGTACCTGATCGGCACCTTTTGCCATCTGACGCCTGCCTGGAATTCCTCTTCCAGGGTCAGAGTTCGCAGGTTGCCATCTGTTCTGCAGAAGGCTGACTGCTCCAATTCGGTAATCGGAATTACGATCTGTCGTGAGCCGGTAGTCATGCTGGGTATACCCTCAGTCGATCTCCCGCAGCCGGCATTTCAGCCGCCGTGACCTTTCCCTGTAGTGACCAGGGAGTCGTCCCGGTGATGCGCACGCTGGCGAATCCGCCTATACGAGTCTCGAACGTCTCAGAGTTGTCTAGATGTACAAGTTTATCTGTTCTTGTGCGTCCCGTGAACTTTCCTCTTGAATGTCCGTCGACTAGGACATCAAATTCCCGGTCTGCGTGGCCGGCGTTGATCTCGGTACAGATTGTTTCCTGTAGCTCGTTCAACACAACCAGGCGGCGCTTCTTTTCCTCAACCGAGACGGTGTCGGGGTGTTGACGCGCCGCAATAGTACCCGGCCTGACAGAGTATGCGGCCGAATGGACCTTATCGAACCGCACTTGCGTGAGGATATCGAGAGTATTTGCGAACTGTTCCTCTGTTTCGCCGGAGAAACCCACTATCACGTCCGTGACCATGGCGACGTCCGGGATGATTGTCCGGATCTCGTCAATCTTCCGCAGATACTCGTCCCGTGTGTACCCACGGCGCATGCGATCAAGAATCACGTCATCGCCAGCCTGGAACGGCAGATTGATGTTCTCGCAGACCTTGGGAAGCTCGCCGACGGCGCGGATGATCTTCTCCGACATGTCGCTCGGGTGCGAGGTGAGGAACCGGATGCGATCCAGCCCTTCCACCTCGTTTATGGCGTACATCAGGTCTGCGAGATCCTGTGCCGGTTCGAGGTCGTGCCCGTACGAGTCAACGTTCTGACCTAGCAGCGTGACTTCCCGTACTCCCCTGCTCACGAGCATCTCAGTCTCGTGGACGAGTTCTTCCACTGAACGGCTGACCTCTCGGCCGCGTCGGTAAGGGATGATGCAGAAGCTGCAGAACTTGTCGCAGCCGTGGATGATCGGGATGAAGGTTGAGACCTTGGGATCAGCCGGCAGGAGTTCCTGAATACAGCCGTCGGGGTCGATGCCTATCACTTCACCGGCCATCTCAAGTATGGGCTGGAACTGTTGGGGACGGGCCCATGCGTCCACCTGAGGGAATCGACGGCTAAGTTCGTCGCTTTTGGGGCCGACCATGCAACCCATGACCGCTATTCGGCGGTCCGGGTCGATATCTTTGGCCTTTTTGAGAGCGCCCAGCAGACCGGTCGCCCGGTCTTCAGAGCTTTGGCGCACGACGCAGGTGTTGAGCACGACTACGTCCGCCCCGCGCGGGTCGTCGCACTCGGACAGGCCAAGCTGCTCGAACCCGCTGGCGAGCCGTTCAGAGTCAGCCTTGTTCATCTGACAGCCGACTGTCCAGATGTGATAAGTGGTCATAACGGGCGAGCCGTGGATTGGTGTGAATTACGTGGCGGAGGGAGAGGGATTCGAACCCTCGAAGGGGCTTGACACCCCTTACCGGTTTAGCAAACCGGCGCACTAGGCCTCTATGCGACCCCTCCGCAGAAGTTAAGCCCTAGCAAGAACTATACCGACGGCATGTTTGCCACGCAATTATTTCGGGGTGGGTTTGGGGGATTTTTTGGCGTGAACGGGATGGTGGCGTCGTACTCCGAGCTTACGTTTGTTCGCACGATTGAATTCCCGGTCAGGATGACAGTTCGGTTGTTACCCGCCGTTTCCTTGGGGTTCTCGTATGACAGGCGTTGGGCGCCCCGTACGCCTTCAGGCTGTTGTTCGCTCTGATCCGGGGTCGCCTATCCAGACTTCTCCGCCTTCGAAGTACTCTTTTTTCCAGATGGGAACGACCTCTTTGAGGCGGTCTATGAAGTGGAGAGTCGCTTCAAAGGCGGGGCGCCTGTGCGCGGCCGATACGGCGATTACCAGGCTGAGTTCGCCGATATCTACACGCCCGATGCGGTGTGCCACGGCGACTTTGTCGATCTCCCATCGATCCTTGATCTCGTCGATCAACTCCTGAAGCTTCTCCTCGGCCATCGGCCGGTACGCCTCGTACTCCAGGTACTCCACGCCTCGCCCATCGTTGTGGTTGCGCGTGACGCCCTCAAACGTGATTACGGCGCCATCTGTGTCGTCACGGACGGCGTCGCTGAGGATGTTCGGTTCGAGTGGCTGGTCTGTGATGATGATCATGGTGGGATACGAATTTTACTTGGTTATTAGCGGGGACGGGAGATATGCGCAGGCTCGACGATGCGCCCCTCTCCCAGCGGGAGAGGATTAAGGAGATGGAGAAGTCACATACTCCAGCAACGTTTCCAATACGCCATCAAGATTCTCGAACACATCGTTGTTCCAGAATCTGATCACACGATAACCACGACGTTCAAAAAACGCGGCGCGCTCGTTGTCTGACTCGACGGAATCCATGTTTTGGGAACCGTCCAGTTCAATAATCAGATGACCTTTTTCATTGCAAAAGTCGGCCACGTAAGGCGGCATTGGGAATTGGTGGCGAAATTTGGTGCCCGCTAACCGCCCATTACGGAGTTGAGACCAAAGCAACACTTCCGCGTCGGTTTGGTTGCGGCGTAACTTCCGGGCGATCGGTGTGTATCGAGATTTCCGACGTGCCGACCCCATAAGTCTTCTCCCTCACCCCAGCCCTCTCCTGCTGGGAGAGGGGGTTAACCTCAGCTACCCGCCGCTCACGGGTGGTATCAGGGCCAGTTCGTCGCCGTCGGAGAGTGTGGCGTTCAATTCAACGTACTCGTTGTTCACCGCCGCCATGAGGCTGGTTGGCGCCGTCCATTCCTTCGGCGCGTTGTGTTGCGCCGTGTCGATGGCGTCCCCCACCGTCGCGCCCTCTGGCAGCTCGATGGACAGATCACCGGTTCCCGCTCGATCACGGAGTCCGGCGAACAGTTTTATGGCGATCTTCATGGTCAAAGGGTTCTCGGTTCACGTTTCACGATAGCTTCGAGTATAAGGCTCGGCGAGCCTGAATCATCACCCACGCTGCAATCCACAACTTCACTACGCGACCAGACACATGGCACAATTAGCCCCTCGAAAATAAATCCCGCACGCGGGCGGGCTGTCAGGGCACGATGGCAATCTCAAAGGTATTCATAGACGGTTCATACGGCACCACGGGTCTCAGGATCCGTGAGCGGCTTGAGCAGCGCGACGACATCGAAGTGGTCGTGGTGGACAAGGACCTCCGCCGTGATGTCGATGAACGACGCGAAGCACTCGTGAATTCCGATCTCGCGATCCTCTGCCTGCCGGACGATGCGGCGGTAGAAGCCGCCGGATGGGCCGCCGATAGCGATACGAAGATCGTCGATCCTTCAACGGCGCATCGTGTCGCGGACGGCTGGGTTTACGGACTGCCGGAGATGGCTCCGGGACAGCGTGACGCGGTACGTGAATCTGACACGGTCTCGAACCCGGGCTGCTATCCGACCGGGGTGATTCTCTGCGTCCGGCCGCTGACCGAGGCGGGAATCCTGTCGAAGGACGCTCCGATTACGATCCACGCCCTGTCCGGATATTCCGGCGGCGGCAAGAATCTGATCGCAAAATGGGAGGGCGGACAGCCCGATCTGAACGGTCTTCCGTTTGAGTCACCTTACGCGCTCCATACAGAACACAAACACGTTCCTGAGATGAAGAAATACTCGGGATTGACATACGAGCCCCAGTTCATACCGTCCGTCGGCCCGTTTCTCAAAGGGATGCGGGTTGAAATCCCCTTGCACAAATCGGTGATCCAGAAGGACGCGTCTGCTGAGACGATCTGGCAGATTCTGGATGAACGATACGCGGACGAGCCGCTGGTCAACGTGGTGTCGATAGACGATGCGCTTGCGTACTCAGACCCGGCGTTCGATCCACAGGCCAGGAACGACAGCGACGGGCTGGATATATCGGTAGTCCCGAACGTGCTTGGGCATGTCCTTCTGATCATCCAGATAGATAATCTGGGCAAGGGCGCGTCCGGCGCGGCGATACAGAACATGAACCTGATGCTGGGGTTGCCGGAGCACGCCGGGCTGACCGTCTGACGTTCTCCGAGCTGCTGGGAATCCGTTCATTCCCGGTCTCGGTTGGCCGGTCACAGGGTGGGTCGTCCGGCGTGCGATAACTCCTCGGTCCAAAGGCCAAATCCCAAGATGTGGCACAATTCAGGTGTTGAATGGTGTCCATCAATACTAGGAGAAAGCCTTTTCAGTGCTCGAAGTAATTCTCGAAACTAACCTGACCTGCCCTGAATGCAAGGTCGTTCACGCCGAGATCATGTTGGCGGACGACTGACTGGTTACGTATGACTGCACGTCGTGCGGTGCGAACCTGACCCCACCAGAGGGTGGTTGCTGCGTTTTCTGCTCCTACTCGGACCAGTTGTGCCCGGCTGTTCAACGTAAAGAGGCGGGTATCGTCTCGTAGTTCCGTCCTAAATATGGTTTGGCGGCGGACGACGACGAGGAAGGTGTGTATTGCTTGCTTGAATTATCAAATCAGCCGTCGAGATGGTCCGGCCACCGCCGGTAAGTCTCGATGTCCTGATAGATCTGCGATAACGCACGTTTGATCTCGGCGGCGAGATAGAGGTGGTGGTCGCGGTTACTGCGAGGAACGATGCGATACACGTCGTTCAGTGCGGCATCACGCTTGTGCTTGAGTTCGAGATCGAGCGCATACACACGAACTCGATCTCGGCTGCGACAGCAATGCGAACCACGGTAAGCGTTCCTAAATCAGTCAAGACAAAAAGCGTGGATTCCCACCGGCTGGCCGTCGCTGATCTCCTGAGCGACACAAGGCTTGAGCCCAATCGCCATACGTATTCCGGCAAAATCTCGGTCCCGGAAGATCTACCCCGTCCACCCGCTGACGCCATCAGTTCCGTCGTTAGCTGGAAGGTAATCGCCGAGCTTGAACTCGGTAATGGAGTCATGCTCAGAGCTGATCAAGCGGTTATGCAGAGTAACTAGGTCATGGGTGTTGAGGGCGCGACAAATTGCAGCCCCAACGGCGTCTTTGCTGGGCACGACTCTCATGACGCTCCCGGAGATGTCCGAGATATCTCTTGGCGACTACCCGGGCGATCAGATCGCTGGCCGTGAAAGGCCAAAGATCGATTTCGAAGCGTGGGGTGGAGATGCCAGCCACATCTTCAACATGAGGGTGATTTACGGGCTCCGAAAGATGATCACGTCCATAAGAGATGAGACGCATCAGGGCATCGCCTTGATCACACACGGCGGCACGATCAACGTGATACTCGACCACATCGCAGGCGTGCCATTTGATGGTGAGATGCGCTATTTACTTCCAAATTGCAGTGTGTCGACGCTGGAGATCGGTCGGGATCATGTGTCGCTGGCAAACGTGAACGTGGTGGCTCATATGCCGTCTGAATTGATCACCCCGCCGGGTGAAGGAGGTCTGCCGGGTGGCCCTTCTCGTTGACACTCCTTGCCCGCCGTATCTACACTTGATTGGTTAACAACCTGAACGACGGTATTTTCACCGCGTCCGGGCATTCCTTAAACGTAACTGGAGATATCTTCCTTCTATGGTTCGCATCCGGCTGCGCCGCATCGGCGCCAAGGGCCACCCGTTCTACCGTGTAGTGATCGCTGACCAGCGCACCGCCCGTAATGGCGCGTTCATCGAGCAGATCGGCACCTTCGACCCGATGACCGACCCGTCAGAGGTCAAGATCGACGAAGAACTGGCTTTGAAATGGCTGCGCCAGGGCGCACAGCCCAGCGAGTCTGTCGAAGCCATGCTGAAGAAGCTTGGCATCCTGGACAAAGTGAAAGAGACCGCTTGATCTCATGAAAGAGATGGTTGAGTACATCGCTCGCGCCCTTGTCCGTAATCCCGACGCTGTCGAGGTAACGGAAGAGGTACGCGGCAACCGCGTTTTCATCACGCTCATCGTTGACGACGAGGACAAGGGCAAGGTCATTGGCCGTGACGGCCGTGTGGCCCAGGCCATTCGCTCCCTTTTGCGTGTGTCTGGCGTGAAGTCAGACCAGCGCATCGTCCTCCAGATCGACTAGTCGGGAATCGGCGAAATGTCGCCTCGTCAGAATCGTGATCGCCGCCCGCTTGGCAACCAAGGACCAAGCCGCGCCACTCAGAACTCGCGGCCTCCTGCCAAAAACAGGATCCCCCAAACCCCAAAGACCATAGAGCCGTCTACGCCAAGCCGAGTAGGCGTCGCATCTGTTCGCCGGTCATGGGGCACTGACGGTTCGATCGCCGTCAGCCAGTTTTCGGACGGCGGGATTCGGTTCTCCCCTGGCGATGTTGTTTACATAGACGGCGGTCGCCCGGCCACGGTCGTCGAGAGCCACAAAGCCGGAACCGCTACGGTCCTTCAGCTTGATGTGATTCGTAACACCCGCGCCGCAGACGCTTTGCGAGGAACGATTATCGAAGTGGAGGGCGACGACCTCCCGGAAGCCCCTGAAGGCGCTTTCTACCACCACGAGATCGTCGGCACGACAGTCCGTACGACCGAGGGCGAAGAACTGGGCCTGGTGCTGGAGATCATCGTTACCGGCGCAAACGACGTATACGTGGTCGGCGAACCCGGCGCGACCGAGGCCAAAGACCAGATCCTCATCCCGGCGATCTCGGATGTGGTGCTGGAGGTTGACGTCAATAACGGCGTAGTGACGGTGAACTTGCCTGAGGGTCTGCGTTAAGGGCGGATTCCATCTGCCGATAAGACCCGGATCGCACAATCGGGCGGAGCAAGCGCCGCCCCTACGGCATTACCGCCCACAACACCTTCGCCTCGAATCACGCCTGATTGTCATTCCGAAGCCCGCACGCCCAGCGGAGCCCAATTTCAAGGAATCTCCCGGCTTGCACTTCACCCGGTCCGTACCCTCGGACCCAGCCATTTGTCATCTGGAGGTGGTTGCGATGTTAAACCTCGGCGTTGGATAGCAGTCGTACGAAGGGCCCTCTTGACCTCTGCTAGCCGGGAGATCCTTCGCTTCGGGCTCAGGATGACAGTATGAGTGTGGTGTCTGATTCCAAGGGTGGTTGTGGGGCTAGCGTGAGCTAATACTTATCTACCCGTGCGTTGTGTTAGGTGTAAGAATCACGCCCTTACGTCGTGTTCAGGGTGATTGGGTCACAGACACATCGCCCTGTTCGTGCTGTAAAACCCTCTACCTGATTGACCGAATTTCCGGCGGCTTGCTAAGATCAGGTATTAATTAGAGAATTTTCCGCCCTCGGCCCCCTGATAAATCAAGTCAAACAAGCCCGCACACCGTTGTCGATTCGGAATCGGGAGGAGCACCATGTCCGGCCACTCTAAGTGGAGCACCATCAAGCACAAGAAGGCTGCGACCGATGCACGTCGTGGTCAGATCTTCACCAAGATCGCCCGCGAGATCATCGTGGCGGCACGTGACGGCGCAGACCCCGAGACCAATTTCCGGCTGCGCCTTGCCATACAGACCGGCAAATCCGCAAACATGCCGAACGACAACATCGACCGTGCGATCGCCAAGGGTTCCGGCACCGGTGATGACGCTGCTGAGCTGGAAGAGATCACGTACGAGGGCTACGGCCCCGGCGGTACGGCGATCATGGTCCAGACCCTGACCGACAATAAAAACCGAACCGCATCCGATGTCCGACAGATGTTCTCCCGTGCAGGCGGGAACCTGGCGGCCGCAGGCGCGGTGTCCTGGGGGTTCTCAAACTCCGGAGTAATTCTGGTGGAGACTTCCGCAAGCGACCCGGAAGATATCGCTCTTGAAGCCGTGGACATGGGCGCAGAGGATTTCGATATCGAAGGCACTTCGATCGAGTTCAAGGCGTCGTTCACCGACTTTGAGCCGCTGAAGACGGCCCTTGAGGCGATGGACGGTGTCGAGGTGGTGTCCGCAGAATTGGCAATGGTGCCGAGCACCCTGGTCGAGCTGGACGAGGCCAAAGCCAAGCAGACGCTTCGGCTCCTGGACACGCTGGAAGAGCTCGACGATGTCCAGAAGGTGTTCTCCAACGCCGACTTCCCGGATGAGGCGCTGGCGGAGTACGCCGAGGCCGGTTAAGGCCCATCGGGCGCGGATTTCTTCTCCCAGCGGGAGAGGGGACTATTCATCACAATGGATTACGACGCCTGGGCCGAGTGGTATGACGTCTTTTACTCGACCGCCGGGGTCGAAGATGTCGAGTTCTACGTAGAGCTGGCGCGAGCTTCGGGCGGGCCGGTGCTAGAGATCGGTTGCGGCACCGGACGCGTGAGCCTGCCTGTTGTCGCCGCCGGTGTGAATATGGTTGGCGTGGATTTTTCGACGGCCATGCTTGCAAAGGCTCGCGAACGAGCGGCAGCAACCAGTGACCTTGACGGTTCGTTCGAATTTCTTCAAGGCGATATGCGGACGCTGTCGCTGGACCGGCAATTTCCGCTCGTCATCATTCCCGCCCGCACTCTGTACCTGGCGCTCACGCCGGAAGAGCAGTTGGAATCTCTGCGTCGCGCCGCTGCGCACATGGCGCCGGGTGGAGCGCTGGCGTTCAATCTATTTGTCCCGGACGCCGATCTGATTGCGGACGTATCCGAAGAGCCGTTCTCGATGGGCGAGACGATCAACCCCGAGACGGGGCTGCGTTGCCTACTGAGCGCAGTAAATCGACCCGACTCGATCGATCAAACGATCCACAGTGTCCAGACGGTTGAAGAATTGAACGACGCCGGAGAAGTTATTCGAACGGTGGACCTTGAGGTGAACCTCCGCTACCTGTATCCGTCCGAGATTCACATAATGCTGGAGCAGGCAGGGCTAGTGGCCGATCAGGTGTTTGGCGATTTCAACGGCGGCCCTCTAACCGAGGACAGCGACGAGATGGTGTGGGTGGTGAGGTCGGTGGCGGGCTGAGGCGAGGTGTGGTGTGGTGTGGTGTATACATGTCAGCCCATCCGGTTCAGAGCAAAATTACGACACGTTTAGCGGGGGTCGATCATCGCCTTTCGTTCGGCAGGCCGGCCACTTTGAGCGCAGATTCTAAAAAATCGTTCTCAAGGGCCAGCTCTCCGATCTTGGCGTGGAGAGTTTTCACGTCTACCGGCTTCTCAGGCGGGCCGGACGCCGGGCCT
>Ga0115002_10003397_pt1 | contig 19924 bp, 24 predicted proteins | sample ArcticOcean_MG_C_8_FD_89576 | JGI IMG/M metagenome (GOLD analysis project Ga0115002, IMG submission 89576) | Marine microbial communities from western Arctic Ocean - ArcticOcean_MG_CB11_86 | ecosystem: Environmental > Aquatic > Marine > Oceanic | place: Arctic Ocean: Canada Basin | collected... | reverse complement strand
GACCAAGGTTTCAATAGCGACGACGGATGCAACCGACGCGGACGCCCCGGCGTTTGCGCCGGCGGACAGAATCGCAATCACGCTAGCAAACGGCGACGTGCTCGACCCCGGCGAGATCCGATATGCGCGCGGCCACGCCAAGCTACCGCTGACGACCGACGATATGTGGCGCAAGTTTTCGGACTGCGTGCGCGGGTCGGCCAATGATGAGGTAACGCGGGCGCTGTTCGGTCAGCTCCAGGGGGTCGACGCGCTCAGCGGCATCGCGGATTTACCGACGTTGGGCCGCGCCTAAGACGGCATGTCAGAGAACGTGGTCGGGAGGGGTCCGGAAGTATCGACGGTCGTCTCGACTAAGAGAATATCTGTCTTTCCGCCGTGCTGGGGATAAACCGCCAGCGACGTTTTGCCAGTACGTCGACCAGGGAAATTCCCGGGGCCAGAAGACCGTAGAGCAGCCACGACCCGTATTGTCGCCGTTTGCGACGTGCAATCCTGGCGGTCGTGATCGCCAGCCCGAACCAAGCAATGCCTATGAGATATTCCATTTCGCCGTCAATAGAGAACAACTATCTAATGTAGAAAATTGGGATTTTACCTCTACTTATTAGGGTAATCCATGGGCGAAGTTCGGGTTCACCAACCATGTAAAAGGACGGGTACCAGCCCCGGGAGTAGTATGGAGAGCCGTAAAATCACGAGAGGAAATTGAGCATGACGACCGTGCTAACTGAATTGGGACCGGTCGAGGTCACGGCAGGACCGGGCCGCGATGACGAGCTTTGGCTGTCGGCACAGGATACAGAAGCCCTCACAGGCTGGACCATGAAACATGAAGGTTTGTGCCGGGATGACGTTTGCATGCCGGTACCGGTCGAGCGTACCGACGACTACGTACGCGATGGATTGATTAATCTCGCGGCATTTTGGCGACGGATGAACAACCCGCTCGCCTACAGCCGGAATGAGGATAGCTGGGCGTTCGGGGTAAGCGCTCAGGCTCGCAAAGCCAGCCTGAACTCGCTGGCAGCACCTGATTTTTCCTTGCCGGACCTCGACGGTGGGGTTCACAGCCTGTCGGATTATCGTGGCAAAAAGGTCTTCCTGGCGACCTGGGCGTCGTGGTGAGGCTGTCGGCTTGATCTGCCCGTGTGGCAGAAGATCTACGATGATTATCGGGACCACAATTTCGTGGTTATCGCCGTCGCGATGGACAACGATCGTGAAGCCACCCGGCCCTGGATAGAGGCGGCCAAGCCGACCTATCCGGTCTTGATCGACCGCTACCACCAACTCGCGGATCTCTACAACATGGTCAATGTCCCGCAGGCCGTGTGGATCGATGAGGCGGGCAATATTGTTCGTCCGGCCGAAAATGCCGGCGCTTATGAAGGGTTCCGGGCGCTCGACTTCGAAACCATGACGATGCCGGAAGACGTTACCGCCACGGTGAAAAAGGCCCGGGCGACTTACGTCGCGGCGGTTCGCGACTGGGCCGAAAAAGGTAGCGATAGCGCTCATGTTTTTTCACGGGACGCCGCTCGAGACCATTGCCGGGCGCCGGATGACACGATCGCCAAGGCTCACGTTCTATTTCGTCTAGGACTTTACTTACTCGAGGCCGGCAATTCTGTCGAAGGCGACTCGTTGTTGGTGGAGGCCAGCGCTCTACATCCGGATTCTTGGACGATCTGGCGGCAGGCCGCGGACAAGCTCGACAATGGATTGGCTGCGGGACCGGATTTTTGGCAACGGGTGAGTGCGTTAGGTGACCGGTATTATTACCCGCCCGCCGATATGGCAGGCATGCCGACCGACGGGCCACCCAAGCTTTGAGTACCGAAGCCCCGCGCCTCGAGGGGCTACCTGAGCCGCGGGACGACGTCTCTCGCCAGCGTCTCTACCAGCCCGCGTTTATCGGCCCGGCGGCCGATGTAATAGATCCAGTTGTGGAGGCCGAGCGCACCGAGTTCTTCCAGGCGCGTAGCGACATCAGCCGGGGTCCCCCACAGGCGGGGCGATCTTTCGACTAGCCAATCGTAAAGCCCGAGCTCTTTGGCCCGAGCCACGCGGATGCGGTCGCGATCCTCGTCCTTATAGGCGGTTGCAATGTTGCGGGCATCGTCGTTGAGCTCAATCAATGCGTCGCGGAAGTGCTCGGGCACGCCCTTGCCGTCGACCGTGGTGAGCGTCAGCCACTCAACGCCCCAACCCAAAGCACTCTCCGCGCCTTGTTCGAGGCTCTCGGCGAACGTCACGTCGGCCTGCCACCACAATTCGAGGGCACTGCGATCACGCCCGACCTCGGCACACGCCCGGTCGATGATATCGAAGATGCCGGCGATATCGGTCGGTGAAAAGCCAAGCGAAATGATCAACCCGTCGCCGATCTCGGCACCCAGCTTTAGCGATTTGGGGCCGGCGGCGGCGACCAGAATAGGTATGTCGACCGGGGCCGAGCACTTGCTCCATTCGCCACGGAAACGATGGCCCCGCCAGGTCGCGGTTTCCCCGCGCAGCAACGCGCGTACTGCCAGCACGTATTCGCGCAAGATTGCTAGTTTGGCCGCCTTGAGGCCGACGCTCCATAGCGCGCTGTCACCCGTGCCTATACCAAACACGACACGCCCTGGCGCGATATCATTGAGCGCCAACAACGCCGATGCCGTGACCGAGGGATGGCGCGATATCGGATTCGAGACACATACAAAAATCGGCAGCCTGGCGGTGCCAAGCGCGCACGCCGCGGCGGCGACATAGAGCTCGCGAAACTGGGTCGGCGAATCCGACACGGTCGTCTCGATACCGTGGCTCTCACAGAACCGCCACCAGTCCACGACCTCACCAATCGGCCGTGCGCTGAACCCGCCATTGATGCAAAATCGATATTGGTCGCTCATGTCGTTCCTTGTCTGGCAGCTATTCCAACGCCGGTTGCTAGAGCGCCGCGCGCCGCTACAGAGGAAATTTTGGAACACCACGAAGTGAGAGTCCATCCGTCGACCGCGAACCTGGCCCGCGAGGATCAATTGGCCTGGAAACTCGCCGACTACGCTGCAAGTCAGCCGGCGGTCGAGGAGGACGTAGCCGACATGGTGCGCTGCCGCGTCGTCGACAACGCGGCGGTCGCGCTAGCCGGCCTCAATCGCGGGTCCGTTGTCTCAGCTAGGGCGATGGTGCTCGCGCACCCACGCAACCATGGGGCGACGCTGTTCGGACTGCCGTCTGAGACCACGATCCATGCGGAGTGGGCGGCATGGGCCAATGGCACCGCCGTGCGCGAGCTTGATTTCACGACACCTTCCTGGCGACCGATTTCGGCCACCCCGGCGACAACATCGCCGCGCAAATCGCCGCTGCACAGCAGATGGGGCGCGATGGGGAAGATCTAGTCCGCGCCATCGCCTTCGCCTATGAGGTGCATGTCGGCCTGATGAAGGGGAACAATCTGCATCACCACAAGAAAGACCACGTGGCGCATCTGGTCGCCGGCACGACGGCCGGGATCGGCGCGCTTCTTAGGTTACCGACCGAGATTATCTATCAGGCGATCAACCAGGCCGTACATCTTGGTTTCTCAACCCGACAATCGCGCAAGGGCGCAATCTCAAGTTGGAAAGCCTATGTGCCAGGCTTTTCCGGCAAGCTGGCGATCGAGGCGATCGACCGGGCAATGCGCGGAGAGGCCGCGCCGAGCCCGATCTACGAGGGTGAAGACTCGATCATCGCCTGGATGCTCGACGGTCCGGATGCTGTTTATGAAGTTCCGCTGGCGAGCCCCGGCGATGCGCCACGGCAGATGCTGGATACCTACACCAAAGCACACTCGGCCGAGTACCAGGCGCAGGCACTGATCGACCTCGCTTTTGAGATGCGGCCGAGATTGGCGACCCCACCGCGATTGAACGGATTATCATCCATACCAGCCACCACACTCATACGGTGATCGGCACCGGCTCGAACGATCCGCAGAAGTTCGATCCGTCAGCCAGCCGAGAAACGCTCGATCATTCAATCATGTATATCTTCGCGGTCGTGCTGGAGGACGGCGCCTGGCACCACGTCGACAGCTACCTGCCGGCGCGCGCAGCGCGAGACTCGACGATTGCGTTGTGGCGCAAGGTTGCGACCGAGGAAGACCCAACCTGGACCGCGCGTTACCACGATCCGGATCCAGTTCAACGTGCGTTCGGCGGCCGGGTTGAAATCGCGTTGGCCGATGGCCGCATCATCTCGAGCGAAAAAACGGTCGCAAACGCCCATCCGAACGGCGCCAACCCGTGGACGTGGCCAGATTATGTCGGCAAGTTCGACACCCTTGCCGCGCCGCTGACGGGAGCGGCCGAGCGTGATCGATTCATCGCCGATTGCGAGCGCTTGAGCTCGCTAAGCGCCGATACCGTTCGACAACTCAATCCTGTTGTTCATACCGCCAATGTTATCGCCGCCGAGATGACCGGCGCCGGGATCTTCGACCATGGCAGCGGCGCCTGAGTCGGGCTCCGGCAGCGGAGCCGCCCATACCCTGTGCTAAACTCGCGACTTAAGCTCGACAATAATATTTTAGGCTCGCGAATTCGGTAATCTCGAACGATCGCAGGAGGAACCCGCGCATGTACCATCACGTCGTGCTACTTCGCTTCGACCAGGAGGTGAGCGAAGACGTCCACCGCAGGATCCACGATTATGCCGAACGGATTCGCGCGACCCTGGAGGGCATCATCAGCTTTGGCTATTGCCGCAACCTGACTGCTGCCAAATCTACGGACTATCCTTACGCGATCATTGCAGCTTTCGATTCGGTCGAGGCATATGCCGCCTACATGGCAGCGCCACTTCATCGGGAACTGGCCGCCTTCTCAATGCAGTACATCACCGACATCGCGATCCAGGATTTCGATACATCGGCCGGACCCGTAGGCAGCAACGGCGGCGATGAAAAATGGCGAACGACCCGAGACCGGCTCAAGGAACTGATCCCGGCCGAACCGTTTGACGCCTACTACGCCTGACAGCAAGGCATGCAGTACAAAACAATCGAGGTAAGGCGGCTGGGGCCAGTTATTGGCGCCGAGATCAGCGGGCTCGATCTTCGACGCCCGCTCAACGACCGAGCCGCAGAGGAACTAAAAGCCGCGTTGTTTGAGAATCAGGTTCTCTTTTTTCGCGACCAGGACATCACCCCGGATCAGCATCGCACGCTCTCGCAAATCCTTGGCGATGCGGTCACCCACCCGTTCTTCAACACCTTGAGCGACGACTACCCCGACATCTCATTGATCGAAACCGGCGGCGCAGATACGCCGCTTGAGCCGGGAACGAGCTTCGCCTATTGGCATACGGATATGACGTTTTTTGAAAACCCACCGCTTGCTGCGATCCTGCGGGCCAAGAAACTGCCGCCAATGGGCAGCGATACATTGTGAGCCAGCATGTACGCCGCCTACGACGCGTTATCGCCCACCATGCAAACGTTTCTGTGCGGCCTGACCGCGATTCACGACATCGGCTGGGCCTATAAAGCCTATTTTCCGACTCTCGAAAACGGCTATGAATTGCTGCGCCAAGCCGAGGCAGACCACTCCGATATGGAGCATCCCTTGGTACGAACCCATCCCATCACGGGTCGATAAATTCTGTTTGTGAACGCGTATTTTACGAGTGGGATCAAAGCGTTGAGTGACCTTGAGGGCAAGGAGCTGCTGCAAATGCTGTTTGCGCATTTGCGCATGCCGGAGTTCCAGGTGCGTTTCGCGTGGCAGGAGCACTCGATCGCGATTTGGGATGAAATGGCGACCCAGCACTATGCCCTGGCTGACTACGGACCCGAAGAACGGCTGATGCACCGCATCATGATTAAGGGCGAACGGCCATTCTATCGCGACGCCGGATCGTAAACTCTCAGCGTCTCAGAGTGACGCTGTGTTACAGATGCTCTACGCACATCAACGACTGCCTGAACTTCAAGTGCGGGTTATCATCAAAGGAAGCTGACCGTTCTATCGAGCCGCCACGGATTAGTTTTGGCCGACAATTATTCACTCCAAGATTTCATCACTGAGTGCGGGGATTGCTTCACGCGATCCAACGTACCGGCGGATTGCGTCACGGCGATCGCGCCGCTGATGCAACGCCTGGTCGCTGGCCCCAAAGACTTTCTTCAACCAGGCCATTTCCGATCGAACCCGGAGCACTACGCCCGCAATGAGATCTTCGTCGCCGACGACGAGTGTTTGTCGCTCTACGCGCTGGTGTGGCGACCCGGTCAATGGACGCCGGTTCATGATCACGGCACCTGGGGCGTCGTCGGCGTGGTGCGCGGCATCCTCGAAGAGCGCAATTACGTTCGTACCGATAGCCATGACGAGCGCATGAGCGACATCACGCTCCTACGCGGGGGCGTGTTGCTGCTGGCCGCGGGCGCCATCACCAGTTTCGTTCCCAATCCCGACCATATTCACGTCACCGGGGTTGCCGATGACCGCGAGGAGGTTGTCAGTCTGCACCTCTACGGCCGCGAGATGAGCGGGTTCAACGTCTACGATGCCGACGCGGGAACGCGGCGCTTTATCGATCTGCCGCCGCAAAAATCCTAACCGCACGAAGCTCGAAAACGATGTGCCGCTGGCTTGACTATTCCGGACCCCGTTTGCGTATGAGCGAGCTGCTGTTCGATCCGGTCAATTCACTGATCCGTCAAAGCCTGTCGGCCCAACGCGGTACGGTACCAACCAACGGCGACGGGTTTGGCCTGGGCTGGTATGGCGAACGCAAGCGACCGGGACTATTCCGCGATACCTTGCCAGCGTGGAACGACGCCAATCTGCACGATCTCGCGCAACAAATTGCCGCGCCATTATTTTTTGCCCACGTTCGCGCGTCGACCGGCACCGCAACCAGCCGCGACAACTGCCACCCGTTTCGCCTGCGCAATCTTTTGTTCATGCACAATGGAGAAATCGGCGAGTTCGTACGCATCCGGCGCGATATCGAGCATCTCATCAAACCGGAACATTACGCCCACCGGCATGGGACAACGGATAGCGAGGCTTTCTTCCTGCTCGCACTTGGCAACGGACTTGCAGAGTCGCCGATCGATGCGCTAGCCACGACCGTCGCTCAGATCGAGCAGATGATGGTTGCCGCAGATATCGACGCGCCGTTCACCATGACGGCGGCATTTTCCGATGGCGACGGTCTAGTGGCGCTGCGCCACTCGAGCAACCAAAAATCGCCAACGCTGTATTACGCGATGGCGGATCACATTCAGGTCGACGACGGTGCGCTTTCGTTTGTGGAGGGGGATGGCACGGTGCTGGTGCTGTCGGAACCGCTCGATGAAGCCGACGAGCCCTGGCAGGATGTGTCCGAAGACCACTGCTTGATCGCGCGCGACGGCGGCGTCGAGGTTGCGCCGTTCGCGTAGAACTAGTTTTGCAGAGGACGTTCTGATCAAGCGATATTACGATTTTGGCGCCACGGTGAATTTCACCACGCGACCCTTTGAATCCACACCGGTGCCGGTCGATCCCTGCCCCGGGCCCTTTGCGTCAAAACGGCCCGATGCGGCCAGTCCGTTGGTACAGGTGAGCGACCAAGTGCCGATCGCGCAGGTTACGATCTCGAAACGGCCGCTGCATTTGGCGCTCTTATCCGGGAACTCGGTTTCGATCCGGCCGCTGCGGGAATCGCTGAGTTGCGCTTCGCCGACGAGAAGATCATTGACGCCTTCCCAGCTTACCGCCAGCGTCCGGGTTGTGGACGGTACCGAGGCGGTCGTTTGGGTCGATGCGGACGAACCGGATTGCGCCGGTCCGTGTTGAGAAATCCACGCAAGATTTTCTGATTTCTGTGCTGGCCGATAGGATTCCATTTCAGCTAAAAACGCGGTCAAGGACGAATCAGACCCACAATAATCAGCCGTTATGACCAGATCATATGGGGTCTGCGAGCCACCCCGGTAGATGTTGGAAGAGCGACCGTAATCATAAGCGTACTTGGCCCACACGCATTTCGACGAACCACGGGCGAAATATGCGCGGCATGCTGTTCCCTTGCGATGGCGGAAAAACTTATACGTGGAGCGATCTACGTCGCCCTTCTTGTCTGCGAGATAGTCAAGAACTTTGGACTTTCTACAGTCATTAAGACGGAACCCATCGTCCCCCGTTACAATCGATGTACTGCTCGAAATCCGAACCAACATTGCTTGGCCCGTCGAATCACAAAATTTGAGATCCTGTCCATAATTCGTTTGTCAAAATACCACTGCTCAACAAACACAAACTCAAACCTCCCGCTTTCGAGAATGTTTGCAAGGACGTCCTTGGCGGCAATGATCCCCTGCTGGACAACTGATCGGGGAACGCCCGCCGCGTCCTTCGACTGCGCGAGTGCCGGCATCGGGTGGGTGGCGAAAGCTACGCCAAGCGTAATTAGGAGGCTTCTTAACAACATCGGCATCCTCTCGATAGGACCCGTTAACTTACCATAGATGGCAGGAAACGGCCCGTTCGGCCGCGGCGCAGTCAGCGAGGTGCCGCGCGAGATGCGCTCATCTTGGATCGAGCCGCTGATAACTGCCCCCTCAAAAGCGATGGTCCACAGATCACTGACGGTTATTTTTCCGTCAATACGTAGGCAAGCTGCGCCTGGTAGCGCTGCCTGTCGGACTCGCTGTCCACGTGGCGGACGAGATCATAGAAACTGTAGGTGTATTTGAAGACGTGGCCGACGAGCCATTGGCGGCTGCCCTCGAGATCACGCTTCCAATAGTCGGCCTCGAGCGGCACAGAACAGACATTGTTGTGCTTGGGAATCGGCTCGCCCTCGTCGGGTTGGTTGCGTGACAGCTTGACGTAAAGGCGGTGCGCATCGTGGCCTTTGGCCGCGAGTTCGCCATAACCTAGCCGGGCCAGTTCAATCAGCGCGTGCGCGTGGGTCAGCAGGTGGCCGACAATTCCCTGATGCAGGAACGGATAGACATTTTCGATCGCTGAGAAGGCAGCCAGGGCGCTGAGTGCAATTGTCGCCTCATCGGTGTAAGCGGGGACGTCGGCGGCGGGTTCGACGCGAACGGCCAGGATGTCGGGCCAACCATAGAAGGGACGCCCGGGCCCGTGGTCGTAGAACTGGCGGACCAGCGCAACCAGCCCGGCGATGGTTGCCGGCGTCGCCAGTTCGGGGCGTTGCCTTAGAGCCTTAAGAGCCAGCGACGCGAAAATAACGTTGTGACCGATCGCGTGCAGTTCGACGATGTTATCGTCGAGTGCAGCAATGATGGAGGTAACGTCGCCCATCCCCTTCCCAGCCCGGTCGTGCGGCAAGAACAGATCGTTATGCCCGGCGATCATACGGTCGAGTTGGCGGGCCAGCGCAGCGCCGGCGGCTTGGCCCAACTGCTGCTCGTGAGAAAAGTAGTACGCGGCAATGACTGCCGCGCCAAAATGGCCACCGTTCCAGTGATGCTCTCCGACCCGGCTCAGGGTGATCAGACCGGCTTCGAGGTAGTAGTCGTCGATCACGCGTGCCTACTCCACCCGGTAACTCGCATCGAGATTCAGGTAGGCCGACGTGCCTACGATCTCCTCGCGATCAGCGAAACTCGCCATCCGATCGGCGAGTTTCGCGCTATTGCCCTCTTGCTTTAACACCTGCAGCACCTCACCCATTGCGAACAACGCCGCACGCTGCAGATCGGACGGAACGATCACCAGACGGTAACCCCATTCTTTCAAGCGATCGAGCGGCACGAGTGGGGTCTTGCCGCCAAGAAACATGTTGAGCAGTTTGGGCTGTGGAATGCGTCGGCCGATCTCTTCGATCTGTTGTTCGCTTTGCGGGGCCTCGACAAACAGCACATCGGCACCAGCCTCGGCGTACGCCTCGGCGCGTTCGATCGCCGACTCGAAGCCCTCGACCGCGATCGCATCAGTGCGCGCGATGATCACCAGATCGGGATCGGTAGCGGCATCGCGCGCGGCACGGATTTTCTGTGCCATCTCCGCCAGCGGTATCACCGACTTGTCCTCATAGTGGCCGCAGCGCTTGGGAAAGATCTGGTCCTCGATGTGGAGTCCGGCAACGCCGAGCCGTTCGAACTCGCGGACCGCACGTTGGGCGTTGAGCGCGTTGCCATAGCCGGTATCGGCGTCGGCAATCACCGGGATTGTGACGCTGTCGAGGATGGGCGCAAGACGGGCGAGGACCTCGCTCATGCTGAGAAGTCCCATGTCGGGATAGCCCATACTGCGTGAAATCGCGCCGCCGCTTGCGTAGACCAAGTTGAAACCGGCCTGCTCGATCAATCGCGCCGAGATACCATCAAATGCGCCTGGCGCAATCTGAACATCGTCGCCGGCCAGGAGTTCGCGAAGCTTCTGGGTCGCGCGCATATCAATGCTCCCTGGCAGCCCGCTACGCGATCTGAGCGGCTTGGGCTGGGGGACGGTTGGGGACCAGGACCGATCCCTCCATCAAACGCCGCGCCGTACGATAAACGACAACGCGATCCGCGTGCCATCCCGGGTTACCTTGGTTGGCGTTGTGGACCTCGGCGGCCAGATCGATGATCCCAGAGGGGTGGCCGATACGAACATCTTTGGATTGGCTGGCCCGCATCATCTCGTGGGCCACGGTTCCCTCAATGCGGGCAGCAACCGCTAAGCACATCGCCCCGGTGAGCGGGACCGCCCGGTGGGGCCGGCCGAGCGAAATCATGCGAACCGTGAGATCCATAGCGTCCGGGTTCAACGTGTCACCCGACAGGGTAGTGGTGGACCGAGGCGGCGATACAAGCGCGATTTTGGGGTTGCTTGGCGAGCGCGCGGTCGCGTCGGTAGGATTCTCTGCCAACCCCATGGCAACCGCTGCGGTCGCGCGGATCGCTTCGAGCGCGGCCAAGATTTCGGGGTTGGCCTCGATCGCGTCCGGGAGTTCGGTGCCCTCCAGGCCCACGACTTCAGCGCCAATGAACACGCCGGCGTTGGTCGCATCGACCAGCGACGCTTCGACCTGGCCAACCCCCGGAACTTCAAGCGTATCGCGCACATTGCCGGTCGGCAGGAGTTTGCCGGTAACCGCGCCGCCGGGATCATCGAACGAAAGCCGGATACGGGCTGCGGTGCCCGCGACTCCCAACAAGTGGTAGTCGCCATCGACCGCCGCACGCCCGTGTTCGAGAGGAAACTCGGAAACAATTATTTTGCTGGTGTTGGTGTTGTGGATGCGCACGCGGGCGCTATCTCCGGTTACCGGCACCAAGCCCTCATCGACGGCAAAGGGACCGACGGCCGAAGACATATTGCCGCAGTTGGCGCCGTAATCGACCAAGGGTCGATCGACGACTACCTGGCCAAACGTGTAGTCGACATCGGCGTCGGTGCGGCTCGGCGGTCCGATCACGACGACCTTGGATAGCGAGGATATGCCGCCGCCCATGCCATCGAGCTGGCGGCCGTTCGGATCCGGGCTGCCGATCGCGGCAAGAAAGATACTGTCCCAGTCGGCCGGGTCGTCGGGCAAATCACGACGATGGAAAACCAGTGCGTTGCTGGTACCGCCGCGCATGAACACAGCCGGAATCTTCGTTTGCGGCTCGGGCATGGGTTCGTTCTGGCAGCTATTCACTCGCGGCGGAGGCGCCGGCGATGCGGCCAAATACGGCGCCAGATACCAAGCCGGTACCCCCGGGGTAGTTGTTGTGAAACAGGCCGCCAACCATCTCGCCGCAGGCGAACAGCCCGGGGATCGGTTTCCAGCCCACATCGATCACCTGCGCATGCTCGTTGATGCGCACGCCGCCGAACGTGAACGTAATACCGCCGGTTACGGGATAGGCGACATAAGGTGGCTGATCGATCCGCTGGGCCCAATTCGATTTGGGCAAGTCCAGATATTTTGTTGCCAGACCGTCCAGCGCAGTTGGATCGAATCCTTCATTGGTGGTGGAATTATTATATTCATCGAGCATCTGCAGGCATGCCTCGCGATCCACATTGAGCTGCGCAATCAGATCCTCGAGCGTATCCGCCTTGAGTGGCTCAGAGGTGCCGTAGCGACCCTCGAGCAGATGTACCGATTTCGCATCGAAGATCTGGTAGGCGAGGCCGCCGGGCTCGTTGAGGATAATGCCGCCGAGCTTGGCGTAGGTGTACCACTGGAAATCGACGCCTTCGTCGAAGAAACGCGCACCATCGGTGTTGACCAAGACGCCAAACGGGTAGGACAGGCGGTTGGTCTTGTCGGTGAGTTTACGGTCGCCGTAGGGCGGCGCCTCGGCATTGATCGGGGTCGAATGGCAGCCCGTCCATTGGCCATAGGGTAGGGCACCGACGTCGAAGGCCATTTTGAGACCATCACCGGTGTTGAACGGCGTGCCGCGGACTTTGGCATGGTCCCACGGGCGCCCCAGGTAGCGGGCACGCCAGGCGGGATTGGCCTCGAACCCGCCGCAACCCAACACCACCGCTTTGGCGGTAACCTCGCGAAGGCCATCTCGATCGTGAATGACAACGCCGGTTACCCGGCTTTTGTCGTTCTGTAGGAGCCCGGCGGCACGGGTATCGTAGCAAACCTCGACGCCGCGCTCATCGGCAATGCGAAACCACGTCTTGGATAGGCCAACGCCTTCCTGCTTGGCGCGGATTACCGCCCCGGTCGGCCATTTGATCTCGCCGTCGATACGGATCGCGCTCAGCGAAACTGCGGCTTCCATTACGACGCCCTGCTCCTTGACCCAACGGATCGTGTCCTGGGAGCGGCTGATCAGGATTTCGGCAAGTTCGGGATCGGTGCGCCCGTCGGTTACGCGCTTGAGGTCGTGCCAGAACTCGTCTTTGGTGTAGGGCGGGACGCCGGCGAGAAATCCAGGTGCTTGTGTCTCGACATCGGGAACTAGGGGGAGCAGTTCCTCGGTGGTATCGAATACGATACGAAATAACCCGCCACTGAAGTGGGTGTTGCCGCCGCGCATCGCTTCGGATGCTTTTTCGAGAATGAGCACTCGATTAGCGCCCTGCTCGCGAGCCGAGATCGCTGCGGCCGAAGCCGCATTTCCAGCCCCAACAACAATCACGTCGTAATCCGCCAACGAATTTCCCCTTTTGTGAGTCGCACCCGTCAACTTGGCGATGGCCACACTAGTGGAATAGGCTTACCCATTCCATGATCCGAGCTTCCCACCTTCCCTGTGGCGACTACTAGCAACCTCAACGCCGACGTGGTTGTCGTCGGCGGCGGTAATGCGGCGCTATGTGCGGCGCTGTCAGCACGCGAACGCGGTGCCGCGGTGATCGTTCTCGAACGTGCGCCCGAAGCCGAACGGGGCGGCAACAGCCGGTTTACCGCCGGCGCGATGCGCGTGGTCTATGACGGGATCGACGATTTGCTCACGCTGATGCCCGACCTCACCGCAGAAGAGCAACGAACGACGGATTTCGGAACCTACGGCTTCAACGATTTTTTTGACGACATGGCGCGGGTTACCCAGTATCGCGCCGACCCCGATCTTACCGAGATCCTGGTTGGGCGGAGCTTCGAGACGCTCAACTGGATGCGGGGCAAGGGCGTGCGGTTCGCACCGATGTATGCGCGCCAGGCGTTCAAGATCGATGGGAGGTTCCGTTTCTGGGGCGGCTTGACGGTTGAGGCGTGGGGCGGCGGCCCCGGCCTGGTCGACGCGCTCTATGCGGGTGCTGCCAAAGCAGGGATCAATGTTTTCTACGACGCGCGTGCGCAAGATCTGATTTGTGACGATGATGGCGTCCGCGGCGTGCGGGTTCGACTGAACGGCACGACCCAGGCAATCGCCGCCAAAGCCGTCGTGCTGGCGTCCGGCGGGTTCGAAGCCAACACCGAATGGCGCACTCGTTACCTCGGCCCGGGCTGGGAGCTGGCACGCGTGCGCGGCTCACGCTTCAACAGCGGCGACGGTATTCGCATGGCGCTGGACGCCGGAGCGATGTCGTGGGGCCACTGGTCGGGTTGTCATGCCGTCGGCTGGGACATGAATGCCCCGGCGTTTGGTGACCTCGCGGTGGGCGATGGATTTCAGAAGCACAGCTACCCGTTCGGCATCATGGTCAATGCGCGAGGCCAGCGGTTTGTCGATGAAGGTGCGGACTTCCGTAACTACACCTATGCGAAATATGGGCGCGTGATCCTCGAGCAACCCGGCAATTTTGCGTGGCAGATCTTCGACCAAAAAGTGACACATCTGCTGCGTGACGAATACCGCATTCGCCAGGTCACGAAGGTGACCGCCGACACGCTCGACGCACTGGCTGACAAGCTAGAGGGCGTAGATCGTTCGGGATTCTTACGCGAAGTCGAGGCCTACAACGCCGCGGTACGCACCGACATCGCCTTTGATCCCACGGTTAAAGACGGCCGCGATACGCAAGGTCTCACGGTGCCTAAATCAAATTGGGCCAACCCGCTCGAAACGCCGCCCTACGAAGCCTATGGCGTGGGCTGCGGCATCACGTTTACGTTCGGCGGGGTGCGAATCGATACCGCAGGCCAGGTGATCGATAGCGATGGGCGCCCGACGCCCGGACTCTATGCCGCCGGCGAAATGGTTGGCGGGCTTTTTTATTTCAACTATCCCGGCGGAACCGGGCTTACCTCGGGCGCCGTGTTCGGCCGCCTTGCCGGTGCGTCAGCCGGCGCGGCTACGATTGGAAACCGCTAGGGAAAATGAGATTGTGATATCGGAATGGGTGGCCATCGAGCGTAGAGGAACGCTATGGCTGTTGCCCTGGGAAGTGTGAGCGAACGACGTCGCCAGGAGACTGGTTGAAGCGGGTCTAGTAACGACGGCAGAGCGGTTTCCACCCTCGGTCGGCGCTGCTTGAAGCGTGTGGGTAGGATTTTTCCTCAAGTTCCTCTAAAAACCGTAACAACTCAACGAAAGGATATCTCCATCGCCTCAAGAAACCGTGACCGCTCGTCGGGTGGCTTCAATACCTCCAAAGGCAACGTCTTAAACGAGCGACTAGATTCGGCCGCGAAAGCAAAACAGGCTGCGCTGGAAAAGTTTCGCGCGCGACCCGCTTACGACGATCCCATCGCTGTCGAACAACGCGCGGCGCGATTGGCCACGAGTGTCGCGCGGGAGGCCCGGGCCGCTGAACGCAAGGCGGAACGCGCCGCCGCTGACGCCAAGCTTGCTGAGGAAAAGGCCGCGCGGGACGCTGAAGAAGCCCGCGAAGCCGCGGAAGCCGCCATTGCCGCTGAGGCGCTGGAAGCTGAAGAGGCGGCCCGAGCGATCGAACTCAAAGTGCAGCAAAAAGCGGCCCGCGACCTCCGCTACGCGAAGCGCAAAGCGCGGCGCTAGCTACCTGTACACCAGCGGCGGATCGTGGCGTCAAAGACGGCGTCGATCCAATGCATAAAAAAGTGAGTGGTTCACAGGCGCTCGCGGGTGGCCAAGTCGTTTTTCGAATTTCGTTCTGGGCCGCGCGCACGTTCACAGAAACTCAAAGCGGAACGTGTCCCCCCGTTCGATTACATGGCCGATCGACGGCGATGGGAAATGGGCGGTTAGGATCAAGGTGTCGGTTTCGGCGTGCTGGTTTAGGAAAGCGCGGCGGGTGGCGCGGGCGAGCGCTGGATCGTGGTCGGATATGGCGTGCCAGTCGGGTTCGGCGCACTGCACCGGCGAATGCATGACGTCACCCATCATCACAGCTTTTTGTCCTTTCGAGGCCAGATGAATCGCGACGTGTCCGGGGGTGTGACCCGGCGTCGGCGCCAGCCAGACCTCATCGTCAAGGGTGTGATCCATCGCCACGATGACGCCTTGGCCGGCCTCCATCACCGGCACGATGTTTTCGATAAAGGTGGTGTCGGCGACGGCTTCGCGGTGATCGAATTCCTCGCGGGCGAACAAATATTTGGCGTTCGAAAAGGTCGGTTGCCAGCGTCCGTCGATCAACTGCGTGTGCCAGCCGCTGTGATCGAGGTGCAGGTGGGTGCATAGGACGAAGTCGATATCTTCGGGCCCTGCTCCGCTGGCCACCAGCCGGCGCAGCCAGCCATCATCGCTGCGATTGTGCCAGGGTTTGAAAAACTGATTCGACTTGTGATTGCCAACGCAGGTGTCGATCAGGATGGTATGGCGCGAGGTTTGGAGTAGATAGCTTTGCACCGGCAAAATCAGCCGGCCGCTATCGGGGCACAGCGCCCACGGTTCGAGCCAAGATCGATGCGGTGCGATTACTTCGGCGCTCGCATCGGGGAACATCCGTCCGATAGGAATAAAGGGTTCCTCCAGCTCCACGATACGCTGGATATGAATATCGCCAATCCGCGTCTGCGCCATGGCTTGAGAAACCCCTTAACTAGAGCGGTGGACGGCGGGTTACCCAATCATGCCGCCCGGGGATGCGCTAGTCGTAGTTGGGCCCGTTAAGTGCCCGCCACACCAGATCGTCGAAATGATGAACCGCGTGCTCGCTGCGCGCGCCGCGTTCCTGGTCCACCATCAACCGGCCCTGGGTATAGCCGCGGGAATGAGACCCGAGCTGCTGTGCCTCCATCGCGCCGACATCTTGCGGTACGACGATATCCCAGTAGAAGTTCATGCCATCAACGTCGGCGTCGGCCGGAGGATCGTTTAGGCACAGGCTTTCAACACTGAAAACACAGTCCTCGGGGCCGGTCGGCATCACGAGTTGGAGTTTAAAATTGGCAGCGCCACGATGGCTGAGGAACACCAAATTCGGCCACAGGAACCAGATATAGGTCTCGTATTTCAGCGGTGAGTCGTCGTCCGCTTTGGGGAGGATGCTATCGGTGTTATCGATTTCCTCCGGGTCGGCCCGGCTGATATGGCGTGACCAATAATCGTGCTGTTCGTTGATCCAGCGCGTCTTTTTCCGGCTGCCGAAACCGACATTCGGATGCAGGATCGGGCAGTGGTAGCACTCGTTCTGGTCGAGGATGTATTTCCAGTTGCATTGGAGCGGTCGTGCATCCAGGCGAACCGAGGTCATTTTATCGAAATCTTGTACTCGGTCGCGGAAGTCTTCTTCCAAGCCGGCGGCCAACTGCCTCAGCGGCACGGCATCGGGATCGAGGTTGAAAAACGCCATGTTGGCGTATTCCTCGACGCGGATTTCGGAGAGCGTGAAATCCTCCAACCGGAAACCGGCGACGTTTTCAGAATTTCCAGCTGCCTTGAGCGCACCGGTGGTGTCGTACGACCAAGCGTGGAACGGGCAGGTGTAGATCGTCTTGTTGCCCTTGCCTTCGGCCAGGATATGACCCCGATGCATGCACACGTTGTAGAACCCTCGCAGCCGGGCGTCCTTGCCTCGTACCAACACAATTTTCTGATCGAAGATCTCGGTGGTGATGTAGTCGCCAGGGTTTCTGAGATCGTTGAGATGGGCGGCAAACTGCCAGGTCTTGAACCAAATCTCTTCTTTCTCGCGCTGGAAGATCTCACGGTCCCAGTAGTAGTGGCTGGGAAGCGTTACCGCATGATCGGGATCCGGATTGAAGCCTATACTGGGTCGGGCGTTAGTTGCGGTAGTCGGCATGAGGGGATCCCATTCGCGTAAATGGCGTGGCGTTGGCATCGTGACCCGCAAGCACATAGAGGTCAAACGAGGCTGGACGAACGCACGCGCGCCTACCCCAATCATGCTAAACTTTGCACCCTATGAAGACGCATTCAACAAAGACCTGTGCAGATCACAGACTTCCGCGATCGAGCATCAATGCCGCACCGTGGTTGGCGTTGACAGTCTTGATGCTGATTGCCTTGTTACTGGGTCCACTGAGCTCTGCGGTGCTCGACGGTGGCGGCGGCGATCATTCGATTTTTGCCAAGGCGTTTCTCAATGCGCTGCGTGCAAACGATGCCGTGTTGGATGGACAAACGCTGTTTCGCAATATTCGCGGACCGATCGCACTCGAAGCCGATCAAACGCCGCTCTACGCAGACATTACGACGCGCGGGCCACGAGGGCGGTGATTTTCTGCTGGTCGCAGTGAACCGAGCCAGCGCTGGAGCCTCGCAACCAGTCCAACAATCCACCTCACGCGCATCATCGGACGATAGTTCCAATAACGGCCAACTTGAGATGGCGTTTTGGAACTCGATTAGAGACAGCGATAACGCGGCAGATTTTAAAGCCTATCTCGGCAAATTCCCGCGCGGCACGTTTGCGGTGCTGGCGCGAAACCGCATCAAAGCGATGCAGAAGACCCGGAGTGCGATTGTCGCGAGCGTGACCAATCCGCGCGCGCGCTTCAACGGAACATGGAAATGGCGATTTAACCTAGACGGCGAATGCGATGGCGCGCAAACGCGACCGATGACGGTCAAGGATGGCAAGATAAAGGCTCAGATCAGCCATCCTTACGTCGGCGTATTCTCATTCAGCGGTTTTATTCTCGACGACGGCAAAGCGTCGGTGCGCATGAGCGGTGCCGCGAATGGTAAGGGACGCGGCAAATTCACCGAGACCGAGGCCAGAGGTTCGATAGACCTGGCGCATCCGGATGGTTCCTGCTCCGGGACTTGGGTGGCCAACTGCACGGCGGCAAATTAGTACGCTCAAGATGGAGAAGGCAATATGATGCGGTTTGTTTTAGTAGTCGCATTGGTGGCAAGCGCTGGTCTGATGACCTTGCGTGCTGCCCAGGCCGAAGACTTCACTTTCGACTTCTCGTGGGGAAATATTCCCCGCTGCACCACGGGAAATCCCAACCGCGTCGGCAATCCGATCTTTTCCCTAAACAGTGTTCCTGTGGGCACCACGCGGATCGATTTTTCGCTAACCGACCTCGATGCGCCCAACTACAACCACGGTGGCGGACGCGTGGCCTATTCCGGTCAACAAACCATTGAGCCGGGTGCGTTCAAGTATGAAAGCCCGTGCCCGCCGAGTGGTCAGCACCGCTATCGCTGGACCGCGCGCGCCAAAGACAAGGACGGTAAAACGCTCGCCAAAGCCGAGTCGATGAAGAAGTACCCCTAATCCGGGTTAACGTGGAAGACCGCCAGCAACGGCTACGAGCGAACGGGTGAGGCATGGTTTCGATTCCCAAACCCGACCCCAGCGTCGGCGAAACCTTTGCGGCGTTTCCGCCGAGTGTGCGTAAGAAGATTTTGGCGTTACGGCGCCTCATCTTCGAGACGGCCGACGCGACCGAGGGCGTCGGTCCGATCACCGAAACGCTCAAATGGGGCCAGCCGTCCCACCTAATCGAAGCAAGCCGTAGCGGCACCACAATCAGACTCGGCTGGAAGGCCAGCGCACCGACGCAATACGCGATGTACGTTCACTGCCAAACCCATCGGTGGACAGTTTTCGCACCCTGTTTCCGCGCGACCTCACGTTCGAGGACAACCGCGCGATTGTTTTCCAACTGGATGACACCTTGGCAAAAGAGCCGTTGTCGCGCTGTATCGCGATGGCGCTGACCTATCATCGGCAGAAAGCTAAGTCGTCTAGCAAGCGCCGCCGAGCTTAGTGCCGCCCGAGGCGCTTACGATCTCGAGAAGCGGCTTTCGACAGAGACCTGGGGGATAAGCAATGCGAGCCAAGTTCATTGATGTCGACGGCATCAACACGCGCCTTCTCTACGAAGGCGAAGGCAACGAAACCGCGTTGCTGCTGATCCATGGCGGCGGGGTTGCCGCCGATACCTGGTTGCGCAATATCGATGAGCTCGGCAAAGAGTTCGCGGTTTATGCGCCCGACAATATCGGTCATGGCTTTACCGATGCGATCAATCTCGGCGCCGACCTACCCCAGCCGCACACCACACACCATCTGATCCGATTTATGGAGACAATCGGTGTCGATAAATACAGCGTCGGTCGCAGTTCCTACGGTGCGCTTATTGCCGGCCTCGTTTATTTCGCTAGCCCCGATCGCGTCGGACAGCTCCTTTTCGTCGGTGGCAT
>Ga0115002_10003395_pt1 | contig 19926 bp, 15 predicted proteins | sample ArcticOcean_MG_C_8_FD_89576 | JGI IMG/M metagenome (GOLD analysis project Ga0115002, IMG submission 89576) | Marine microbial communities from western Arctic Ocean - ArcticOcean_MG_CB11_86 | ecosystem: Environmental > Aquatic > Marine > Oceanic | place: Arctic Ocean: Canada Basin | collected... | reverse complement strand
TGCTAATGAAAGGGATAACGCCTGAGTGAGTAATCTTTGCATATGGAGAGACTTTCGTTGATCTGAGAATCTCAAAATATGAATCACTTCAGGTGTTTATCCCGTTAAGTCGGGTACTGTGCACCGATACACACCAATCGGCGGGCGATGAGGATTGGCGGGCGGAAGCTGCCTATCTCGGCCGCGCAGCGCCCGAAATTTGCGGCCATACATTTTTGGCGGCGACGCTGGGGCCCGGCTTTATTGTCGTCGATCTCGGCGCCTCGACGGCGGCCTTTGCGCGCGCCATTGCCGCCGAATATGGCTGCCGCTGCCATGTGGCCGAAGCCGCCACCCAAAATTTTCAAGCCATCGGCGAAAGCGACAGATTGGTCAAACATCACCGGGCGCTCGGCGGTGCGGACGGGCCGGTGGAATTGTTGATCGCCGACGACCGATCCCATTGGGGATCACTGGCGCCGCTGGGCGGCACCAAATATGGCGGCTCCGAAAAAGTCGAAGGCGTCACCTTGCAGGGGTTCTTGGGCGCGATCGGCGCCGCCGAGCCCGATCTGGTCAAAATCGATATCGAGGGTGCCGAGATCGCCATGTTCGCCGCCGCCCCCGACGCGACGTTGCGCGGCATCGGCCAAATGACGGTCGAGTTTCATGATTTCATGGACCCCGGCAACGCCCGGCTGGCCGCCGAGGTGGCCCAAGTCAAGGCGCGCCTCAAGGGGCTCGGCTTTTATTGTTTCCAGTTTTCCCATCCCCATAACGGCGATGTCTTGTTCGTCAACAAGGCGCGGCTGCCGCTTTCGGCTATGAGGCGCGCCTGGTATGGCTTTGGGCTTAAATACAGTCGCGGCCTCGCCCGGATGACGCTGCGCCGATTGGGGCGCCGCTAAAAAGCCTTGGCATTGGCGCGCCCCAAGTTACAGTGTGGCCCATGCAATCGACCAATGAAATTCGCGCCGGGTTTCTGGAATATTTCGGCGCCGCCGGCCACCAAATTCTGCCCTCCAGCCCACTGGTGCCGCAAAACGATCCGACGCTGTTGTTCACCAACGCCGGCATGGTTCAGTTCAAAAATCTGTTCACCGGCGCCGAGACAAGAGATTACGCGACCGCCGTCACCTCGCAAAAATGCGTGCGCGCCGGCGGCAAGCACAACGATCTGGAAAATGTCGGCTACACGGCGCGCCACCACACGTTTTTCGAGATGCTCGGCAATTTTTCCTTTGGCGATTATTTCAAGGAACGCGCCATCGAGCTGGCCTGGAACCTGATTACGCGCGAATACGGCATCGCGGCGGACAAGCTGCTGGTCACCGTCTATTCCGAGGACGATCAGGCCCATGATCTTTGGCGCAAAATCGCCGGATTGGGCGATGACCGCATCATCCGCATCGCGACATCGGACAATTTCTGGTCCATGGGCGCCACTGGGCCATGCGGGCCGTGCTCGGAAATCTTCTACGATCACGGCGATCAAATTCCCGGTGGGCCGCCCGGCTCCCCGGGAGAAGACGGCGACCGCTTTGTCGAAATATGGAACCTGGTGTTCATGCAGTTCGAACAACAGGACGCAGAAACCCGCGTCGATCTGCCGAAACCCTCCATCGACACCGGTATGGGGCTGGAACGTATTTCGGCGATCATGCAGGGCGTGCACGACAATTACGACACCGATTTGTTCAAGGCGCTGATCGCCGCGTCATCGGACGCCGCCAATGTGGCCGCCGATGGCGAACACGCGGTATCGCACCGGGTCATTGCCGATCATTTGCGCGCCGCGGCGTTTCTGGTCGCCGAAGGTGTGCTGCCGTCCAACGAGGGGCGCGGCTATGTGGTGCGCCGCATCATGCGCCGCGCTATGCGCCACGCCCAATTGATGGGCTGCGAGGCGCCGTTGCTGCACCGGCTGGTGCCGGCCTTGGGGCGCGAAATGGGCCAGGCGTTTCCCGAGCTCCTGCGCGCCGAGGCGCTGATCACCGAAACATTGGAGTTGGAGGAAACCCGCTTCAAGCGCACCCTCGATCGGGGTCTCAAATTACTGGCCGACGAGACCGACAAGCTGGGGTCAAGCGGCGTGCTCGCCGGCGACGTGGCGTTCAAGCTTTACGATACTTACGGCTTCCCCCTCGATCTGACCCAAGACGCCTTGCGCGGCCTTGGGATGACCGTCGATCTGGCCGGCTTCGAGACCGAAATGGAAGGCCAGCGCGCCGCCGCCCGCGCCGCCTGGGCCGGTTCCGGCGATGCGGCGGACGAACAGGTCTGGTTCGAGATCAGGGAGCAATCGGGGGCCACCGAATTTCTCGGCTACGAGACGATAAGCGCCGAGGGCCAGGTGGTGGCTATCGTCGTCGGCGGCGCCGCCTCGGAAATCGCCGAGCCCGGCGCCGAAGTGGCGATTGTCGTCAACCAGACACCTTTTTACGGCGAATCCGGCGGCCAGGAAGGCGACTGGGGCGAGATTACCAGCGCTGATGGCGCGCAGCTTACCGTCACCGCCACCCAGAAAAAGCTGGGTGATCTGCATGTGCATGTGGGCGCCCTAACGGGGGCTGCGCTTAATATAGGCGATGCAGTGCAATTGTCGGTGGACACTTCGCGGCGCGCCGGTCTCCGCGCCCATCATTCGGCGACCCATCTGTTGCATGCCGCCTTGCGCCGCTGCTTGGGCGATCATGTGGCGCAGAAAGGCTCGCTGGTTTCCGGCGACCGGCTGCGCTTTGATATCTCTCATCCAAAACCGGTGAGCGCGGCGGAAATGGCGGAGATCGAGGCGGCGGTGAACGCCCAGGTGCGCGCCAACGCCGAGGTCGCAACCCGGCTGATGACCCCCGACGAAGCCATCGAGACCGGCGCCATGGCTTTGTTCGGCGAGAAATACGGCGACGAGGTGCGCGTTGTCTCCATGGGTGTGGACGGCAACGCGGCCTATTCCACCGAGCTTTGCGGCGGCACCCATGTTGGCCGCACCGGCGATATCGGCTCGTTCCGGGTGACGGTTGAGACCGCTGTCGCCGCTGGCGTGCGCCGCATCGAAGCGGTAACCGGCGCGGCGGCCGAGGCCGAAGCGGCGCGGGATGCCGAGGCCTTGGCGGGGGCCGCAACATTATTGAATGTGGCACCGGGCGAAGTTGCGGAGCGTATCGAAAAGCTGTTGGCCGACAACCGCCAGATGGAGCGCGACCTAGCCGATGCGCGCCGCCAGATCGCCACCGGCGGCGGCGGCAATAGCGCGCCCGAAATCGAAGAGGTGAACGGCATCAAATATATGGGCAAGTCCCTGGATGCGGTGCCGCCCAAGGAATTGAAATCCATGGCCGACGATATCAAGGGCCAGATCGGCTCCGGCGTGGTTGCCCTGGTCACCGTCAACGAGGGCAAGGCGTCTTTGGTGGTCGGCGTCACCGACGATCAATGCGATGCGATCAGCGCCGTCGATCTGGTCAAGGCCGGCGCGGCGGCCCTCGGCGGCAAGGGCGGCGGCGGGCGGCCCAACATGGCCCAGGCCGGCGGGCCCGACGGCGCCAAGGCGGAGGAGGCTTTGGCCGCTATTCGGGATGCCATTTCGTCGTTATAAATTTTGAGGAATTAGCAATATGAAGTTCGAAGGCACCGACAGTTACGTGGCCACCGAAGATTTGATGGTCGCGGTCAACGCCGCCATCACGTTGGAGCGCCCGCTCCTGGTCAAGGGCGAGCCGGGCACCGGCAAGACCATCCTCGCCTACGAGATTGCCAAATCTTTGGGCGCGCCGCTAATCGAATGGCACGTGAAATCGACCACCAAGGCGCAACAGGGATTGTATGAATATGACGCCGTCTCGCGGCTCCGGGATTCCCAGCTTGGCGATGAAAAAGTGCACGACATTCGCAACTACATCCGCCCCGGAAAAATGTGGGAAGCCTTTGTCGCCGTCGAGCGCCCGGTGCTTTTGATCGACGAGATCGACAAGGCGGATATTGAGTTTCCCAACGATCTGTTGCTCGAACTGGACCGCATGGAATTTTATGTCTACGAGACCGGCGAGCGCATCGAAGCCAGCCAGCGCCCCATCGTTATCATCACATCCAACAACGAAAAAGAATTGCCGGACGCCTTTTTGCGGCGCTGCTTTTTTCACTACATATCTTTTCCTGATACCGAGACCATGACCGAAATCGTTCAGGTGCATTTTCCCGATATCCAAAAGAACCTGGTGCGCACGGCCTTAAACGCTTTTTTCGAAGTGCGCGACGTACCCGGCATGCGCAAGAAACCCTCCACCTCGGAATTGCTCGATTGGATCAAGCTGTTGATGGCCGAGGATATTCCCTTGGAGGCGCTCAGATCGGAAAACCGCAAAGATCTGATCCCGCCGCTTTACGGCGCGCTGATCAAGAACGAGCAGGACGTGCAACTGTTCGAGCGGCTCGCCTTCCTCAACCGGCGCGAGGAGCGATAGGGCGTGTTCGTCGATTTTTTCCTGTCCTTAAAAAAAGCCAATGTGCCGGTAACGCTCAGGGAATATCTGACCCTGATGGAGGGCATGGAAAAGGGCGTCGCCGATTACAACGTCAATGAATTCTATTTCCTGTCGAGGGCCTGTCTGGTCAAGGACGAGCGTAATCTGGACAAGTTCGATCGGGTGTTCGGCACCTGCTTCAAGGGGCTGGAACGGAGCGCCGAGGAAATCCTGGGGGACGAAATTCCCGAAGACTGGCTGCGCAAGATTGCCGAGCGGTTCATGAGCCCGGAAGAAATGGCCGAGATCGAAGCCTTGGGCGGTTTGGAAAAGTTGCTGGAAACCTTGAAGGAACGCATGGCCGAACAGGATGAGGCGCACCAGGGCGGCTCCAAATGGATCGGCACCGGCGGCACCTCGCCGTTCGGCGCCTGGGGCTATAACCCGGAAGGGGTGCGCATCGGCCAGGACAAAAACCGGCACAATCGGGCGGTCAAGGTTTGGGACAAGCGCCAGTTCAAAAATCTGGACGCGGATGTGGAGATCGGCACCCGCAACATCAAGATGGCGCTCCGCCGCCTGCGCCGTTTTGCCCGTGAAGGTGCGGCCGAAGAATTGGATTTGCCCGATACCATCCATTCGACGGCGCGCAACGCCGGCTTCCTGGATTTGAAAATGGTGCCCGAACGGCACAACGCGGTGAAGGTGTTGTTATTGTTCGATGCCGGCGGCTCCATGGACCCCCACGTGCGCGTCTGCGAGGAATTGTTCTCCGCCGTCCGCACCGAGTTCAAGCATTTGGAATATTTCTATTTCCACAACTGCCTTTATGAAGGCGTCTGGAAGGACAACCGCCGCCGCTATGACGAGGTTTATCCGGTCTATGATCTGGTGCGTACCTTTAGCGCCGATTACAAATTGATTTTCGTCGGCGACGCCACCATGAGCCCCTACGAGATCAGTTATCCCAACGGCAGCGTCGAGCATTGGAACGAGGAGCCGGGCGCCGTCTGGATGCAGCGGGTGCTTGATGTCTACAGCCGCGCCGTCTGGCTCAACCCGGTCAAGGAAGGCTATTGGCGGGCAACGCCGTCGGTGCAGCTCATGCGCCAGATCATGGGCGGGCGCATGTATCCCTTGACCCTGGACGGGCTCGATAACGCCATGCGTGAATTGAGCCACTAGGGGTGGGCTGGTTTCAGCCGGGCTGGGCAGATTGTTAGTCGAATAGCGCGTCGATGTCGCCCTGGCTGATGGCGACGCCTTCGCGCTGGGGTCCGTGCAGCAGCTTTTCGTCTTCGGATTTCTTATCCAGGGCGATGGTGATTTTTTCCAGCTCCGAGCGGCCCCAGGCTTCGATCAGCTTGTTGACCCGGGTTTCCACATAGGTCAGCGAGCGCACCACCTTGGTGATCCGTTGGCCGGTAATATCCTGGAAAGAGCAGGCCTCGAACAGGCCCATATTGTTGCCTGAAATCTCATCGATCTTGGCTTGCAGGCTGGAATCGCCGATGCCGGCGCGCACCTCGGCCAGGAGCGTCTCATTGGTTTCCACCGTCGACATGATGGTGTCGGTGGCCTGTTCCGTTGCCTCGACAATGGCGTCCAGCTGATCGCTCATGTTCTCGAAATTGTTTTCTTCGTCCGCCGGATGGTGGATGGCGGCAATCTCGGTGCGCACCCGCTGGATATAGTGAAACAGACCAGCAAGCTCGGTCTTCAATGTCAGATTTTCGTCGTGCGCCATGGCCATGGGCCTCGATCAAATTGGGTCTAACACATAGGTTGTGACGGATACCCCAAATTAAAAGGTTACTATCGCTATTTTGGCGCAAATACCGCCCATATCGAAGGATATATGGCCGAAACGACTTACTTTCGATCCAGAATCAGCTTCTGCATGGCCAGGGTGCGCAGGCGCTGTTTGAGGTCCGGGTCCAGATCGTCGAGCAGCCGGGATTGGGCGCTGTGCACGGCCAGTGCCTGGGCAATGACCTTTTTGCGGCCCGCCGGGGTTTGGGCGCCGGGCTCATCCGATTGCAGCGCCGCCTTGGCCGCATCCAGCGATTGGCTCGCATCCACCGGTTTGGCGCGCTTTCGCTTTGGCGCGGCGGGAAATTCGTCCAACAGGATTTCCCGGGATTTGGGCGCGGGCTCGGTTGCCGGTTCCTCCGAAGCTTCGCCAACCGCCTTCCTGCCGCCTTTGCCTTTGGCGCTTTTGCCCTTGGCGCTCTTGGCTTTGGCGCTCTTGGATTTTTTGGCTTTCGGCTTCTCGGCCTTCTTTTTCGAAAAAATATTAAACATCGTTTCCGATTTCGGTGCTTGCCAACGGCGCCGGCATTGCGGCGAATACCCCCGATTGTAGCGGCAACGCACCAGCCTGTCACAAAAGTGTCAAAAAATTCAATGCATTATTGCGTGACACCCTAATTACAAATGGGTGAATATCGCCTGACGGATTATCCCTGTCCATCGAGGCATTGGTCATGAGACGCCACCGGGCGGCACGCATCGTATCCACATTGGGCCCGTCGTCCTCGACGCCGGAGCGCATCCGCGCCCTTTATGAGGCCGGCACCGATGTGTTCCGCTTGAACTTCAGCCACGGAACCCACGCCGAACATAAAGCGCGCTTCGATATCGTACGCGCACTAGAGGCCGAGTTCGGCCACCCGGCGGGCATCATCATGGACCTGCAAGGCCCCAAAATCCGTGTCGGCGCGTTTGCCGGCGGCTCGGTACAACTGAGAGAAGGCGCCGCCTTCCGCCTGGATGGGAACAGCGGCGAAATCGGCTCGGGCCAGCGGGCATCGATCACCAACCCGGAAGTATTTGCCGCCCTCGAAGCCGGCGCCCCGCTGCTGCTCGACGACGGCAAAATCCGCCTCCGGGTGACCGCGGCCGGCGCCGATTATGCGGAGACCGAAATTGAGGTCGGCGGCGTGCTTTCCGATTCCAAGGGGGTCAATATTCCGGGCGCGCTACTGGCGCTGTCGGCGCTGACCGAAAAGGACCGGCGCGATCTGCAATACGGCCTTGATCTCGGCGCCGACTGGGTGGCTTTGTCCTTTGTGCAACGGCCCGAAGACGTGGCCGAAGCGCGCAAATTAATCGCCGGGCGCGCCGGCGTGCTGGTGAAATTGGAAAAGCCCCTGGCCATCGAGCATCTGGACCAGATCGTCGAACTGGCCGACGCGGTGATGGTGGCGCGCGGCGATTTGGGCGTCGAGGCGCCGCCCGAAGACGTGCCCGGCCTGCAAAAAGATATCATCGCCAAGGCCCGCGATGAAGGCAAGCCGGTGATCGTCGCAACGCAAATGCTGGAATCCATGATTGCTTCGCCGACGCCGACCCGGGCCGAGGCTTCCGACGTGGCCACCGCCGTGTTCGATGGCGCCGACGCGGTCATGCTGTCGGCGGAAACGGCGGCCGGCGAATATCCGGTGGAAGCGGTGGCCATGATGGACCGCATCATCCGCCGCGTCGAAGGCGGCGGCCACTATCAGGTGACAAGCGGCTTCGATAGGCGCGGCGATAGCGGCTCGGACGCCGATGCCATCACCGCGGCGGCGCGCACCGTCGCCGATGCGGTTCGCGCCGCCGCCATCGTTACCTTCACCACCACCGGCTCGACCACGCTGCGCGCATCCCGGGTGCGGCCCGAGGCGCCCATATTGGCGTTGACGCCGGAATTGGCGACGGCGCGCCGACTGGTTCTCGCCTGGGGCGTGCATCCGGTGCACACCGCCGATGAAACCTATTTTTCGGAAATGGTGGAGAAAGCCACGGCCATTGCCAAAGCCGAAGGCTTCGCCATTCCTGGCCAGCGGCTTGTGGTTACCGCCGGGCTGCCGTTTGGAACGCCGGGCGCCACCAACGTGCTGCGAATTATTTGGGTGAATTGAACAGATATGCGATGATGCAAAACCAAAGGGAGGATGAAAAATGACCAAACTAAACCTAGCCGCCGCAGCGGTAACCGTTGCCGCCCTGGCCACCGCTCCGGCCCTGGCGCAAAAATCCAAGGACAATTTCCGCGTCGGATTTTTGGAAGCGACCCAGAATGTGGACGCCTATACGGACCCCAAGCCGGAAAACAATTTCCTGTCGTCGGCGCTGTTCGACACGTTGGTGGAATTTGACGGGCTGAGGGGAAAATTTGAGCCGCTGCTCGCCGCGTCGTGGAAACAAATCGATGCCAAGACGTTGGAGTTAAGTCTGAAAAAAGGCATCAAGTGGACCGACGGCGAAGATTTCAATGCGGACGATGTGGTTTATACCTTCGATTGGCTGACCAACAAGAAAACCCGGCTGCGTTTCAAGCGCAACTGGAACTGGATCGCGCGCACCGAAAAAATCGACAGCCATACGGTCCGCCTGATCGCCAAGCGGCCGACGCCGTTTGCCATTCCGCGCCTGGCCCAGGGCTCTTATATATTCCCCGAGCATATTCACGCGGCGCTGGCCAAAAAAGCCGTCTTCGGCACCAAGCCGGTTGGAACCGGCATGTACCGCGCCATCCAGGTCAATCGCAACACCGGCGTCAAGATGGTCAAGAACCCCGGCTACATGCACGGCACAACGGGGAAAACGGCCAGTAATATTGGCAATGTTCACGTCATTCCGGTGACCGACCGGGGCACGCAAATCGCCCAGATGCTGGCCGGCAATATCGATATCGTCCGCGCCCTGACCTTCGACGAGGCCGAAGGCTTGGCCAAAGATCCCAGATATACGTTCACCCTCGCCCAGAGCCTATCCTATATCTATCTCTATTTTGATCTGGCCAACCGATCCGGCATTGGCGTCTTCAAGGACAAGCGGGTGCGCGAAGCGGTTGCCATGGCGGTGAACCGCGACGAGATTCCGACCGTTCGGTCGGGCAGCAAAAAGCTGCCGCGCGGTAATCCCAAGGCGCTCTGCTGGTCGCTTCAAACCGGCTGTGGATTCTCCGCCAAACTACCGGAATTCAATATCGCCAAGGCCAAGAAGCTTCTCGCCGAAGCCGGCCTTGCCGATGGCTTCGATGTAAAATTGACCGCCTTCAATTCGGTCAAGGATTTTGCCGAGGTCATCTCCGGCCAGCTGCGCAAAGTCGGCATCCGGGCGACCGTGAACGCGGTCACCTTTCCGGCCTACCGTAAGCGGCAAAGGGACGGCAAGATCGAGCTGATGGCCAACGCCTGGAGCGCCGGGGCCATGGCCGATGTGGCCGGCACCATGGGTTTCTACTTCTCCAAAGGCTCGCGTGATTACATCCAAAACCCCGCATTGCACAAATTGTCGCGCCAGATCAACGGCACCATGGATGACGCCAAGCGCCGCGCCTTGACCAAGCAGCTTTTGGACACCGTTACCAGGGAACGTTTGATCATACCGGTGTCGGGTCTGCCGTTACCGATTGTGCATTCATCGGACGTAACGTTACGCGGCGGGCGCATTCAGCCTTCCGGTTTTTATATGTCCGACGTGAACTGGAAATAGCGCCGCCGCGCAAATTCAAAAGGAGAGCTGCCGTGAACGCTTCCGTTAAAATGGTCAGCGACGATGATGCGTTGCTTGATTTCCGCTCCGTCGAGCCTTTCAACCGGCCCGACGGCATGGCGGCGGGCACCTTCGCCACCACCGATCTGGCGCGCATGCGCGACTATCTGGAAAGTTTTCTCGGCCTCGAATGCGTGCGTCACAAGGCGGGCGCCATGCTGGTGCGCGACCGGGGCTGGCAGCCCGACGGGCACCGGCGCGGCCATCCCTATTGGGTGTGGGAGGTAACCGAAGTGCCCGAAATCACCGTGCCCCAGGGCCGCGAAAACCATTGGGGCGTCGATCTCGCCTGCAACGAAGAAGTCGACCGGGCGCATGTTTTGGCGCTGGCGCACAAGGACCGGCTCGGCTTCAAGGTGGTGCAGAAACCGCGCGACCAGCACGGCAGCTATGCCTTCATGATCAAGGACTTCGACAGCAACTGGATGGAGGTGGAATGCCATCCAAGGAGCGCCGATGCCTTTCACGCCGGCGGGGGATTTGGCGGCGATGCGGCTCTGCGCACCGACGACGGCGCCGGGTATGATGCTGGCAATCCGCTTCTGAGCCCGATCTTTATGTCCCACGGCACCATCCGCTGCGGCGGCAACGGCAATGCGGCGCGCAATTTTTATACGGAATTCTTGGGCATCGGCGCGCCTTTGCGCGAAGGCTACCGCTCCGGCGGGTTCGCGACCTACCGGACATGGTACGTAGCCTGCCTGCCGGTGGGCGCCGATATCGTTCCCCAGCCGGAAGAAATCCGCTGGGTGTTCGGCGTCGGCTCTATGCAGGATTTACAGCGCTTCCACGATAGCGCCCAGGAAATGCAGGAGCGCTACCGCATCCGCGAGATCCAGCCGATCCAGGATGACGGCGACGCGCGCTTCATGCGGCTCCAGGACCTGGACGGCAACTGGTTCGAATACCAATGGCGGGAAGAGCCCATGGGCCGCTGGTTCGACGCCGCGTTCGATGCCGGAGACGTGGCGTGAAGCTGGTAACCTTGAAGACCTCGGAATATGGCCAGTCGGGCGCCATAATCGGCGGCGAGGTTTTAAACTTCGCCCTTGCCGTGGGCTCGGACACCGGCTCGGCGGCGCGTTGGATACCGGCCTCGGTTATGGAAATCCTGGAGGCCGGCGCCGAAGGCATGGCCATAATCGAGCGGCTGGTGAAAGACACCGAAGACGCGGGTGAGCCTGAGAAGGACCGGCTGCGCGCCATCGGCGCCCTGACGGCTTATGATCAGAACCAGTATCTGGCGCCGATCCCCCGGCCGCGTATCACCTGGTCCCACGGCGGCGCCTATCCGGCTCACAAGCAAGAAATGGCGCGCACCCAGGGGCGCGAGCCGGACCTCAAAAAACCGCTGCATCCTTCCGGGTTTTTCAAAAACACCAACGCCATCATCGGCGACGGCGCGCCCATTCCCTTGCCCGCCAATGCGCCCGACTATGTGGATTGGGAAATGGAAACCTCGTTCGTGATCGGGCGCAAATGCCACAACGTCCAACGCGATGAGGCCATCGATTACGTGGCCGGGCACGTTATCATGAACGATGTCTCGGCCCGCGACTGGGTGCCGGGCTTCCAGTTGGACAAGAATCCCGAACGCAACATGGCGCTCAATCATTTCGGTAAGCAGTTCGCCGGCTTTTGCCCCCTGGGCCCCTGCATCGCAACCAAAGACGAGGTGCCCAACGCCGACGATTACGAATTTACGCTGAAAGTGAACGGCGAATTGAAGCAGCGCGATAATGTCAAAAACGCCTTCTTTAGCCTTGGCGAGCTGGTCGAATATCTGTCCCATTGGATGACCCTGATGCCCGGCGACATTATCAGCCGCGGCAATTCGTCCGGCGTCGGCATGGCCGAAGAGCCCCGCCAGTTTTTGCGCCCGGGCGACGTATTGGAAATGGAGGCCGACGGCATTGGCGTCATGCGCCATGAAATCATCGCCGCCGGCGTTTGAGAGGAGACCATCATGGACACCCAGCAACTTAAAAACCCAGACAAGGGCACCGGCTATGGGCGCGGCGCGCAAAGCCACGATGCGCTGCTCACCGAAGTCGGGCCGGGCACGCCCTGCGGTGAGTTCATGCGCCGCTATTGGCAGCCGGTGGCGGTCGCCGAAAAGGTGGCCGAACTGCCCCTGGCGGTGCGGTTTCTGGGCGAAGATCTGGTTTTGTTTCGGGACAAGTCTGGGCGCCCGGGCCTGGTCCATGCGCGCTGCTGCCATCGGGGCACGACGCTCTATTACGGCCGTGTCGAGGATGATGGCATCCGTTGCTGTTATCACGGCTGGCTGTTCGATGTGGAGGGCAATTGTCTGGATATGCCGTGCGAGCAAGACAATGGCGCCGGCATCCGCGAGAATGTACGCCAGCCCTGGTATCCGGTGGTCGAGGAATATGGGTTGATCTGGGCCTATTTCGGACCGCCCGAGAAAAAGCCGGCCTTCATTCGCTGGAGCACGCTGGAAAATGTGGGCGCACAAGAAAAGCTATACGCCCATCAAGGCACCTTCGGCGGCGGCGGCGATGCATCCGTTGATATCATGCCCTGCAACTGGATGCAGGATTGGGAGAACGTGATGGACCCGTTCCATCTTCCGATCCTGCACACCAGTTTTTCCGGCGTTCAGTTTGTCCCCGAATTCGGCATCATGCCGGAAGTGGAATGGGCGTTGGACGATCTCGGGATGAATTACACCGCGTATCGGAAACTGGACGATGGCCGCGAGGTGGACCGGGTGACCTATATCCTGTTCCCGCATGTGCGCATCGTTCCCTCGGTGGAGCTGGCGCCGGGGCCGGGCACCACCATCGGCTTTTGCATGCCTGTCGATGATGAGAATTTTACCATCTTCCACATCATGAAGGTGGCCGAGGATTTCGAATTTGGCGCCCACCGGCGGGAACGCATCCCGGGCAAAATCTGGTCGGAGATGAGCGAGGAAGAGCACCAGCGTTTTCCCGGTGATTGGGAAGCGCAGGTCGGCCAGGGCCCCATCAGCCTGCATTCGGAAGAACATCTGGCGCCCAGCGACAAGGGTATCCGCATGGCAAGGCGCTTGCTGAAACAGCAGATCGAGTTGGTTCAGGCGGGCGGTGATCCGCAAGGCGTCGTGTTCGATGACGCCAAGGCCCTCATAGATGTGAAGGCCGGAAACTTCTTCCGGGACTGATGCGTACGATCCTTCGAGACGGACCTTCGGTCCTCCTCAGGATGAGGGTGGCCTTAGAATCCTCATCCTGAGGAATGAGCGAAGCGAGTGTCTCGAAGGATCCTGAACCGCTCTAGTTTCCTTCAACCAGGAAGGCGACGCCTTCGGTGGCGGATATGCGGAGCGCGGCCAGCGGTTTGTATTCGTCGGAATTGTACCAGCCCTTGGCAGCGTCCATATCGGGAAATTCGACGACGATCAGGCGGATAGATTTGCTTTGGCCTTCGACCAGCTCGGGCGGCGCGGCGGTGATCACCTTGCCGCCGTATTTTTGCGTGACCGGCGGCACATTGGCGCCATATTCCTTTAATTTATCGGGATCAGTGACGGCGGTGACGGAAGCGACGAAATAAGCGGACATGACGAACTCCTTGGCTGGTAAAGGTGGCTGTTGATTATGGATATAACGAGCGTTTGCCGAAAATAACAAATATATTCCCGGTGATAAAGAAGGGGCGCGCGAACTTGCCGCACGCCCCCAACCGATCCATTTTGGATTATCTATTTCCAGCCGTAATTGTTGACATAGATCTCGCCGGTGCTCAGCGGATCGAGCTGCACCTTGACATCCTTGGTGTGCGCAATGACATAGGGCAGGGACGTCACCGCCATGTTGTAGATCATCTCATTGGCGCGGTCATAGGCCTTGGCATAAATGCTGGCGCGCTTCGCCATATCCAGCTCGCCAGCGCCCTTGTTCATGGCACCGATTATAATCGGATCGGCGCCCATATAGCGGGTCCGGCTTCCTCGGAAGAAAACGTTCAGATGGTTGCCGGCATCGGGAAAGGCACCGGCTGGATAGGCGATCGCCCAGGCCTGCAGCTTGCCCTGGCCCTGAAGCCGCCGGTAGGTACCGATATTTGTCGATTGCACTCTGGCGCGGATACCGACTTTTCGCATTTCGCCGGCCATGGCTTCGGTGATTTCCTTGATGCGGCTGACCGCATGAATGACAAAATCAAAGCCTTTCGCATAGCCCGCTTCGGCCAGCAACCGCTTGGCCTCGACCGGATTGTAGGCGGGCGCATCCTTGGTCCATTTGCAAGCCGCCGCAGATTTGAAGCACAGAGCCTGCATTTTCTGCGCCCGGGAGCCGCCGGGAACGATATGCTTAAGGATTGCGTCCCGGTCGATAGACATCCATATGGCCCGGCGCACGCGCACATCGGCTAGCGCCTTGTTGCCCGAAATATTGCCCGCATCGATCGCGAAAAATAACATGAAGTTGGACTTGAGGTAACTTACTTCCAAATTAGGAATTTTGGCCAGCGCTTTGGCGTTGTCGGGCGAGATGTTACGTATCATATCGACGCCGCCGCTGATCAGTTGCGCGATCTTGGTCTGATTGTCCGGCAAATGAATGCCGACAACACGCTTGACCGGTGCCGGGAAATATTTTGCCTCGCCCGACGTGAAAGCGTCATTGCGCTCGGCGATAACACCGCTATTGCGATCCACCGAGACAATCTTGAGAATGCCGGTGCCGGCTGCCGAGACGCGGCCATAGTCGGATTTTTTCTCCAGCTTCTTATGAATTTTCGAATCCAGGATTAGAAGGCGGAAGCCCAATAGCGCCATGTCCATCGCGTTGCGTTTTTTGGCAATGACACGGATTTTATGGGAATTGATCTTTTGCACTTCCTTGATCCAGTTATAGCGGGACTTGAAGCGCAGCTTGACCTTGGGATCACCCACATAGGCGAAGGTGTGGATGACATCGTCGGCATCGAATTTGTTGCCGTTATGAAATTTGACGCCTTTGCGCAGTTCGAATTCGATGGTCGTACTATCGATGCGCTTCCATGACGTGGCCAAGGCGGGAACGAATTTTCCTTTATATTCGTCATAGGCCATGAGCCCTTGAAAGACCCGGCGATAGAACTGCCCGGCCTCGCCCACCGCCCAATGGTAGGACGAAATCATGGGGATTTGTTCATCGATGGATAGACGGATCGTGTCTTTTGATTTTTGCGCCATGGCGGGGCCCGCCAAGGCTAATGCCGCTGTCGCGGCTACAGTCGCTTTTATGATATTCATTGCATCCTCCCTGATTTAGATTGGTTGTTGGTCGTTGGTGGTAACATCTCCCGGTCAAGCCGCCTTTGGCTGGCCGGCCAGGAACGTGTCGATGGCGCCTTCTACATCGGTGCCTTTGAAAAAATCCGGGTTGAGCCGGGTTTGCAGTGTGACCGGATTGGTGAACACGAAATCCTTGAAATCTTCCTCGGTGATCAGCCCGTCATCCACCGCTTCGTGAGTCTCGTGAAGGATGCCGCCGAAATCCTGCACGTCCCAATGGCCCAAATCGGATGAGAACATGGCTTTCAGTTTGGCGCCGAACTTGTTGGCCTTGGTGTTGAAGGCGGTGTAGTTCATGGCATCGTCGGCCTCGCAGCCGAAATAGAAATTGTTGATGAACAGATCGCGCACGTCTTCTTCTTTTTCGATTTTCACCTGGGTCCAATCATCGATGAAGGCGGGCACTTCGTCCGGATCGGTACGTCCGTCGCGGGCGACCATCTTCCAATTTTCCTTCAAGGCGTCGGCGTTCAGATATTCGTTGCCATATTCGGCGAACATTTCTGACATGAGATCGAAATCCAATTTGGCCGGGTCCAGGTTCTTCAACATGGCCTTCTTATTGCGCTTCTCCCAGAACTCCACCAGATCGTTGTAGAGCGCCACGCCCCACCAGACGCCGCCTTCCAGAAAGCCGATGTTCAATTCGGGGAATTTCTGTGTGAAGCCGCTCATAAATAAGGCGCGGGCGGCGGCGAAGCCGGACGTGGCGAAAAAACCGAGCCGGTTATAGATGTAGTTGTTGGGCGAGGTGTGGGTGCCAACGAAATTCATCGAATGGCCGGCCGGCACCACTTTCAATTCCACGCATTTGGCCCAGAAGGGGTCGTAGTCCAGCGGGCTGTCGATGGCCAGGGGATTATATTTCATGGCGTGCTTGGCCAGGTGCGGCGCCTCGGCCAGCACGGTCGGGTCCGGGCGTACAACCTCGTTACAGGTCATCAGTGCCTTCATGCCCAGTTCGGTGACCGCGAATTCGACCTCGGCAATGGCTTCTTCAGGGGTGTTCATGGGGATGATCGCCGCCGGCGTCATCTTGTGGGAAACCTCTTTGAACATATCTGCATACATCATGTTGAGGGCGCGGCAGGCGGCTTGGCGAATTTCGTCATCGGGCATCACCTGGGCGTTGAAGCCGATGGTGGCGTAGATGGTGGAGAAATCGACGCCAGCCTCTTCCAGGCGCAAGGCATAAAGCCTGGGTAACATCATGGTGGCCCGGTCGATACTAAGATCGCCCGACGGTGTGCCCCATGGGACCCGCTTTGGATTGCCCGGTTGTCTGGCGGCTTCCTGGGCCTTGGTGTAGGCGGCGACCATGTCCGGGCCGGCCACCTGTTTCAGGAAATCGGGCAGCGCGAAAGTGTTTTCGATCACATGGCCGTCGGTATCGATAACCGGGTAATCCAGTTTATCGTGTAATTTTGTCGAGCGTGTGCTTTTGAGTTTATAAGCTGCCATCGATATCCCCCTTGCTTGTATTTACGATCTTAATACAGCCCTTCCAATCTTTCACCGTAAACCGCCATGACCTTGTGGCGGCGCACCTTTAGCGACGGCGTCATCATCTCGTTGTCGGTGGTGAAGGCGTCACTGATCAGCATCATCCGGCGCACCCGCTCGCCGCCGGCGAGATCGGCGTTCACCCTTGCCACCGCCGCATCGATGGCGCGGGCAAAATCGGCATCATCGATCAGGTCCGCCAGATCGCCCGTTTTGCCATTTTCCTTGGCCCAATCGCGGGCGAAATCGGCATCGGGAACGACGATGCCGACCAGATGCGGGCGCTTGTCCCCATGTACCATGGCCTGGGAGATTTCCGGCTGCAGGGTCAGGAACCCCTCGACCCGCTGCGGCGACAAGGTATCGCCGCCGGAATTGACGATGATATCTTTCTTGCGGTCGGTGATCTCGATATAGCCGTCTTCGTCCATATGGCCGACATCGCCGGTGTGCAGCCAGCCATCGATGATGGCCTCGTTGGTGGCGTCTTCGTTGCGCCAATAGCCCTGCATGACCTGATCGCCCTTGGCCAGAATTTCGCCGTCCTCGGCGATCTTGACCTCGGTGTTTTTGACCGGCGGGCCGACCGATTTAAGCTTGATCCGGTTTGGCCGGTTGACGCTGATCAGGGGCGCAGATTCGGTCTGCCCATAGCCTTGAAGAAGACGCAGGCCAAGGGCGGTAAAAAACAAACCGATCTCGTAATTGAGCGGCGCGCCGCCCGATACCAGCGCTTTAAGCCGGCCGCCGAAACTGGCCCGCACCTTTTTGCGCACCAGTTTTTCGACCAACGCGTTGGTAATTTTTTCGCCAATGCTCAACGAGCCCGGATTTTCAAACGCGCGGGTGCCCAATTCGACGGCTTTATTGAACAGCTTTTGCTTGAGCCCGCCAGCCTGGACCACACCTTTGGTGATGCGGCCATGCATGACTTCATAAAGGCGCGGCACGGCGGTCATTAGGGTAGGGCGCGCCTCGGCCAGGTTGCGCGACAGATGCTCGATGCCCTCGGCATAGTATATCTGCGCGGCGATGGAGATCGGGAAAAACATGCCGGCCATAAACTCATAGGAATGGGAAAGGGGGAGGAACGACAGGAATATTTCGTCATCAAGTCCCAGTTCTTCGATGGCGTCGCGGGCGCCCTCGCAATTGTGCAGAATCGCCTTGTGGTCGAGCATGACGCCCTTGGGTGCGCCGCCGGTGCCGGAGGTATAAATAATAACCGCCGTGTCATCGATTTGGCGCTTGGCGATCTCGGCGGCGATATCATCGGGCTCTTCGGCGCCCAAGGCCAGCACGCCATCCCAATTGTGTATATCGGTACCGAGGGTTTGATCGGCGCTGAATTCATCCATGGTAATCAAAAATTTGATGTTGTGGGTCTGCGCCGCCGCCAGCACTTTTTCCGTTATTGCCGTGCCGGACGTGATGGCGCCGGCGGCGCCGGAATCGGCCAGGATATGCAGATGATCGGCCACCGTGTTGGTGGTGTAGGCGGGCACCGCGATGCCGCCGATGGCCATGATCGCCAACGTCGCGAGCGGCCATTCGGGCCGGCTTTCGGCACAGAGCACGACCCGGTCGCCGGGCTCGACGCCCAATTTGCGAAGCCCGCGCGCCAGCTTGGAGACTTCGTCGACGGCCTCGGTCCAGCTTTTGGATATATAGTGGCCGTCCTCTTTCGCCCAAAGGAATGGCCCGCCGCCGCGCTTTTCGGCGCTGGCCAAGAACATTGCGGCCAAATTTTGCCATTCGTACATGCGCCGTCTCCCACCCGTGATTTGAAGTCTCTAGGTTTTTACCATATACCGAGTTTATGCCAATTTGCACAAACAAAGATACTGATCACCCGGTCGCCCCCGATGACGCCGCCGGCGATGCCGATTTGGATAATTTGCCGGAGTGGGATTTGAGCGATCTTTACGCCGGCATCGATGATACCGCCATTGATCGCGATTTGGATGCGGCGGCCTCTCGCGCCGCCGGCTTTGCGGCAGAATATCAAGGCACACTCGCCGGGCTGGATGGCGCGGCGCTGGGCAGCGCGGTGGCGGCCATAGAAGATATTGACGAGTTGTTGAACCGGATTCGCTGTTACGGCCAGCTATTGTTCGCCGCCAACACCCAAGATGCGGATATCGCGGCGTTCTACCAGAACCTGAATGAGCGGACCACCGACATTGCATCGAAGCTGTTGTTTTTCACGCTGGAAATAAACCGCATTGATGATGATGCGCTGGCGCAAAAAATGCGCGCCCCCGAGCTTTCCCGCTACAAGCCCTGGATCGATGCCAACCGCGCGCTCAAGCCCTATCAACTCGGCGATGATCTGGAAAAAATCCTGATGGACAAGCGCGTCACTGGACGCGACGCCTGGAACCGCCTGTTCGATGAAACCATGGCCGGGCTTAGCTTCGATGTGGATGGAAGGGCGCTGTCGTCGTCGGAAGTTCTGAATATGATGATGGACACCAAGGGCGGCGTCCGGCGCAAGGCCGCCAAGGCGTTTGGGGCGGGGCTGGGCGAAAATATCCGGCTGTTTTCGCTGATCACCAACAACCTCGCCAAGGACAAGGAGATCGAGGATCGCTGGCGCGGCCACGCCCGCCCCATATCAAGGCGCAACCTCGCCAATCAGGTGGAAGACGACGTGGTCGATGCCCTCATTCAATCGGTCAAGGGCGCCTATCCGGCCATATCGCATCGCTATTATGCCTTGAAAGCCCGCTGGCTGGAATTGGACGTGATGGATTATTGGGACCGCAACGCGCCGTTGCCGGATGCGGACCAGGACCGGGTTTCCTGGGACGATGCCCGGGCCACCGTGCTGGATGCCTATGAGGGCTTCGCGCCCGAGATGCGGGCCATCGCCGAGCGTTTCTTCGGCTCCGGCTGGATCGACGCGGTCCCGCGCCCGGGCAAGGATTCGGGCGCCTTTTCTCATTCCACGGTACCCTCGGTGCATCCATATATATTGATGAATTATCACGGCAAGGCGCGCGACGTGATGACTTTGGCGCACGAGCTGGGCCATGGCGTGCATCAGGTATTGGCCGGCCCCCAAGGCCATTTCCTGTCCGACACGCCGCTGACTTTGGCCGAAACCGCTTCGGTGTTCGGTGAGATGCTGACCTTTCGCGCCATGCT
>Ga0115002_10003394_pt1 | contig 19940 bp, 18 predicted proteins | sample ArcticOcean_MG_C_8_FD_89576 | JGI IMG/M metagenome (GOLD analysis project Ga0115002, IMG submission 89576) | Marine microbial communities from western Arctic Ocean - ArcticOcean_MG_CB11_86 | ecosystem: Environmental > Aquatic > Marine > Oceanic | place: Arctic Ocean: Canada Basin | collected... | reverse complement strand
GAGGCGTATCAACTCGTCATCCAGGAACACGCCCAAACACCCTGGGCACGTCGTGCTCAGCAGGAATTGACTTGGGGGTTCGGTATGGCAATAAGTAGCAGGTACTGGAATCCAGAATACAAACGCGTCGGCAAGTCGATCAAAATCCCCAAGTTTTAAGCCGAAGTCTCCGTCGCATCCGGTTTCCCAGCCGCGAATCGGTCGGCAATGGCCGTGTCGATGAAGAGTTGCGAGGCGTGGTACATCAGCATGGGGAAGACCACAAACGGAACCCCCAACGCCGGGTCGCCGAACATGTTCGGGTCGGTTGCCAGCAACACACCGATGGGCAATGTCTTCTGACTCCCGGAAAACGCCGTCGCGATCATGTCCCCCCGCGCGAAGCCAAGCCGTTTCGATCCCGCAACAGCCACCCACATCGCCACTAAATGCAACGCGATGCAACTGGCCCACACAATCGCCACGGAATCTAATGTGGGTTTAGGGCCGTCTTCTGTCAGTCGTGCCCCGGCACGAAAAGCCGCCTGAAACACGACGATCAGAATCAAAGATTGTGCGACCACACCCATCGGCGTTTTATGCCGTTTCGCAAATTCCGCCGGGCGAGGGAGTTGACGCACCAGTTGCCCGAGAATCATCGGCACCAGCACCGCGACCAGCAGACGAACCACCATCCGGCCGAAACCTAAGTCGACGCTGCTACCGGTCGCCAGCCCCAACCAGAACGGCGAAATGGCAAAGCAACTGGCGTTCGTCGATAAGGTAACGAGCAACGAAACGGCATCGTTTCCGCCCGCCTTGCGCGTCCAGACCGACGCGGCCGCCATCGTACACGGAGCGCAGGCGGCGATCATCAATCCCAAAGAGAAGTCCTCGCTCGTCTGCAACGACATCAAAGGCCAAGCGAGCAGCGGGATCAAACCGAAGTTCACCAGGCTTGCCCACACAACGGGTTTGGGCGAACGAAACGAGGTCTTCAGTTGCCGACTATCGAGGCTGAACGACATCAGAAACAGAACGATCGCCGTAATTCCGCGCGGAACCATGCGCACGAAACGCTGCCAGTCTGATTCGTCACCCCCCGCGATCATCGCGTGAATCGCAGCCGGCAGCGTCGCGCCGAGCGTCAAACCGCCGGGAATTAAGATCGCCAGCGAGACGAGGAACCAACGTTTCCTGAGGAAATCGAGCACGGGGTGGTTTGGAGAGAAGGAACGGCGGACGACAACACCTCCCGCCGGTCACGGTCCAACGCGGGAACGATAAGTAAGGTACTCCAAACTCGCCCCCACCGAAAGCACGGCACGTCGGTCAGTTGTTGGCCGGTGAGTTTTTCGGCGACTTGTTTGGTGACTTTTCCGGTGACTTTTCCGGCGGGGCCGATTTCGTCAACTTGCTCCAGCGTGCGCTCAGCCAGCGATCTCCGTGTCGCTGAGAATCGTTCGAAGTGACCTTCTGCAGTTCGGCGATCGCGACGTTTGTTTTTCCGCTGGCCGACAGTGACCGGGCCAAAAGTCGCCGACAGGCGGTGACGTGTGTTCCTTGCGGGTGTCGTCGCAGGTAATCCCGGCAGCTACCGACCGTCGAAGCGAACGCGCCTTGCTCGAATTGACAAACGCCGCCCCAATACAGGGCGTCTTCCGCCGCCTGGCCGTGCATGGCCCGCGTCTGTGGGGTGATGGTCATTTTCGGGGGAAATCGATCCCGCTTCAGTCGAACTTGCTGATACTGCGCAACAGCCGTCGCGTAATCACCCATCAGTTCCGCCATGCGCCCTCGCAGTTGTAATCGCGCGCGGGCAAAAACAACCGGGGCCGAGTCCGTAGCGTCCTCATCCGTCGTCAGATCCGGGGGCTGATAATTGGGGTCTTGCGCCTGTTGCAATTTGATCAGCCGGGCAATGAGCGGATCGTCCATCGACTCCGTTTCCACCTTTCGTTCCGTGTTGCTGAGATCGATCATCGGGGCATCGAACGCTGCCAGCCGCGTGATGATTTTCTCTGCGACGTCCGGCGTGAGCTGATCGACCTGACGGTATCTCGATGTTGGATAAGACCAAACGGTAACCGGTTCCTCGCTCCACTGACCAAGCACGGCAGCCACGCGCGTCCGCAAGCCCGTTGTGAGTTCGTTGTCTTCCAGACCGTCGAACACGACCATCGCACGGTCTCCCGCAAGCGACGCTTGCATCCGCTGCATACGGGGTGACCAGAAGCGCTCGTTACCAATCACCGCCACCTGCACAGTATCGAAGTCAGCATCACGGAGAGAGAACTTCGCCCCCTCGGGAAGATCGAGCCGTTCCAGCAATTCTCCCTCGGCACGCAATTCTGTCAGCGTGGCCGGCCGGGAGACGAACAAGCTGGTTTCATCGTCATCCGGTGGTGGAATGGGCAACCCGATACGCATATCGAACAGGAACACCTTCTCTTCGATCAACACGCCGACAAGCCATGTTGGCGGCGAGTTCTCGGCATGTTGATTGCCCGAAGTAAGAATGACGGCATCGCGATGTCGCTGTCGGAGAAGCTCGGCGAAAACCCAGGCACGATCTTCCGCCGTCCCGCTGCCGAACAACAGAATGTGATGCGGCGTCATCGCGATGGCATCGTCCTTGGTTTCGACCAGATTAACGTTGCGAACAACGAAATCGAACAACCGCATCACGCGGTCGATATCGGTTTCGCCCCCACTCCGCACGACCGCTTCCGACGCGGTTGCCAGCAGCGAGCAGGTTCGCACATGTTCTCCATCACGACCGTCGAACTCACTGCGTAACAGAATGTCGATGTCGTCATCGATCAACGTGCCGACAAATTGCTTGCGGGTAATCGTTTTCTCTTTCGACGGATCAACCGCCTGCGGCGCGCAATTCGCCTGCCAAGTGTTCAAGAGCGTGATCGCCGCGCCGAGATCCGAATCGATCCCCAGACGATCCGGTTGCAGCATGCTCAGTGCGTTCGCCAGCAGACTGTCACAGTTCTGCTGCTGCGTCTCTGATTGTTCGGCACCATCGTCTGGCGTGTCGACTGATTCACCACATCCTGGCAGAGAGACAAACGACGCGACGAAGACAATCACCAAGATCAGCGACGTCGGTCGGAGAATGCGGGTTTCGCGAGCTGGAGTGTCGGTCATGAGAAACGATCTCGAAAGGGCAATCAAAAGTATGTCAGGCTGAGAATTCGTTGTGCAGCGTTCGCAGGCGAACCAATTGTTCGATCAGAGTGGGGAGTTCGCCAAGTGGTATCATGTTTGGGCCGTCACTCTTTGCGTCATCGGGGTTGGGGTGCGTTTCGAGGAACACCGCGTCGCACCCGCAGGCGACCGCCGCGCGTGCCAGCGGGGCGACCATCTCGCGTTGCCCGCCGGTCGTGCTGCCTCCCGGAGTCTGCACGCTGTGCGTGGCGTCGAACACTACCGGCGTGCCGAGCGATTGCATGATGGGAATCGCCCGCATGTCGTTGACAAGCCGTCCGTAGCCGAACGTGGTGCCCCGTTCGGTCAGCAGAATGTTCGCGTTCCCCGATTCCTCACATTTCCGCACGATATGCAGGCAGTCTTTCGGTGCGATGAACTGTGGTTTCTTAACGTTAACAATCCCTCCATGACGGGCTGTGGCAATGGCCGTCGCTTGGATGAGGTCGGTCTGCCGCGCCAGGAATGCTGGGATCTGTAAGATGCTGCAAACCTCGGCAGCCGGCTCGGCCTGTTCGGGGGCGTGAATATCTGTCGTGACGGGCAAGCCGGTTTCATCACGGACTTTGGCGAGGATCTCAAGTCCGCGTTCCAAACCTGGGCCGCGATAACTGTGAATGCTCGTGCGGTTGGCTTTGTCGAAGCTCGACTTGAAAACGATCGACACATTCAATCGCTCGGCCACGTCCGCCAGCGTTCGTCCGACATCGAGAACAAGCTCTTCGCTTTCAATCACACACGGGCCGGCGATGAACAGCAACGGCTGACCCGTTCCACAACGGGCATCGCGAATGGTTACCGGATTCGAGGGCACAGAGAGTCCTTTCGAGATTACGAGGCCGATCCCTCGGCTGGAACGAACACTTTCAATTCGCCGGGCAGAACTTTGATTTCCACGGGAGTCCAGCCGGCCGGATCGCCGTCGATTTGAATCGGCGCGGGAACATCCGATTCGATCCGAAACCGGGAACCACGCACGGCCGTCACGTCGGCAAGCCACTCGTGACGCCGCAGGAGAACATTACCGACGTAACGAATCATTTGGAATGCCGATCCCCGCTTGAACAGTCGCACATCCAATTGCCCATCGTCCCCGCAAGCCGACCGGACAACCGGCAGGTGAAACGCATACTCTGGCAAATTGGCGATCACCAACAGCCGGCCGGTCAACGGCTGCGGCTTTTCGTCGATTGTCAGCCGCAACTCCGGATACCCATACTTACGCAACGACTGCCAAATTGGTTGGAAATAACTCAGTTTCCCGATGGTTCCCGAGCGTTCTGCATGAAGACGATGAATCACGTCGGCGTCAAACCCTACGCTGACCATCTGCACGAATCGCATTTCTCCGATGCAACCGAGGTCGAGCTGTCGCGTACACCCTGCGGCGATCATCTCGGCGACTGCCTTGCCGGAGCAGGGAATCTTTAGATGCCTCGCCAGCAGGTTTTCCGTTCCCAGCGGCAAGACGGCAAGCGGCAGATCATGATGCCGGTTGACGAGATCGCTAATCGTCCCGTCTCCTCCCGCCGCGACCAAGCAGACGAGGTTGTCGCGAAACTCGGGCTGTTGCAGCCGCTCATCGAGCCGTGCGCGATCCGAAAACAAGCGTGGCGTGAAGCCGCATGCTTTCAGTTCACGGACGAACTCCCTGAGCCGAGCGCCCCGACGACCGCTCCCGGCCCGCGGATTCCGTTGAATGACGACCCACTTTTGATCCATGCCTCGAAACGTAGCAGGTCGTCAAAATCGACAATAGAGAAATGCCGACTCGACACCTCTTTATCCAACAGCCCACTCGGGTGGCCCCTTGGTTCGCTCCTCGCATCACTTTCGCGTCTTCTTGACCCGCGTGCTCTTGCCGGCCCTGTGGAACAAGAGTTCGCCGCTGCCGTCTTTGATGACAGTGCTGAATTCCACGGTGTCGTCGTTGGCGAAGCGGTGCGTGCCGGTGCCTTTGAATTGGGTGCCTACATCGAATTTCCAGACGAGTGACTTGGTTGCGGCGTCCCATTGGCCAGCCACATCACTTCCCGACCCCGTGGAAGAAAAATACCACATGCGGTAAGCCTTCTGCTTTTCGTCGTAGGTGTAAAGCGTCAGATGGCTGTTTCCGTCCGCTTTCTCGCCGGCTTCCTGCACGAATTGTCCGCCGAGAATCCGGGTGGTCGAAAAGGTGCCGGTCCCTCGTTTTTCTTTGGGCGTCCATTGGGTCTTGAAGATCGTAAACGACTGCCGCCAATCACCGAGAAACTGGTCGAGCACTTTCTGTTCAGGAGAAACGGGTTTCGTTTTTTGCTCGGCCGCAGAGGCTAAAACGGTAAAACAGATGACAGCCAGGATGGGAACAAGGCGCGGGTTCATGTCTGGCTCCTTCGGGATGCGAACTACGCGGACGGTCAAGTGACCTGATGGTATCCTCAGACGGCGTGCCATTCCACAACTTGGTATGGTTCTCGCCCGCCCTTACCTCAGGACTTGATTGCGGCTGGCTCAGTCGAGGGTCCAAACTTCCTGTCGCGCGGTGGTGCGGGCGATGGCTGCTTCGTCGATGGTTACGCCGAGACCTGGCCCAGCCAGTGCAGGAGCGAATCCTCGATAGCCGAAGGTGAGGTCTTCGATGGTGAGCGGCTCTTTCACGAGGTAGCGATCGAAGCTGCCTTCGAGGTAACGGATGCCATCAACCGAACTGGCGAAGTGCCGACCGGCGGCCGAGAGAATGCCCGTTTCGCCGACCTGACATCCCAACTGATACCCTAGTCCCGCACGGTGTGCTAACGCGGCGATGTGGAGCGAAGGCAGAAAGCCGCCGCATTTCGACAGGCGAATGTTGAACAGGTCGCAAGTCCCCCGCTCGATGGCGCGCTGCGCATCGGACAGGCTACAGAGCGATTCATCCAGCATGATGGGCGTCGAGATCCGCGCGCGGACGGCAGCCAGCCCGTCGACATCTTCATGCGGAACGGGTTGTTCGAGCGAAGTGATGTTGAAGGGCATCAGTGGGGCCAGATGTTGTTCCAGGTTCTCACAGGTCCAGGCCTCGTTGGCGTCGATGCGGATGTCGACATCTTTGCCCAGCACGCGACGAATAGAAGCCAGCGAGGCGGTATCGTTGACGCCCTCGACACCGACTTTGACTTTCGTCTGATGAAACTGATTCAGCCGCAGTTTCCAGGCGCGAATCCATTCGCGAATTCGCCCCATCGAAGTGATCGCCCCGCTGTAGCGGACACGGTCTTGCGACTTGCGAATTCCGACCGATTCGCCGATTAGATTCGTGACAGCCGAAAGCGGTTTATCGCACGCGCGTCCGGCGGCATCGAGAAATGCCAGCTCGACAGCACACCGGGCCGCGTTGCCGAAACAGTCTCGGCCATTGCTGCCGACAGAGGCGACGGCAAAGCGATCAACAATGCCAACGGCTTCCTCCAGTGACGCGAACGGCGAGCCGAGTTGTGTCCAGAGGTTGGTGGCTTTCAGGGTCTCAAAGGTCGAGTCGATCGTTTCGCCGGTGACGTACTCGCGCGGCAGCCCTTCCCCCCAGCCGACGGTGCCGTCGTCGAGCTTGCAGCGAACGACGAGCGTGTCGTTGTCGGTTCGCGTATGCGACGCATGACGGATCGTCTTGCGGAGCGGAATCCGGAGATGATAGGCGGTGAGTTCAACAACACGCATTGGCGGGAGGCCTGTCGGGCCGGATTGGGTTGGAGTGGATGGGGGCCAGAAAACTTGGCCCTACTGAGTCTTACTGTAGCGTTTTTCAGTCCAATCGGCATGCTCACCCGCCTGTCGGCGTGAGAGCATGGCACCCGAAAACGACGCTTCTTAATGGAACGCGGCGGCGATCAAGTTGGCGATTCGCGAGAGGTAGGTGCCGTGTGGTTCTTGGGGTTGGGTTGTCAGCACGATGGCGTAGGCGTCGAGGTCGGGGTCGATCCATAATGCGGTTCCGGTGGCTCCCCAATGCCCGTAGGTTCGCGGGCCGAGGAAGTCGCCGAAGTTGGCCGAGTGGGCCGGCCAATTCAATCGCCAACTCAGTCCCCACGGGCGGCAGCGGCGGTCTTGTTCGGGGACGTCGCGCATCGGGGCGAGTTGATTGCGTGTGGCAGATCGCACGCCGGCGGGTGAGAGAATGCGTTTGCCGTCCAGCGTGCCTTCGCAGAGCCAGAGTCTTGCCAAGCGGGCCAGGTCGGCGGGGGTTGTCAGCAAACCGCCCCAAGGTGCGCCGAGGGAACGCCAATAGCGACTGTTCCAACCCCAGTCGGCCGGGTCACCGGGTTCGATCTCGCGTTGTTCGGGGGGGACACGCAGTTCGGCAATGCGGTCGATCTTTGGTTCGTCTCCCTCATACCAGTCATCGGGGGTGCCGAGCACAGTGTCGGTCAGGCCGAGCGGTTGGAAGAGTTCATCCTGCAGGAACGTCGCACAAGATTTTCCCGTCACGCGAGTGATGATCTCACCAAGCAACGCGAAACCCATGCTCTGATATTGCACTCCATGACCAGGTTGAAAATCGGGTGTCACGGCACAGGTTCCCTCAACGAACGCCGACAACGGTTTCTGATCGACTCGCAATTTGCGATTGTTCGGCAGCATGTCGGGCAGACCAGAGGTGTGCGTGAGCAGGTGGCGCAGTGTGATGGCGTAGCGTCCGGTGCCGCCGAATTCGGGAATGATGCCATTCACCCGATCGCCCAGCGACAACAGGCCGCGCTCGATCAGCATGAGCACACCCGTGGCGACGATGGGCTTGGTGATCGAAGCGATCAGAAAAATCGCGTCGTCCCGAATCGTGGGGGTATCGTCGGCCAGGCATTGGCGGCCGAATAAATGCACGCCTGAGTCGGCCTGCGAATTGCCAACCGTCACCGCGATGGCGGGGAGTTCGTCGGCGTCGCACCAGCGAGCGGCCTGATCGAGAACGGCTTGCCAACGTTCGGGGTTCAGGCCTACGGCAGTGACGTCTGTAGAAATCGGCATGTGCGTCTGCGTTCGTTCGTTTGGGGAGCGACGTTCGCAGTCGTCTTGCCGATCAGACAGCCACTTCGTGAATCGGCATGATGCGATCGAGATGTGTGATCTCGAGGACTTCGCGGATGTCGTCCGAGGGATTATAAAGCATCACTTCCAGACCAAGTTCTCGTACCGAGGCCAACAGTCCGAGCAGTCCGCTGGGAATAAGCTTCACGCCCGTCAGGTCGAACGCGAGAACTTCACAACCGTGGTTTTCAACGATCGCGATGATTTCCTCACGACACTCGGCCACATTAACGTCGTCCAGCAGATCTTGCCCGCCGAACCCGACAACCGTCAACCGACCGGCCTCGTAAACGTGTAGAATGTGTTGGTCGAGATTCATCGGAGGGGACTCCTCGAGTCGTTACAGAGGAAATTGCCAAGGCGGGACGGAGCTGGCTTTCCAGGGGGCGGGGCTTCCAAGGGGAGTTCAATTGTACCCAATTGGCCGCTTCCGGGAAGGGCGAATAACAAATGTCACTTCTTTTGAGTGACCTCATCTCTTTCGCGAACCATGTGCCGGACGCAGTGTTTTACAAGAAACAACATAAGACATTCAAAACACACATGTTACAACTCGTCACCCACCAGGCGGCGTGTCGCATTTCGGCCACATGTTGCTCGCTGGCGACATGATCGGCCTGGAACCGGCACTGGGTGGAAAGCATTCGCCAAAGAAATCGGCCTGCCGTCCGGAGACGGCAGGCCGAGACTCGCGGGAATCCGAGTCGTTCTCAACAATGACTTTCAGCAACTCAGCGGACACGGGCCTTGAAGGTGACCACGCCCCCGGTCTTGCCGGGCAACGGCTCGGCAATCTCGAATTTCAGAACCAGGCTGCCTTCCTCGTTGTCTTCCACGACCAACCGACCATCGCGATCGGAGTCGGCACTTTGGTCGATGTACACCAGTCGGGGAGTGAGGTTGTCGATGATGCGAATGTGATGCAGCGGACGACCGCCCAGGTTGTCGTATCGGATGGTGAAGGTAATGACATCGCCGGGTTGTGCGATTTTTTTGTCGGCCAGCTTGACGATCCGCAGTTCTCCGTCGGGCAGCTCTTCTTCCTCCAGCCCGACCAACTCGCTGGCGCGGAAGCTGGCCTGCATTTCCTGACCGCCTTCCAATGTTCCCACAACAATCGGCTGGGCGTCACGCGACCAGGCCACGGCGGATCGCTGTGCGGCGGCCAGCCAGGGCTTCTCGGAATTCTCGAACTTGCCCGACTTCAGGAATCGCGACGCCTGATAGAGATTCTGCAATTTGTCCTGAATGGCCAACTTCATGCGCTGTTCGTAACCAACGCCGTACTGCTCGGAGTCCAAACCACTGACTCGTGAACGCATTCGCATTCCGGCGGTGGCGTCTCGTGTCTGGTGTAGAGTGGTCGTTGTTTTGGTTTGTACGCCCACACTGCGCACCAAGTCGGATGACCCGGACGGTGCGGCGACGCGGACGTTTTCGTTCACCCCACCCAACGAGGCGATTGCGCCAAAACGGGGAGCGTAGATCGCCACGCGGTTCGTCGGCTTGACGTGTCGACCGCCGCGATGATCGACGAACTCTGCGATCGTGTCTTCGGTGTCGACGCCTTGTCGTGTGAACTCGTCGTAATGAATGGGCAGCGCGCGGTCTCCGCCGTCGAAGAGGTACTCGTCGTCATGCCGTTCGACGAACGCTCCTTCATTCGTCTCCACGTCCGCTGCTACCATGCGGACTTCGCCCGCCAACTCGATTCGCGGCGAGGCGGGCGTGAAGGAAACGGCGCGCTCGACATTCGGAACCACCACAATGGCTTCCGCTGCGACGGGAAGAATGGGTGCTGCCGGTTGCGTATACGAGTTATGTGTTGGTGCTAGTGACGCAACGGTAGCAACCGCCACGCCCGCTGTTGTTTCCAGTGTCTCGTCGATGAACGGATCGGACGTGACTGTGGACGTTACGCTCGCACAGGAACAAAGTCCCAACAGGAGCACGGGCCAACATCGCGAAATTCGCAACCGGAAAATCGGATCGGAAGACGGTCTCATCGGATGCCTCTCCCCGTTTCCCGCCGGGCGGTTCGTCTCAACGGAACTGATCGCCGGCCCTCGAACAATGTGGTCGAGGAGTCGGTTTTCGATGCTGGTGGTTTTGCTGGCGCTTGTTTTGCAGTGGGCGGTTTTGCAGCAGGTTGTTTCGCGGGCAGTGTGACGGCTGCACCGGTGCCGAAGAAACGAGGGTCCGGTGTGTGGGCATCGGGCAGACGACCACCAATGCGGATAATGAGAATGGGACGACCGCGCAAGTCGGCTTCGGAGAGCAGATTCTCACGGTGGTCTCTCCAGACGGTTGCCAGCGTGTCTTCCTCATCCAGCGGCAAAGCGCGCTGGGGTTGTTCCAGGTGGATGACCTTTGTGACCAGCCGTCCGTCGAGGGCGTGGCGAATTTCCTCGGCGGTGATCGGCAGCGGAATGGGGAAACGGTCGGCTTGGCCGGTGGGTGGGTGCAATCGATCGATGATCTCGACCGAAGGAAACAACTCCACGCCAGGAAATTCAGGCATGTGAGAAATTCGCAACCGATACACCCGACCAACATGCATGCCGCATTGTGCCGGCGACGGCAATTCAACGGGCCTCGGTGAACCTGCGGTGCGATCCAGAACCGGTGCGAAGATGGTGACCCGACCGGTGGTGGGCAAGTCAACGCGAACCGGTTGGTAATAGACGGGCGTCGTTCGTCCCAACATACCGGCCCACTCACCGACATGGCCGGGAGTCATCGCATGATGCAGCGGTTGATATCCGCCCGATGGGTTTCGGAACTGCGCCCGTGCCGAGGGCGCGATCGCAACGGATAACAGAATCGCAATCACAACAAGTAAGAGACGGTTCGATCGCATCCGAATGTCCGTCCGTCTGTCTGTCTGTTACGAATTCGAGCCGCGTAGGGTCCGCTGTGCGGACCGTTGGACAACCCAACCGACACCCTGACACTCACAACTTTCCCATGACATCACACAGTGGTCCGCACAGCGGACCCTACGTGATTACCGACGGCGACGTGTGCCCGGTTGGGGCAACGTGTGTGCCGGGTAGGAGAGTTCGCCCGGCCGGAAGGTCGGGTGCGTCTCGGTGTACTCGATGTGACTGACCGGCTTCGGCAAGCTGATACCGGGCTTGTGTTCCACATCGATCAGGAAGTGTTCGACCGGTTTGGGAATGTTGTACTTCGTCTTGTTGCGAACGGTGTGCGATTTCAAACTGGCTCGGCCACCCAGCGGGATATGCGGCGGGCCGGGCAGACCGATCGGCGTGGACGTCATCGGCATGCCGTACTGTGGCATGTTCATGCCAGAGATCGGACTCATCGTGGGCATGCCGGGGTAACCTCGGTCGGCCACGATGACCGCACCGGGGATTCCGGGCATACCAGAGCTCATACCGGCGATCGGCATGGGCGGGGCATGTTGACCAGCTGCTCCGTCGGCTCGCACGGATTGGAAGTAACCGACGGGGTTAATTTGGCCTGGAATAAACACTCCCTCATTGCCTTCGGGTTTGGCTGGCTTCGGTTGGTCGCCACCTTGGCCGCCCATCGCTTGCGGCATTTCGAGGTCCATGTTTCCCATTCGCAGCACGGCCATGATCGAACCACGGCGATCCGCTTCGGCGACCGGGTCAACACCGGGGTCCAAACGTGTCGAAACCAGAGTGTCCAGCCCGGCAATCGCTTGGTCCTGGAACTTCGGATCGGGAAGGTAAATCACCTTGGTGACGAAGTTGTTGCTTTCGACCTGCTCGATGTCGTCGTCGTTCAATTCCAACGGCACAGTGTTATGTGCGACGTAGTGATCGGTTGTCGGATCGGAAGGATAAACTTGCAAGGTGGGGTACAGTGTGAGATCCTCGCGGCCGGGAATCTTCGACAGCTTCAGTCGATAGGTGGCCCCTTGCGAGAAGTTGTACCGACCGGGCGAGAAGACTTGGTTCTCGGCCCATCCGCCGGGGATCAACCAGCCCACCGTCATGCCTTTTTGGCCGATGAAGCGGATTTGCGTTTTCTGTGTTTCAAAGACTCGGCCTCTTGCCGGTCCCGGGGGCATCATGGGAGGCATGGGGAGTGACATCACCCCAGGTCCAGGGCCACCGACCATTGGGCCAGGATGCTGAAGCATATGTGCCGGAGGAGCGTGATGCTGCTGTTTGTTGTCGACCAACTGCTGGCCATCGCCTAGCCCGGCACAACCAACGCAAACCACGACCAACGTACCCAATGCGAGAAAGTAGTACTTCATCACAACCCCTTTACCGTCACGAGCGGTTTTCCTGTCGACCTGAAGTCCGGTTTCGCGATAGAATGCCGCGAACGCTCCTGTGGGGGAGCACACACCGGAAAAACAGTCGAATTCAGCTTGCCGGCCAAACGGCCGATCTCTGATACGACAATTGTTCTTTCGGACTGTGGCGGTCGGAATCTTTGGTATCTTTGGCAAAATCGTTGTGTTCCGAACAAGATGAACAAACCACCTAAATTCACATCGTTGCTAATCGGGGCGTTCCTGGCCGGTTCTGTCTGGTTCGTGCCGTTGTTCACGCCGTTGCTTTCCGCCCAGAATGACGCCGATAAATCGCCGGCGGCGAAACCGGGCGACAAGGCGGACAACGACGCTCCCAAAGAAGACGCGGCGGGAGACACGGAAGCCAAGCGCCTGTTGGCCAAGGCCCGCGAGCGGCTGAACGGGTACCGATCCATCAAGGCCGACCTCATTGAGAGGATCGCCCTGCAGGGCCGTTCCTATGATGCCTCGGGAACATACCTGCAAGGATCGAAGCGACGGCTCAAACTCGAATTCAACGTGCGCGTCGGCAGCTTTGAGGGGTCAATGCTCGAGGTTTGCGACGGTGAGATTCTCTGGAACCAATACAAGGTTTCCAAGAAATCGCTCAAACCGGGCGACAAGCCCGAGGAAACCATTACGCTGACCAGGCGCGACGTTCGCCAAATCCTCGACGCGGCTCGACGCATCGAGCAATTGCCCGAGAACATCATGGTGGTGGAACTCGGCTTGGGCGGGCTACCGGCGCTGCTGGCATCAATCGACGAGCGCATGACGTTCGATCAGGTTCGTACGATGGCATTGAAGGGCAAAACGCTCACCGTGCTCGAAGGTGGGTGGAACGAGGCCATGCTCAAAGCACTTGGCGCTGCACCGCCCGAAGAAGGTGCTGCCCCAGCCGAATTGCCGCCGCAAGTTCCCGACCGCGTCCGCATTTACTTCGAAAATCTTGACAAAGACAACCTCTTCCCACGCCGCATCCAGTACCTCAAGAAACGTTCCAAAGGTGACGACTACCGAGCGATGCTCACACTCGATTTCGATAACGTGCGCGTGAACGAACCGGTCAACGAAGCCGAGTTCGATTTCGTTCCGCCGGACGGTGTGTATCAGGATGACGTCACCAAATCCTACCTCGACCAGTTGCAGCCCGCTCCCCCGCCGGGCGGACAGGCTCCGGGCGGGCAACCGGCACCGAAGAAGCAACCATAACGCCGCGTCTCACACGTTCTCACATCGTCATTCATCCCTTCAGCATGTCTCTTTTTCTGCGGCGTCCAGTTCAGGTGTTGCCATGTCTGCTGACGGCGAAACTCGATCGCGACCCGACGCCCCGCTGGCATCCAACTCGCCGCGTGAGTTTCAACTGACGTTACCCAGTTGGGCGGTTTCAGTCGGCGTGCATGCCCTGCTGCTGTTGTTGTTCGCGACCACGCTAAAAAGTTGCGGCGGCGGTGGGATGAATCAACTCGCCGGCGAGAACTTCCGCACCGTCGGGCTGGTTGATCGCGACAGCAAACAGACGCACGACGAGGTCGCTCCCGATCCCCGCGACGACACGGGCGAGGCTGGCGAAAAAACGAACAACACAAACCCCAACGAGGTGGCGAAGCAACCTTTTTCTCTCGACGACGAGCCGCCGGTCGATCTCAACCTGCCCCAACCCAATCGCCCCGTCATCGGCTCGGGAGCAGCCGCGACCATTCCCAGCGGTGGCCTGCCGAACGACATCATCGAACTTATCAAACCGAACAACATTGGCGGGGCAGCGGCCTTCGGCGGGTTGGCCGAAGGGGAAACCGAGTTCTTCGGCATCCGCGACAAGGGCACCCAGTTCGCCTACGTGGTTGACCGTTCGGGAAGCATGCGCGGCAAGCCGTTACAAAAAGCCAAGCTGGAATTGATGGCAAGTCTCGGCGCATTGCGTCCCACACAGCGCGCCCAAGTTGTGTTCTATTCCGACAAAGTCCGGGTGATGCGGGTTGATAACGAACAGTTGTTCTGGGCCACGAAGCTAAACCTCGCCAAAGCTCGACAGCAACTCGGATCGACGGAATCGGACGACGGCGGCACGAATCATGTCATCGCTTTGAAGTCTGCGTTGTCGACGAATCCCGATGTCGTTTACTTCTTAACCGATGGCGAAAACCTGGATCGGCGGAGGCTGGAAGACATCAAACGCGCCAACCGCAGCGGCGCGCGAATTCATTGCGTGCAGTTTGGAAGAGGACCGGCATCGCCGGTGACGAATTACCTCGAACGATTGGCCCGCGAGAACGGCGGGGCCTATCGTTATCGTGATGCGAGCCGGCTCAATGGGAGATAGCCACGCCGTGCGACTCCGTCACGACAATTGTCGCCGCTGTGCAGGCATCGTCCTGTTTTTCCTGGCGTTGTTGACCGCACACGAAGCGCACGCGCAACAGCAAGGAGCCGACAAGGTCACGTTTCGGTCGGAGACCGGGGGCCGAGTCGTTGTACGAGGTACGATTCTCGAATACACCGGACGGACTCTCAAACTGAAACCGATTTCCGGTGCCGAGGCGAAGCAGTATCCGGTCGATCAAGTGATTGAAGTTCGCACGCCGCAAAGCGAATCGCACACTCGTGGACTGCAATTGTTTTCGCAGAAACGCTACGCCGACGCCGAGACCGCATTCGAGTCGGCTCTCGATATTGAATCGGACGACTCGGACCGTAAGTGGGTTCGACGAGAATTGTTGTCGTTGCTTGTCCGTTGTGCGTTGCAGCAAGGGCAGGCGTCGAAAGCGCGATCGCGGTTCGGCCTGTTGGTCGATAGTGATTCCACCACGCGACATTTCCGATTGATCCCGCTCGTTTGGGTAGCGGCGGCGGCCGACGCAAGAACCACAGCCGAAGGGCGATTGCTACTCGAAGAACAACAGCCCACGCGGCGTTTGATGGGGGCCAGCCTGCTTTTGCAACACGCGACCTACGGAAAAGTTGCCGTGGCCGATATGCAGAAGCTGGTCGTCAACGGCGATCCGCGCATCTCATCGCTAGCAGTCGCCCAGTTGTGGCGCGTCCGGTTAGCGGAAGCCGATCCGCGACGCGATGAAATCGTCCGGTGGCGAAAAGCAATCGACCGCATGCCCGGCGAGCTACGCGGCGGCCCGTATTACCTGCTTGGTCAGGCGCATCTACGACGTGCCGAGAACGACCGCGCCGCGATGGCGCTGGCATGGTTGCCGTTGGTTTACGATCACGACAGCGAACTGGCGGCCCGAGCCGGTGTTGAAGCAGCCGAAGCGTTGGCGCAAATCGGGCAGCGCAACGAGGCCGTCACATTCTATCGCGACGTGCTACTGCGTTTCCCTCAAGCCTCGTTCGCGCAAGATGCCAAAGCGGGTTTAAAAACACTTATAAAACCACCGGCCAAACCGGCCACGGAGGGGACCAACCGCTGATGCCGCCTCACGATTCGCAATTATTCCATCGACGTGTTCTCTACATCACGACCAGCGTTTTATTTCTCTGGTCGCTCGCTCCACCGCTTGCCGCCGGACAAGACACCGCGCAAGAAGCTACCGGAGCGTCCGCAGCGCAAGCCCAGTTCGACATCGGTGAAATGTTCAAAGCCGGCGGCGTGGTGGGCCTCATCATCATCGCGATGAGCGTGTTCATGGTGGCGTTGATTGTCGAGCACGCCATTAGCATTCGACGTGGAGCGTTGATGCCACAGGGGTTGGCCGATGAAGTCCATCAGTTACTGTCACAACGGCAGTTTGCTCAGGCAACGGAACATTGTCGTGCGCGATCAAGCTTTCTCGGCAACATGCTCGGGGCCGGGTTGTCGGAAATCGGTTTGGCTTATTCGTCGATCGAAAAGGCAATGGAAGATCGTGCCGCAGCGCAGGCGGCTCGGTTGTTTCGCAAGATCGACTACTTGCAAATCATCGGCACGCTGGCCCCCATGCTGGGATTGTTGGGAACGGTGTGGGGCATGATCCAGGCATTCTTACAATTTGAAGCCAAGGCCAACCCACAAGTCGCCGAACTCGCCCCCGGCATCTACAAAGCGTTGGTGACCACCCTGATCGGCCTGAGTGTGGCCGTCCCTGCACTCGCCAGCTTCGCGATCTATCGAAACCGGATCGATGAACTCGTCGCCGAGGCATCGCAACTGGCCGAGCATGTTTTCGCCGACTACAAGCGCGCCCTCATCACACAGAAGAAATCCGCACGTCGGGGAACGCGAGGAGGGGACGCAGAATCGGGCGAAGCAGGGCAAGGGCCAACGGCATGAAAACTCCCTCACGCAGACGATCCCGCGCGTTAAAATTCGGCATCACGCCGCTGATCGACATCGTCTTCCTGCTGATTATTTTTTTCCTGGCCGCCAGCCATTTCGCACAAAGTGAGACAGCCGAAGCGGTCGAGCTGCCAAACGCAAGCGAAGTCGAAGCGGAACAGCCCGATCAACAACTCAGCCGCCTGGTCGTCACCGTCACCGCCGATGGCCATTACCACGTCGGTGGTGTATTGACGGAGAGCGACGTGCTGGCCGGTCGCATTCGCCAGGGCCGAACCGAGCATGGCGAGGTATTTGAAGTCCGCATCCGAGCCGACCGCACCTTGGCTTACCGAACCGTTGAGCCCATCATGATCGCCAGCGCACGAGCCGGTGTCACCGCTGTAAAGTTCGCAGTGATCGAAAAATAGCTGCTACTCACTATCCACCAACCACTAACCACTTCATCCCCCATGAAAACCCCCACCTCACACGATCATCGCGACATCGACGCCGACCAGGCGATGACACCCATGATCGACGTGGTGTTCCTGCTGTTGATCTTCTTCGTCTGCGCTTCTGCTGGTCAGATCGCCGAGGCCTTGTTGCCAACCGAACTCTCGGCTGGTTCTCTGGAAACCGTCGATGCCGTCCAACCCGAAACGCCGTTGGGCGACGTGTGGTTGTATTTGCGTCGTGACAGCCAAAATCGCACCGTCGTGCAGGTCAACGAGGGTGGCGTCGAGCATGTCGACGTGTCGCGCGCTGCCGTGCGAGCCGAACTCCGCTCGCAACTACTCGCGTTGGCTGGCGCAACCACCGAGATTCCCGTCATTCTCGATATCGACGATGACGTTTCCGTAGGCGACTTCATCAACGTCTACGACATCTGCCGCGCGGCCAAGTTCGACTCGATCAACTTCGCAACCGACGTCACGGGAAAAGTCGAGGCGAATGAGTGATCCGCAGGCGAGCCGGATGCGTTAGCATCTGGATGGATCCAAAGTAACAGCCAGCTTACGCAGGCCGCTCGACGGGAACTGTGTGATTTGCGTCTCGGCACCGGCTGTTTTCGTGTGCTATGCTTTTTCAAACGCCATGTTGCCAAAACACCACATCCCTTTCAGTTTGATGATCCGATGAAAGTCGAGCAGTTCCTCGCACAGCACCACATCGTGGAAAACCCGTTCGGGCAGGAAGACGCCCAAACGGACCACGTTTTCCGCGAATTCTGTCTCGACGGGACCCATCACCCCGCTTGGGACAAGATTTACGGCAACCCGAAAAGCCCGTCGACATCGGTGGTTTTCGGTGAGAAGGGAGCCGGCAAAACGGCCCTGCGATTACAGATCGTCGATCAACTTCGCCGACACAACCGGGAGAACCCCGAAGACCGCACCTTCATTATCGAGTACGACGATTTCAACCCGTTCCTCGATGCCTTCCGTGAACGACTGCACGGCCGCAAGCGCCGACCGGAACGGGTGCTGGCCCAATGGTGCTTGTGGGACCATATGGATGCGATTCTCTCGCTGGGTGTTCGCCAACTGGTGAAAGGTCTGCTTGAACCGTCGACCGATTCTGCCGACGGCGAACGAATCACCCCCGATCAACAGGAACGCTTACCACGATTACAGAAACGCGATTTGCTGCTACTGGAGGCACTTTACGACCACACCTACGACCAACCGGCTCGGCAGCGGTGGCGGGCACTCAAACGCAAATTGCGTTTCTCGACCTGGAAAGCCGAGTGGGATCGCGCGTTGGGTTTCGTCGCCACGGCGACCACCGCCGGCTTGATTCTCAAATACAGTGGCTGGAAAAACCTGGTGAGCTGGTGGGCGATAGCCATCGTCGTCGGTAGCTGGCTGCCTTGGGTCTGGCGACAGGCACGACTAATGTGGACCGCCTGGCGAATCGCCCGGCAAGTTCGCGTCTTCGATCACATCCCAAACACGCTGCGTCACTTGCTGGCCCGTTTCGAGCGACAGGAAATCGCCGGACAACCACTCCCCACGAAAGATCGCAGCGACGACCGCTACGAACTGCTGCTCAAGTTCCAAACGATTCTCAATACACTCGGGTTTTCGAACATCATCGTGCTGGTCGATCGGGTCGATGAACCGCACTTGGTCAACGGCAACGCGGAGCGCATGCGGGACTTGCTGTGGTCGATGTTCGACAACAAATTTCTCAAGCACCCCGGCATCGGCTTCAAAATGCTGTTGCCCGCCGAGGTTGTCTTCTTCCTGAATCGCGAAGAGAAACAGTTCTACGAGCGGTCTCGACTCGACAAGCAGAACCTGATTCCCTCACTCGAATGGACGGGTGAGTCGTTGTACGACATCGCCAACGATCGTTTGCGCGCCTGCGCGAAAACTCCCGAACAGACGCCTGCCATCGAGGAACTCTTCGAGGATTCGATCGGCCAGAAAGAACTGATCGATGTTTTCTTCCGCCTCCGCGTGCCCCGGCATCTGTTCAAGTTTCTGTACCGGCTGATCGTCGACCACTGCAACCGACACACCGACCAAAACCCCTCCTGGCAAATCAGCAGCGACACCCTGCAAGCCACGCTGGCCCTCTACCTCCGCGACCTGGATGCCTTCGATCGCGGACTGGGAACCGGATAGAGTCTGCGCATCATCACCCGAAGCGTCAGCGAGGGACGCAGGGTAATGGCCCGCAAGCCTGGCGGCACGCTGACTGCGTACGCGGATCAACGCGGATTACTATTATTTCATCTGCGTCTATCTGTGTTTATCTGCGGTTCACTCTTTTGTCGCGATTCGCCCGCGTCCCTCGCTGACGCTTCGGGTTAGGATTTCCACCAACGCTTTACGGTGAGATCAGCAGCAATCACTGCGGCCGCGTTGTAGCCGCACAGGCCGGTGATGTTGCCGCCGGGGTGTGTTGATCCGCCGCACAGATACAGCCCCGATATCGGGCTGCGATACTGTCCTGCTCCGGGGAAGGGCCTGTTTGCTCCGACTTGATCGTTCTCGAACGAACCAACCAGCAAATCACCACCGCGCATGTTGGGTAACGAGCGCTCGGTATCTAACGGCGACCGGGTGAACTGGTCGAGCACGACATCCGCCTCGGCCAAGTTCGGCGCGTAACGCGACCAGTGCGCCAACATCGCTTCGCCGT
>Ga0115002_10003392_pt1 | contig 19945 bp, 21 predicted proteins | sample ArcticOcean_MG_C_8_FD_89576 | JGI IMG/M metagenome (GOLD analysis project Ga0115002, IMG submission 89576) | Marine microbial communities from western Arctic Ocean - ArcticOcean_MG_CB11_86 | ecosystem: Environmental > Aquatic > Marine > Oceanic | place: Arctic Ocean: Canada Basin | collected... | reverse complement strand
GGGTGGCGCAGAGGGTGGCGCAGATCAGGCCACAAGTAATCTATACGCAAGACAGGATTATTAAAACCCTATTTATGCCTTTCATATATCCTTCCACGAGAGTATTACACGACTACGGTGGTGCAGGGGAAGCACTTACGTGTAAAATCCTCCGATCAACGTACACCGCAGGCACAGCGCCTGCCCCAGACAAGAAGACTGGCCAAGGAGATAGCAAGAATGGCTGTTACACCGTTCAAGATTGAAGTGTCAGACGCCGCCCTAGAGGACTTGAAGGAACGGCTGGACCGTACCCGGTGGCCCGATGAGATTCCCGGCTCCGGCTGGGACTATGGCAGTAACCTCGATTACATAAAAGAGCTGGTGGAATACTGGCGGACCAAGTTCGACTGGCGCGCCCAAGAGAAGTTGATCAACTCGTTCTCGCATTTCAAGACTGATGTTGACGGCCTCGGTATTCACTTCATACACGAAAAGGGGAAAGGACCAAACCCCATGCCCCTGGTCATAACCCACGGCTGGCCTGGCACGTTCTACGAGATGCACAAGGTCATACCGATGCTCAGTGACCCGGCGAGCTACGGCGGCGATCCGGCCGACGCTTTTGATGTCGTGGCCCCGTCCATGCCCGGCTACGGGTTCTCCGACGCCAGTTCCAAACCTGGCCTGGACATATTTGCCATCGGAGACATGTGGGCCAAGCTGATGTCCGAGAACCTGGGTTACAGCCGGTTTGCCGCCCAGGGAGGCGACTGGGGAGCAAGGGTCACTGCGAAGCTCGGGCTGTCTCACGGTGACAAGGTCATTGGCATCCACACCACATCGACGGCCAGCCCCACTCCCTATTTGGGCCCTGGTTCCAGAGAATTGTCCGAAGCGGAGAAGGGGATGCTCCAGCAGCGGGAGCAGTGGCTGGCCGACGAGGGAGGCTACTCGCACATCCAGAGCACCAAGCCGCAGACCCTTTCCTACGGCCTGAACGACTCTCCCGCCGGGCTGGCCGCCTGGATCGTGGAGAAGTACCGGCGGTGGAGCGATTGCAACGGAGACGTGGAGTCCCGGTTCACCAAGAACGAACTTCTGACCACGGTGACCATCTACTGGGTTACGCAGTCGATAAACTCTTCCACCAGGCTGTATTACGAGGCATTCAGCAAGGCCTGGAACCTGGCCAAGGACGAAAAGATTTCGGTGCCGGTGGGCGTGGCGGCATTCCCCAGCGAGAACACCGTGCCCCTGCGTGAGTGGTCCGATCGTGGGTACAACGTACAGCACTGGACCGATATGCCGGCCGGAGGCCATTTCGCCGCCCTTGAAGAACCAGTCAGGCTGGTTGAAGACATCAGAAAATTCTTCCGGGGACTGAGATGATCGACCTGAGCAGTGTAAATTTCGTCAAGACGCCGGTGCTGAACATCGGGTACGGCGACTACGGGAACGCCTCAGGGTTTCCCGTCATCCTGCTGCACGGCTTCCCATATGATGTCCGCTCTTTCGATGGCGTGGTCCCGCCGCTGGTCGAAGCCGGCCACCGGGTGCTGGTGCCCTACCTACGGGGTTACGGGCCAACGAGTTTTCTCGACCCGGACGCGCCCCGAATGGCAGAGCAGGCAGCCATCGGTCAAGATGTGGTCGATTTTGCCGAAGCCTTGGGGATCACTCATTGCGCCTTGGCCGGGTTCGACTGGGGTCTAAGGGCGGCCTGTATAACCTCGATCTTGCAGCCGGAGTTGGTGAAAGGGTTTGTCGCCATGGGCGGGTATTCCGTCCAGGACACCGTCACCAAAGAAAAGCCTGCGCCTGCTTTGCGAGAAGCCAAGATGTGGTATCAGTGGTATTTCAACACTGAGCAGGGACGGGTCGGCCTGCAGGAGAACCGTAGAGACATCGTCCGTCACCTGTGGGAAACGTGGGCGCCGGAATGGGACTACACGGACGAGGCGTTCAACCAGTCGGCGCCGTCGTTCGATAACCCAGACTTCGTGGAGATCGTGGTCCATTCCTACCGGCACCGTCACCAGAACGCGCCGGGTGAGGAAAGGTTTTTCGATGTGGAGCGCAGATTGGCGGAAGCGCCGCCCATAACTGTGCCGACCATAGTCTTACGGGGCGGAGCGAGCGGGTTGGGCACACCGTCCGATGACCCATCTGAAGACCAGCGAGATTTCACGAATCTAGTGGCCCGCCGAATCGTCGCCGGAGCCGGGCACGACCTACCGGTACAACGGCCTGACGCTGTCTCAGAAGCCCTGTTGGAATTGTTGTAGGCGCGGGCTAATACCCCGCGCCTACGGATTTACTTTGATTACCGGAGCTACCGGCCCTCGATCACGAAGTCGGAGATCTTCTCCGCGATCATGATCGTGGTGGCGTTGGTGTTGGCCCGGATGCAGTCGGGCATGATCGAAGCGTCCACGACCCGTATGTTCTGCAGTCCGTGTACTTTGCCGTGCTGGTCCACCACAGCCATCGGGTCTGACGCCGGGCCCATCTTGCAGGTGCAGGATATGTGGTGCGATGTTCCCACGTTCTTGAGCAGCCACGCGTTCAGCTTCTCGTCTGAGGCAAGTTCCTCGTCAGTGGGGGTTATCCGCTCTTCGATGAGCGCCTGGATAGCGGGGTGAGACTCGAGTTCAACGACCTTCCGGATACCCTTCCGCAGCCGGTCGCGGTCGAACTCTTCCTCCAGATAGTTGTAGTCCAGGTAGGGCTGGTCGTTGGGGTCGGCCGAAGCCAACCTCAATTCGCCCGAACCGACGGCCAATTGGATGCCGGCGGCCAGTCCCAGATAGTTGGAATCGTCGTCGATCTCGATCTGGGTCGGCCGGTGTTCGCTGGTCATCAGCGTAGGACTGATGATCATATCGCTCTTCAAGTGAGAGCCTTCTGATGTGTATCTGGTACAGACTTGGATCAGCGGCACGTCCAAGTCCGGCGCTTCTCCCTTGGCCTTGTAGACCGCCGTCGCCAACGGATGGTCCCTCAGGTTCTGTCCCACGCCCGGGAGGTCCTTGACCACCGGTATTCCGAACTCCGCGAGGTGGTCTGCCGGACCGACACCGGAGAGCATGAGTATCTGTGGCGATTTCATGGCGCCGCTGGTCAGGATTATCTCCTCACCTTCAACCACGAATACCTCATCATTGCTGTCAACTTCCACTCCCACGGCCTTGGTGCCCTCGAAGATGATGCGGCGGCATGGGGCGTTGGCCCGGATGGTCAGATTCAGCCGGTGTCTGGCGGGGTCTAAATAGGCGATTGCCATGCTGATCCGGACGCCGTCCATATGGTTCCGGGGACGCGGGCCAACACCCTCTGATTCAGGGTGGTTCGCATCTTCGTCTTCCCGGAATCCGGCGTCAACACACGCCTGATAGAACGCCTCAGAGTGGGGTTCCCAGGTATTCCGCGGGTCTCTTTTGATGGGAATAGGGCCATCGCTGCCGTGGAAGTCGCCACTGAAATCGCGGTCAGTCTCCATCTTGCGGAAGTAGGGGAGCACGTCGGTATAGGACCATTCATCGTTGCCCATCGCGGCCCAGGAGTCGTAATCGTCCGGGATACCCCGGTAGAACACCTGGCCGTTCACTGCGCTGGAGCCACCGGTCGCCCTGCCTCGTGGCACCTGTAACTCAGGCTGTTCCGAGGTGACGCGGGCGGTGTAACCCCAGTTATGAGGGCCATAGGCTGAATAATACACGTTGTTGCCATTCTTCAGGTCGTCCGGGAGGTGTTCGAAGTCCGGGTAATCAGGCCCGGCTTCCAGCAGCAACACGGAGCGGTTGGGGTCTTCTGAGAGCCGGTAGGCGAGTGCGCAACCCGCAGACCCAGCTCCGATAATGACGATGTCGTATTTCATTTCTCCTCCTGATATTCCTCTTCTTACCAATATCCCGATAAATGCCAGCGCACTATAACCCAACCTAGCATTTATTGTCGGCTGATCGGAAGTACCAGAAAAAAGCCCTTCATAGTGTAATGGAAGGCTTTTTTCACGGCAGGATTGTCTGGGTCTGGTTAACTCTCTGCTATCCAGCCGACGACCCGCTCGGCAATCATGAGCACGGTGGCGTGGGCGCCCCCGGAGCGGGGCACTCTGGGCATGACCGACGCGTCGACCACCCAAAGACCCTGGATGCCTTTGACCCGGCAATACTGGTCAACTACCGTAGACGGGTCTGAATCAGGCCCCATCCTGCAGGTGCCGGAAACGTGCCTGGCCGTTCCCACAGTCTGGCGCAGCCAGAGATCTATGGCGTCATCACTGGCCAGAGTCTCGTCTGATGGGCTGATCCGGAAATCGGCAACGTCTTTATATACTTCCGATTCCAGCAGCTTGGCGCCCATCCTGATCCCTTCCCTAACCCGACGTATGTCGTTGGGATGCTGAAGGTATTGGTAGTTAAATGACGGCTGGACCAACGGGTCGGCCGACGCCAGCCTGACCTGGCCGGAGCCATCCGGCAGGCCGAGGGTGCAGGAGATGCGCGCCGCCTGGTCCGGTGAAACGCCGCCGGTGTCGTACTTGGTGCGGAGTCCGGGCACGCGTTCCTCCCGCTCATCGACCACGGTGTTGGTCCGCAGCACCATATCATTGGCTTCACTTGAGCCTTCAGAAGTGTAGTGCAGACTGAAGTGGATGCCATCTGCACCGCTGGCCAAAGTTTTGCCGTCTTTGACCTTGTAGGAGATATGGGCGCTCAGGTGGTTCCAGAGGTTCTGACCGACTCCGGAAAGTTCATGGACCATGGGGATGCCATATTCTTTCAGTTGGTCGGCCGGGCCGATACCCGACAGCATCAGCAGATGAGGCGACTTGACGGCGCCAGCGCTCAATACAACTCGGTCGGCTTCGATGGTGAAGACCTCTCCGCCGCTCTCTGCTTCCACGCCAACGGCTTTACCACCCTCTATCAGCACTTTTCTAACCAAGACTTGGCCGCGCACGGTCAGGTTGAGGCGATGCCGCATGGGACCCAGATAGGACATCGCGGCGCTCACTCTGATGCCGTCCACGTTGTTGGAAGGTGAGACGCCAACGCCGGCGGGGTTCGGCCCGTTGGTATCTTCAACCGCGCCGAAGCCGTCCTGTAGGAGTGCGTCACGAAAGGCTTTCTGGATGTCGGGCCAGGTACCTTCCTGACGGCGTCTGACCGGCATCGGTCCGTCTGTCCCGTGGAAGTCGTCCCGAACGTCTAGATCACGCTCGGACTTTCTAAAGAAGGGCAGCACTTTGGCGTAGGACCACTCGTCGTTGCCCAGGGACGACCAGTGATCGAAATCCTCGGGGAACCCCCGCTGCATGGCCTGACCGTTGATGGACGACCCGCCTCCGATCACCTTGCCCTGCGCTACATGTATCTCGCCTTGCTCCTCGGTGATGGTGGCCCGCAGCGCCCAGTTGTGCTGCGAGTCCTGTCCTTCGGCATACCTGGTGCCACCAAACTTGATCTCGTCCGGCAGGCCGGCGGGGTCCGGGTAGTCCGCTCCTGCTTCCAGCAACAATACGGAGGTATTCGAGTCTTCGGCCAATCTGCTGGCCAACACTGATCCGGCGGCCCCGCCGCCGACGATTACTACGTCGTACTTCATGAACTCTCCCAAAATATTCGTAAGGATCATTCAGGACTTTGGCAGCGCGCGGTCTAGGCGACGGCATCAGAGTCCTGATAACTAGGTCAATCTGACCGGGTCGCTCTGAATCTTAGCCAGCTACCACCACACAATCAATAGGGGCCGTTGGTCCAAAGAACGCGCCGGCTGCAAGCTCGGACAGATCGGCCTTTGGGCTTTAGTGTTGGCCAAACGGCAAGTAGCAACGCGCTAAATGGACCTCATTGGGCCGCGGATGATGACCGTTAAGGTACTGATTATTAGCCCAATCACGGCCAATACTTGGCCTGATAAGTGGCGGTGAGTAAATCCAAGTCCCCAGCGGACTTGGCGAATCCGTGAGCAGGTTTTTCCCTTCAGGTTTTCCGTCGCTCGAGCCCATGGCGCTGTCGGATCAGCAGTTCAATCATAAAAATTTCCACAAACGGAATACGCGGTGGTAATGAAGATATATTTTTCGGATCTGGCTTACGTTGACGATTCCAAGCCCTTTTACCCGGTGCCGCTCAATGCTGGCTATATCGCCAGCTATGCACTGAAACATCTATCGGATATCGAGATCAGAATATTCAAAGACCCGGCCAAATTGCTGGAAGCGGTCGCAGCACACCCTCCCGATGTTTTGGCGATGACCTATTACGGTTGGAATGCCAATCTAGACGCCGCCATTGCAAGGAGATGCAAAGAGATCGTCCCAGACTTGAGGATCGTTTTAGGTGGACCGAACTTCGACCATGACGACAACGATCGAATCACGGAGTTCTTCCGTGACAACCAATACGTCGACCTGTTTATCACGGGTGAAGGCGAACTCAGCTTCCTGAGATACCTCCAGATTTTGCAAAAGAACGACCTCGACCTCTATCGATCGGACCCTTCTCAGTGGCCGTCTAGTTTTTACAGTTTCGATCACAAGTCCGGGCAAGTGATCCATACGCCAATGAACCCCATCGGCAGGATGGACTTGACTGAGATACCTTCTCCCTATCTCTCCGGAATATTGGATGAGTTTTTAGACGACCCACGTTTCGCCCCGATCATCGAAACGAACCGAGGATGTCCTTATTCTTGCTCGTTCTGTGTTTGGGGACAGGCCACGCTCTCGGTGGTTCGTCAATTCGAGCTCCAGACCGTCATCGATGAGATCAACTACATCGGAATGCGGAGCAAGAATCCCACCAAAATCTTTTACGTGGCCGACGCCAATTTTGGGATGTTCAAGCGCGATATCACCATCGCCGAAGCATTCATCGCCTGCCGGGAGAAGCATGCCCGTCCGGAAAGGCTCTATATCTACGCATCCAAGATTCAAACGAAAACCACTCTGCAAACATTTGAGATATTAAAGCCCATCGCCGGCATGAGCATGTCCCTCCAAAGCACCAACGAACATGTTTTGGAGCTTATCGGGCGCAAGAACATCGGTATGGAGAATTACGAAGCGAACCGGCTGGAGGCCGAACGACGAGGCATCAGGACTCACTGCGAGTTGATCTATGGCCTGCCCGGAGAATCTTATGACAGCTTCGCCGATGGTATAAGCAAAGTCCTCAAGACTGGGCAGGAGCGCATCCAGTTATACGTGCATCTGTTGAATTTGGGAGCTGACACCGCCACCGCTGCGTCACGGGAACGGTTCGGGTTTAAAACCGCCTTTCGTGTCCAGGGACTGGAAGCATGCGGGACTTTTGGCGATGTTTCCACAGTTGAATACGAAGAGATCGTGATTGGCTCGAATGATTTTTCCTTCGACGATTACCTGCGGCTCCGGGACCTCCATTTATTGGTCCAATTCTTTGCTTCTCGGGCGTTCAAAGAATTCCGGCGCAGTCTCAGAGGGACCGAAGCTGACATCGTGATGCTGTCGAAATTCATCGTGAGCGATGAGTCGAATTGGCCGGAGACGTTTGCCCGGGTTCTAAAAGGATTCCGCCAAGCTTGTCAGGATGAGCTTTTGACCGCCGAAGAAATAGCCCGGGTGTTCGGACCAGCAGATATCAAGGCACTTGCCGAGAAGGAAACGATGCTGGTTCCTTCAGCCATCTGCAAATTCCATGCCCGTCGATCGAACCTACTCGACCTCCAGAGCTATGTGGCCGGCGTCATCAGCCAATGTTTTAACGGTCTCAGCGACCAACAACGCGAAGACGTACTGCAGGGGTTCCACTTCTCGATGGACCGCGCTATCGCCTACGATGACCTTCAATCAAGCAAGACCGTGGAGTACATGTACGACCTGGACGCTTGGCTATCGGATGAGGATGCAGCTAGCCTCCGGGATTTTCGTACAGAACGACCGATGGCATACCGCCTGGAACAGCCCCTTGGACTGGGAGATGCTTTTGAAAAAGCCGTGAAGGCCGGTTGCTCTCTTGAGAACGCTGTTTACCTGTTGAAATTCAACTTTTTCCCGGCCTCGGAAGACCGGATCTTCCAATACATCCGGTCTGCCATCGGTGTTGACCAGTATCCCGTGGTTAATGACTCGTCTCTCGTTAGCATTGATGACCCGAGCAAAAATTTCTCACTGGCAGTTGCGTCGAGCGATTCTGCCTTGGAGCGTTATAGTTCGTGAGCTGGATTGTTTGTACTGAGACGCTCCACCAACAGCCGCAGAAGACTGGCCGGACACACCGCAGATCAGCACCCATATATTTCATGTTGCCTTTGTGATCGAAAATCCCGCATTACTCGTGATTCCTAGCTGGGCCATATGGACCACTGATGATGACCTTGTTGGTACTGCCGATTAGGTACATCACGTCCGATACTTGTTCGTGGTCAAGTGACGGCCGGAAACCCAAGTTCGCAGCAGGTATGACGCAACTGCGCGGAGGCATTTTGTCCCGATCGGAACCAATGGCGTTATCGGATTTGTGGTTTGACCAAGAAAGACTCCGGCAACAAGAATACGCGGTAGTCGAATTCTGGAGCCTTCGTTGCGAGGCCTGTAGAATCATGGCCCCGGTGGTTTCCCAGATCGCCGAGCACTTCGATAGCCGCCTGCCCGTGTTCAAGGTCAACGCGGACGACAACCCCCGGATGGTCTCAAAGTATCGGGTTCCTCTGGTCCCTTATCTGATTCTGTTTTGTTACGGAGAACCCATTGCTCGCTTTGCCGAACAGTGGTCGATCGAAGACATAGAATCGGAGTTGGCACCACAGGAGATTCTGTTGAATGCTGCCGCTTAACCCTGTTAGACAACCCCGCGAACGTATTCGTGAAGAGAGGGTTGAGAGAGCCCGTTGGGCGCTTTCCCAGATGGAACGGTGTGATATCCCAACGTCTGATGGGCGCTGGGAACTGTGGGAACAACATCATGACCGCATGGCGCTGGCGATCGCCGACGAACCTGCAGAGCTCCTCCGGTTCCAAGCCAGCCCGAATATCGCCCCTCAGATTTGCGGCGGTGGCGGCGAGACTTATCTTAGCCGTCTGCGGGAATCTGTTGGACGATCAACCTATTCACTCTTTCTGGCAACCTACCAAGAGTCCTTCTGCGGCGACCCACAGGACCTGGTGAATATCGACGGCTGTTCAATCACGCGCTCGGCGATGCGGCACCTCTACCATATCGGGGTCCTGCACGATTTCTGCAGGCACATGTATTCAAACCCCATCGACTACGTAGAGATAGGCGGCGGATATGGAAATATGGCCCGTCTAGCTGTGCAATACGACATCGCCAAACGGTGTTTCATTATCGATTTTCCCGCCTCCCTGGCCGTCCAATATTATTATCTGACAGAATTTTTTGAAGCAGAGGATGTCGCTATTCGTAACGGCGACGTTTATCTGACCGGCAGTCCCGACTCGAAAATATGCCTGGCCACTCCGGAAACCACCCCTCTAATCTCCGACGAGATGTCCAGGCCCAACATGCTCGTCTCCACGATGGCGATGACCGAGATCCCGCAGGGCGGTCAACAGTACTATCTGCAAAACATAGATTCAGACGCCGTATACGTGTTTGGCCAGACCGAGCCAACCCCGCCACAAGGATCTCATCTGTCCGGGCTGCCCCAAATCTCCAATCAGGACTTGTTCCATTCCCTAGCCGAGCGATTCCACTGTGCGAAATTTGTCCGCGGCGAATTCTATACAGAGATCTTGGGCATCCGTCCGACTGCCTGATGGCAGCCACGGCCTGAGTTAGGCGCGGCTAAACATGGCGGTTGGAATCAGTTGAGTCGTCTTTCTCGCCCTGGTCATCTCGTTGGATTTAGTAACCACGACCGACGTCAGTAGCAAACAACAGCGCCGGCCTCATGAGTTGAGGCCGGCGCTGTTCTGATACGTGGTCTGGCCAAATCTACGCCAGAGCTAATGCTTTTCAGCTACTCGATCTAGGAGCTCTTAACCTTCATCGCTCTTATGACCTTCTTTCTCGCTGCGGTATCGGCCCGGTTCTTGATCCGGCGTTCGATCCGTGCAGCCCTGACTTCCGGGTCCCTGTGAGTTGATTCCTTCGGCATGTTACTTTTCCTTCTCTATTGGGTCTCAATTGGCTGACGATGAACCCGATTTAATACCGGTTGGTTAATCCTATGGCCTTTACAGATCCCATGAGGACCATTTCGTGCTTGATCATTGGCGGCCCGCCTCAAGGTCGAACCGAAACTCCACTGATCGGCAGTTGCTCGGAGAACGGGTTCAGGCGTGCTATTCGACATTGTACCATCCGCAAATCAAAGGTAATAACCCCCACTAGAGTGGCTTACCATTCGTAACCGAAGCGAACCGGTGAGCATCACAGTCAGCGAGTACGCTGGCCGGACTGGGAGCTTGGAAAGTAATATTTACCAGAGGACAATGGTCTACTCGGACGAATGGACCAACGGGTATCACGTTATCCTGGACACTGAGGAGCCGGTGACGGTGCAGTGGGGCCAGGATAACGATAAGTCGTGTTCCATTTGGGTGTCCATCGCAGAAACCTCGTCCAACGCCGCAGCAAGAGAAGGTTGGCGAGACTCGAAGACTGGTGGTAAGCTGGAATTTAATCCATTCAGGACTTGCTGAAGGCATAAGGTCAGCCGAAATGGCCAATCTCGGATAATATGTCAACTCTGGCTAGAGTGGCAGTCCGCTTACAATAAATCCATCAGGAACCCCATCAGGCTTAAACCTGGGGCCGGTAGAAGATTCACTTTCAAAGGAGCAAACGTAATGGGTGATAAGGGTGGCAAAAAAGATAAATCCAAAAAGGAAAAACAGACAGCTGCTCTGCATACGCTAAAGGAAAAGCGTAAATTGAAAAAAGAGAAGACGCTTTAGGGAGCTTTCACTACGCGACGTGGACAGACGTGGACAATGGAACGAGTCTGCGGCTTGGTGAGACCAAGTGGACGCGTTAGCGCACCTGCGGAAAGCAACATGATCCGCCATAAGGATGTGTTTTGGGTCAGTCGTGCGCCCTTGCCACTGCCGACATTTCCGCAGAGACGCCTCTGAGGTGCCACAATCTTGCGGGTCACTAACTCTTAAGCGCCAAAACCACGATCTCAGATTAGGTCGGATCACATGGGTAGGTGCTGCTTAAACCACGCGACCGACATGTCCCAAATCTGTTCTTTCAGGTCTTCCCGGTACACGTCGTAGTGGGCAGCTCCTGGAATCACCCACAGCTTCTTTGGCTCGAATGTCTCTTCGAACATATCTACCACGCCCTCGGCAGGGGTCACCGAGTCCAACTCTGCGGCGATGTACATTATGGCTCTAGGGGAGATGCGATCCACCACGCTGATCGGCTGGAATTCTAAAAGCTTCTCTGCAGTGGCCAGGGAATAAGCCGTGCTCTGGTAATTTTCCATCTCGGGGATCTGGTTCATCACTTTTTGCCGGGCGTCGGCTGTGGCAGGGTCGCCCACCAAGATTCCTCCGCCACTCACCATTTCCGACTTGCCGGTTTCGATCCTGGTTTTGCGGTCATTCTCGACCTGCTTCAACAATTCTAGCCATTCGTAATAACGCCGAATGCTCTGCATCCAACGTTCGCCGTCTCCCCAGCCCGCCACGCTGATAGCACACTTGACCCTCTCGTCAATTCCGGCGACGTAAGGCACCATGCCAGCGCCGAAGCTAAAGCCCAGTAGGCCCAGCCTATTGGGATCCACCTTGCGGTTGGTATCCAGAAAAGTTAGGCCGTTACGAATGTCCTCGGCCTGCTCCAAAGGGTACAGACGGCCCGGCTCACCCTCGCTTTCGCCAACGCCCCGATAGTCCCAGATAAGTGCCACACAGCCCAATTCGACCAAACGGCGGGCTAGGTGTGGGAACCAGAAATATTCCTTGACGCCGACCATGCCCTGGCAAAGCATTATTGCTGGGCAGGAATCGTCGGCGGCGGTCTCCGGCTCAAAAAGCACCCCGGCAATCTGGATACCGTCGCTGTTAAAACGGACTTTCGTTTCCATGTGGCTCCTTGTTGACGAATATTCGAGCGAGACTGATTTGGGAGCCTATGCTAACAGTTTTGCTAACAAACTTACTAACAAACTTACTAACAGAATCCGGCAGCAGACAAAATAATCAGGCGTGAATATTACTGCGACGACCGGACGAGACAAGCTGCAAACACGCCGGCCAAACTGGAACAATCGAGAGCAACGTGTACCAGAGGACCGTGGACCACCCAGATGAGTGGGCTAACGGGTTTCACGCGATGTTCGACACTGAGGAACTGGTGACGGTGCGGTGCGACCAGGTGGAGGAAGGGAGGGGATGCCGTCGGGATGCCTTAAGACGTACCAGTTTTCTCCAGCAACACCAGGGCCAACTCTGCAGTTTTAGTGGTGTCATAAAGGGCATCGTGGGCTTGGCCACTATCAAATGATACGCCGTAATAATCACACGCTTCACCTAGCCCCAGATATTCCGTGAGACCTAACCTCGCTCGCGGAAGGTGGCCTAGGCTACGTACGTCGATCACCTTGAAGGTGAACGGTACTACCCTGTCGATACGCCTGAATGCATCTTGGAGAAACTTGGTTTCAAAGTCCGCGCCCCAAGCAGCGAGTACTGTTTCGTTCCAATTCACCCCACGGCCGAAGTCTTCCAATGCCAACTTTGCCGAGACCCCCTCGGCTTGGAGCTTTTTAAATGTTAGCCCATTGACTTTCATTGCCGCGTTATCTCGTTGGTCCCACCGCGTGGGTTGGATGTACTCGGACGTCGTCAGACCGGGAATTATGGTTTTTTCTACGGTGTCTATTACTACCCGGGCAATCTGGATGATTTCATGCCTCTCAGGTTCAAGGCCGGTACACTCTAAGTCGACAACGCACCAATACCTAGCATTTGTTGGTTTATATGCGACCACGCGTCAAAGTCCCTCTAGGTGGAGTCGAATGCTCCGGTCGTTTATAACACACTTAGATTTGATCGGCCTCACTGTATTCCATGTGTACCGCCAGGGGCGCCTTTTCTTGCCTGCTGGACACCGAGTAGTTGGTTACGGTGCGAATGGACCCGGTGGAGGTCAGATAGCCTCTAGGTCGCCTGATCTACAAAACTTATCCTCAAGGGCGGGGTCGTCAAATTCGACCATACTCCCAATTCCTTGCACCTCTGCGGATAGGATTGAGGCTCTACGGTTGGCCTAGGCATAGTATCCTCCAACGGTGAATAGATTGGAGAAACCCACCGGAAAGAAACCTAACCGTCGAATGTGTAGAATAGGGATGGCAGACGGAACACAACAGCGGAACACAACAATGGAAGGATGGCGAAGCGATATGACCAGTGAACAGACCCTGGATAGCACCGAACTAGATGTGGCAATCGTCGGCGGAGGGGTAAGCGGCTTATATGCCCTGCATCATCTGCGCGGGCTTGGTTATCGAGTTCGAGTCTACGAGCAGGGTGGGGATGTCGGCGGTACCTGGTACTGGAATCGCTACCCTGGTTGTCGATGCGATGTCGATAGCCTTGAGTACTCATTTTCCTTCGACGAGAAACTAGAGCAAGAATGGCAGTGGCCCGAACGGTACGGCACCCAGCCCGAGATCTTACGGTACGTCAACCATGTGGCTGACCGGCATGACTTGCGCAAGGACATCGTCTTCAACTGCCCGATCACGTCTGCAACGTTCAACGAGGACGCGAACCAGTGGGTGCTATTGACGGGGAGCGGACAACGTATAACTAGCCGGTTCTGCATCATGGCCACCGGCAACCTGTCAACACCGCGAGTTCCCGACTACGAGGGCTTAGACGCCTTCCAAGGCAAGTGGTATCACACCGGGCAGTGGCCCCATGAAGGTGTCGATTTCACTGGCCTGCGCGTTGGTGTTATCGGAACCGGCTCCTCCGGCGTGCAGTCCATCCCGATCATCGCCCGGCAAGCAAGCCAACTCAATGTATTCCAGCGGACCCCACAATTCTCCCTGCCGGCCCGCAACGGCCCAATGGATGGCGAGAAAGAGGCGACGCACAAGGCCAACTACCGGGCCCTCCGTGAGGCGGCCTTCGATACGCCCTTCGGCATAGCTGGTTATCCGCCACCAACACAGTCGGCACTAGACGTGTCGGACGACGAGCGGCAGGCCGCGTACGAAGAGAAGTGGGCCGAAGGGGGCAGTATCAGCTTCCTCTACACCTACAAGGATCTCCTAGTTAACAAAGAGGCGAATGATACTGCGGCTGATTTCGTGCGCGAAAAAATTCGGCAGACCGTCAAAGATCCGAAAGTGGCGGAGAAGCTTATTCCGTACGACCACCCGATCGGAACCAAGCGCCTGATACTCGACAGCGGATACTTCGAGACCTACAACCAAGACAACGTCACTCTGGTCGACATTCGCGAAGCTCCGATCGAGCGATTCACCGCGAAGGGATTACGGACAGCCGATGGGAACGAATACGAACTGGACGCGGTAGTTTTCGCAACCGGCTTCGATGCGATGACCGGAGCGCTGCGCAATATCGAACTAGACAATGGAGCAGGACTTACCATCCAGGACAAATGGTCGAATGGACCGCGTTCCTTCATGGGGCTGGCGATGGCCGGCTTCCCAAATCTGTTTATGATCACCGGACCTCAGAGCCCGTCGGTAAAGACTCAGATGATCCTGGCTGGCGAGCAGCATACTGATTGGATCGCCGAATTCCTGGAGTATATGCGACTCAACGGCTTTACCAGATTCGATGTTGATCAGCAGGCTGAGGATGCCTGGGTACAGCACAACAATGACATTGCGGATTCGACGCTTTATCCACTCGCAAACTCTTGGTATGTCGGTGCTAACGTTCCGGGCAAACCTCGAGTATTCATGCCATACGTTGGGGGCTTCGACCGCTACAAGAAGGTCTGCGACGACTTAGCCCAGAATGGTTATCCAGGCCTACAACTAAGTAGTCTCGGCCAAACAGTAGAAGCGGCTGATTAAGGCAACTTGGGTTCAGGCTTTTCCTCTAATTAAAGCAGTGAGTCTTCCGGAGACAATCTATCGGGGAATATAAAATGACCACCGGCTAACCCTTCGATGGATCTTAAAGAGCGTGGGTGCCGAAACCGCACCCCTAGTTACGCTCGACTAGGACGCCTCGATCAGGGCTGAATAAGGATATCCTTTGCCCCTTCTGCCTAGAGTCGGCAAAACTCAGCAAGCTAACTCGATACTCTAGGCGTGTGACGACGACATGGCTTGGTACGAAAACGGCAATCATTGCACGGTTTTTGGAAAATCGGCATGAGGCACGACTCGAATGTCATAGACCCATCTCACATCGGGTACGTGTTCTTGCTAATCTATTCCCGTGATCAATGTATCACCATCCAACTGACCGATTGAAAAGACACTTGTTCCTTCTTCAAAGCCGCCGGAAAGGCTAAACCATATAGCTCCAGGAGCCAGAGTATTACCGCTTGCGATTACTTTGGCAGAGACGTCGCAGGTGTCCAAGCATGTCGAAGGCGCCTCAATATCTAAAACCTGAATCTCGAATTCAATGTCTCTAAAACTTAGAAGAATCGTCCGAGTTTCGACGAAAATTTCAGGTGTCAAGATCTTCCGCAAGCCCGCCTCGTCTCCGTTGTTCAGCTTGTCGAAATACTCTCTCACAAGACTAATGGCTGCTTCCGGGTCGATTCCTCGTTCGCAGCGGGTGATTCCGATCTGTTGTTCAACTTGCTCGCCTGAAGCAAGTTGGACACTCCAGTCGGACCGCATCTCCGTCGTGCAGACGGTAGGCCCGTATTGCCCCTCAAAATCCTTCGAGGCGCCAAAGAAAGCGGTATCTTTTTGTCGCTCGCAGGACCAGTATCTGTTGCCGTCCGGTGCCTTGCGAACACCCCATTCTGCGGCATCCGAGCAAATTGTTTCCAGAGCAACTCGGCCTAGATAGTCCGAAGGTTGATTATCTACAATTTCAGACTTCCATTCGGATACGCGTGCTTGGCCAGATTCAACGAAGTCTTTCGCGGTGTTGGGAAGCAACTCGAATGTGAATAGAGCTAAAGCCCCACCGATTGCCATGATTAACACTGTGCCGAGGAGAGAGCTCCTCATCCTTCTCATTCGGAGACGAAACATGAGCCGATCAGCTTCTTTCATAGCAGAACCAAAGGACGCAGCCTAACAAATGACACGGATTTCATAACGGCAAGTAATCTAACCCAATCAGCAAAGGCTGTCATCCGGTATTTAGAGCATGGTCCACCTTGCTCTAGGAGAGCCAAATAATGGGGGGTTTAGAGCTAGGCGGGGGTCTTATGCCTGAAGATCAGTCGCAAATAATAGTTCGATTGTTTACTTTCTTCACCGACTCTAAACAACCGTGCAGCCGCACCACCCATCCTTGTCGTTCCGCAAACGACAGGTATCAGGCACCGCAGGCAAGATTGCGAACGGCTTCCATGACATGTTAGAGTCGGCCCGTACTTTCCAATGTAGAAAGACCCTAGAAATGGCTATAGAGGATGACGGTGAGTTTCAAGTCATGGTTCAAACGAAGATTAGGCATCCATTTAGTCGACGGAGTTGAGGTAGTTGATCTCGGGAATGTGAGCCTTGAACGGATAAAGGAATTTGCTCGTAACAAAGGGTCTACCGTACTTGAAGGAGATTTCTTAACCGAAGACGGCCGAAGTGTATTTGAGGCGAAAAGTGGCCAACAATTCCTAGTTAATGACGACGGGAGCATGGTCTCCATGGGTATCAATGCTGGAAAGAGGGTCATCATTGTGTCCGGGGGGCAACAGCCGTGGCAAGCCATTCCTGAGGATTTTGATGTCCTACGTGAAGAGACTACCCGACAGATGGTCGGATTCGAATTCGTCTATCCTGGTTTTGTCTGCCTGACTAACAATAATATGATTCGCTTTGACAAAATTGACGTTCAGGGTTCGCAGCCATTTCTCCCGGAGATGATGGGATTACTGATTGAAGACGTCCAATCGGCTATTAAAGAGGGGCTATTCGTGTTCTGCTATTTGACGGTGGGGAAGGATGAGTCCGTTCGAATCCAAACACCGTCGTTCCCCGTCACATAGCCTGTTCCAACCTTCCTGACGCTCGATGTCCTCCCCCTGTCAGCGAGCCTTGGACTACCCGAACGAGTGGTCCAACGGGCATCACGGCATGCTGGACACTGAAGAGATGATTACGGTGCAGTGGGACCAGGTGGAGGCAACGAGTTGGATTTTAGATTAAAGAGATGCGTGAAGGTTACGGGGCGTGGTTACCGAGTCGCTTGAGAGGTCCTACCCATGGGCGGTCGGGTTCTCGGAGGAACAAATGAGCATAGTCGGTCCGCCCGTGCTGACCCTAAAGCGTCCCAGCCGCTTTGCCACGCTTTACTTCCATCTATGCCATTAACACTATGCAATTAACGTCAGTCGTTGAGCTTCGCGACCCATTCTTGCTGGGTTGGGGTGTTGGCAGGATCCTGAGGCCGTAGATAGTAATAATAGTCGGCCATGGGCTGGTATAGCGCATATACCCGCCGCAAGTCACCTACCGGCTCATCGTGGGCATCGACTCGTAAGTCCATCCAGGGATAAGACTCCTCGACACGGTAAACAATCAACGCTGCGGAACGCTGCCCTTCAGGCTGCCCGCCAGCATCCCGGCCAGCTTCTATAGAACGGAGCAGCCGCTCTTCCAAGGCTTCCGTCTCCGTAGACTCAAAGGTGCGTGCCATGGCGTCCACAACTTGAGGGCCGACCATCACATTGCCCATGGCCACGTAACCCACCCCCGTTTCATGCCCGGCCCAGTCTCTGGCCTTCGGCCCTGTATATGCTGCCACGTTGCCTTGGGCATCCACGATTCCAATCTGCCGGTAGTCGGGATACGGATCGGCATCTTGCATCCCTTTCAAGGCCTGCTCAGCTGATGCCCCTGATTCCAGGATTTGCATTCCAATCGGACGCAGCCGCGGGTCGGCGAAGGCTTGGCTGGCAAGAACGCCGGCCTGCGGATTGATGGCCGGACAATAGCCACCTACTCCTAAAGAATAGGTGGCTATGGCAACCCCCAAAGCGCCGGTGCGCGGGCACTTGGCCAATATCGTAAATGTGTGTCGTTCTACGCCAAGACGGATTTCGTCCATCTGCAAACCTCCCTACGGGTAAGTCTAGGTGTCGCCAATTGGCGATACTTTCACGGAAGCCCCATCAATCGCGGGGACTTTCTTGTTTCTGGTACACCCCACATCGGGAAGCCTAGGGTGCGGGGTACTGGTGACGGTGGGGATATGCTCACAAGGGTCGGGGCGGGCTGAGAGTAGATATTAGGACGTTTATATCTCCAACGGTCTTATCAAAATCTAGTTCCAACAACCCACATGCCGACTCTAGTTTTGTATTTAATTCTGCGCTTAAAGTGTTTTCGCTTGGCAGACCAATCCGCTCCAAAACCGCATCGTCACATATTACTACATCGAAATGTACCTTTCATTTGACACCGATTTCCAGGCATAAGGCCCACGCTTAGCCCGAGACCCCCCATTATTTGGCAGCTCGGTCACTCCACTTGGTCCCACCGCACCGTAACCATCACCTCACCGTCCAGCATGACGGCTCGTACGATCCAAGGTTATACTCTAGCCCAACCCAGGGGGTAACACGATGAACGGACCGTACTTCATTTCCCACGACCAAGCCGGCCGCGGCCCAAGGTCCCAAACTAAGTTTTTCCTCTTTCTTCTATTCCTGCCGATATTTCCTATCGTGATTGTGGTTTCGATAGGGTTCAAACTACGCAAGAGAAGCAAACGGATACGTGCCCAGACCGAGTTCGCCTTAGATTGCAGCGAACGTGGGATTCACGAAGCGGAGCAAGTCGTGGTCGAGTGGATCGAAACCCATCCAGAAGAATACAAAGTCGGTCGCCAGCACCAGAAGCTTGTGCGATCATTCCGAGGCATTGTCGCTCGGATCGGGTCTTAACCGTTCCTGTCGCCTAGGTAGTTCGCGGCGTTCTCTCTTGTGGGTCACTCCGAATAACCCAGGAGATAACCTGTCCGTTTCCGCTTCCGCTTCGTCGAATCCTTAGATCCCTTCGGCCTTCCTAGCTTCTTCCCCTGAGACACCGTCCGGCGTAGACCCAGCTTTGTTCTTTCAGACAGCCTCTCTCCTTCCATCTTTGCAATGTCGGCCATAAAAGCCACAATGGACTTGTAGAAACGCAGGTCAGGGTTCTGCTCCTGGTGGCAAAAACAAAAGCCCCTCAGAATCAACTGAGGGGCTTTTTTATGCCTAAAAGTTGGTGACCCGCCTCGGGGTCGAACCGAGAACCTACTGATTAAGAGTCAGGCGTTTTTTGTTCACAGGCGTACACAGCAGTCCACCACAGACACGATTTTGAGACTAAACGCTAAAACCGTGCCTACCGGACAAAAATAAATTGGGGCCTTTTTGAGGCCTTTTGGGGCCAGAAAGACTGAAACCTATCATCTAACAAAACCACAGCATTAAGTTTGTCCGGGACCGCCGGTGACTGGTCTGTTCTCATCCACTAACACGGCTCATTACGCTAACAGGGCGGATATTTGTGTTGGGCCTCTATTCTGCCGTCCGGATACACATGCCACTGCATGCCAAATTCCGTGTGGGCGCCAGGCCGGTCGAAACTCCGAACAATAGAAAAGGGACACCGTCATGGGAACGATGATCCTAGATGACGAGTGATGTATGATCCGAAATCACTTGAAATTAGCTTACGGCATGAACAGTCGTAGCTTGCGTTATTAATTGAAACTAAATTCATTGAACTTGCACCGGTTAAATCTACAATGCTCCGAAACCTCTCGATATCGAACCTTGCAATTCTTGTGTCTGGATCCATCCCATATTGCATATTTAGTGACGGCGGAACTTGGTCCCTC
>Ga0115002_10003388_pt1 | contig 19967 bp, 15 predicted proteins | sample ArcticOcean_MG_C_8_FD_89576 | JGI IMG/M metagenome (GOLD analysis project Ga0115002, IMG submission 89576) | Marine microbial communities from western Arctic Ocean - ArcticOcean_MG_CB11_86 | ecosystem: Environmental > Aquatic > Marine > Oceanic | place: Arctic Ocean: Canada Basin | collected... | reverse complement strand
GTCGTCTTAGTAAAGTTTCTCGACATGGGAACGCGAGCCGCAATGACTCTACGCTAAATGACTCTACGCTAAATGACTCTGCGAGTCGGCGAAAACTGCGAAACAACTAAAACAAACACATAACCAAAATAACCAACATGCATTTTGACCATCGAATTTTCTGGTTGCCCAAAGACATCCAGAATCGCGATGCGTACCAAGATGCGTTTGAAGTGGATGCGGAGAACGGAATTGCAGCAATCGCCGATGGAGTTTCGTCCAGTCTATTTGCTGGCCGTTGGGCCAAAACGCTGGCGGCCGGAATTGTTCGCGACACCCCTGACATTGACGACGGTAATTTCAAGAGTTGGTTGACTGAACGTCGCAGTGGCTGGTTGCGTTCCATCGATCAAAACGCATTGGCTTGGCACCAAAAAACGAAACTCCAAGACGGTGCCTCCACGACACTGATGTGGACCAAGTTAACCCCGCAATCCAGTCCATCCCAACCGCACTACGAGTTGAGTTGTTATTGCATCGGCGACTGTTGTTTGTTTCATGTTCGCAACGATCAAGTCCTCCGAGCGTTCCCATTGGAACGCAGCGAATTGTTCGACCTGACCCCGGAAGTGATTCGCAGCGTCGTCGTTGCCGGTGACGCGCCCGTCGCATTCGATACACTCGAAGACACGGTCCAAGCTGGCGACCTAGTCGTCTTGTGCACAGACGCCGCCGCAGTGTGGGCATTGCAGCGGTTAGAAGCTGGCAAGTCGCCTAACTGGGAAGCGATCTGGAACATGAGTCCTGTGGATTGGGAACGCTGGGTGATCCGACTTCGCGAGCAAGACTTAATCCGCTACGACGACACAACCATCGTCATGCTGCGACCAAACGTCGTCGCAACCACCCCGACGATAACCCCACCATTGATGGATGAAGTCAAAGAACAAATGATCGATACCGTGGAACACGTGAAGGACTCAATGGAAAAAGGAATCGACGCACTTCGCGACTTCATGTCGCCCAAAAAGGATAAGCACCGCTAAGGACGACGACCCGCAAGACTTGATGCGACAAAACCATCCTCTTAAACTAAACAGATGGAACTCCACTCGGCAAGCTCAACAGGCAAGCAAAAACTTTATTCACAACCAAGTTGGACAGAAAAATGGCAACTCCAATCTTTCGAGTCGACCTATCGCCAGGAGCTCGCGATTATGAGCATACGGCTACCGAACCGGGGTTACCGATGTTGGATCAGCAATCGGTGAATTACGGCATCTTGCGAAACTGGTTCGGCGACTCCGTTGCCGAACCACAATGGCAAGGCCAAAACACCGTGCAGTTTTTCGCTCGCCAAGGCGAGGGAGGCATCCTCAGTAACGCCGCCTGTCGGCCGGTGAGCAAATCCGACTTGGAAACTGTGTTTGCCGAAGATCTACAAAAGATCAAAACACGCATCCGTAAAACCAAGCCAGAATCGTCCACCGAACAACTGCTACTCCGCATTGTCAAAGAGTCGTTTCAAAAGCTGACCGCAGACTTGGAAGTGAGCGATTACGACTCGTTCCTCTTCAAGGTCCGTCGACCCGGCGAGCCTTGGCGTTTGGTCTGGTGCTGGGGTTACCAACGAACCGACCAACAGCCCTCGCCGGCATTGGTTTGCCCTCAAAAAGACTGCCGATATCTTTTCGTCCGTCGGCCGAAATCAAAACCGGTCTGTCCGCTTTGCCAAGAGAGCGCGGGGCCGCGCGGATTGCTCTCGCCAAAGGGTGGGCTGACGACGCTCTTACTACTGGCGTTGTTATTACTACTGGCGTATTTCATTCTTCCACCAAAGCTATCCGTCGTGCCTGGAGATTGGCAGGGGCCAAGTGGAAGTCGCGTCCCGTTCATCGTCCAAGAGACTCGACTGTTCTTCTTTCACAACGATGTCTCTACTCAATCACTCGCGCAATCACACGATAGTCGAGTCATTGAATTCGAACACGGAATCATTGGCAAGGCGAAGAACCAAGGACAAACCATTGTTACCTTTCGCCGCGGCAACCAGGTTGTCGACATCGCAGTCGTCGTTGGACCACTGACACCGCCCAAGAGTATTCGAATTGATGCGGATGCTGTCAATCTGGCGGTCGGATCGACGTACACACTGAAGGCGGAAGGCACCTACGAAGATGGTTCCGTCGTCGACGTGACCGACATTGTTCAATGGACATCCGAGCAAGCTGGCCTCGTAATGTTCCACAATGGTTACGTGGAAGGAATGTCGCCGGGCGAATCGAAACTGATCGCCAAGTATCCGACCGGGCCGGACGAAGCGGCCATCGAAGACACGGCGGAGCTCTCCGTTGTGACAGCGGAATACGCGTCGCTTGTCGCTGGCGTCGATCCGTCGACGATACCGCTTGGCCAAACTGGCGAAATGGAAATTATTGGTACCGACACCGAGAACAACGAGTGGCAAATGACGGGCTCGTCGATGGTTGCCACTGTCGTAGCACCAGCCAACGTCGCCTCGATTAACGTGCAATATCTGAAGGGTTTGGAAATCGGTTCTGCCGAGTTGGTGGTTTCGCTAGATGACCTCAATGACCGAGCGGCATTTCAAGTTGGACCTGGAACGCTCGGCGACGTTTTCGCTGTGTCTCCCTCGGAACTACAGATCTTGGTCGACGAATACTTTGAACTCGAAGTCCTCAATGGCACGGGTCAAGAAGTTGTCGCCGTGTCGTCTGACACCTCGATTGTCGAAGTGTTCGACGACTTCCAAATTACTGGTCGCCAAGCGGGCACTGCTGAAATCACGCTCACCTGCGGTGAACAAACTCAAACGGTCAAAGTCGAAGTCATCGCTTCCGACTTTAAGGCGTTGTTCTTCGACCCTTACCTGATCTCCCTCGACGTCGGCGAGACGCGCGAATTGAAAGTGTTCGCCAATACCGAATTCGATACCACAATCGAAGTCGCTCCCGATCGTTTGACCTGGCTCAAGCAGCCAATTAGCGACGTTGCCAGTATCAATCGTAACACGCTGACAATCACCGGCATGCGACCGTCTGCATCACCTCAAGACATTGAAGTTCAGTTAGGTCCAGATGGCTTCATCGCAGACGCGACAGTAGAAGTCGTCGGTGCAGACTTGGCGATCGATGAAGGTGAGTTCGGAGCCCACCCGCCAATTAACCTCAACGGTCAATCCGTGGTAGCTGGTTCAATCGTCGGCGACGGTTTGATCTACGACGGCAACTCGGTTGTGGTTGGCAATGTCGATCCCTTCTCTGCAATCGGCGAAATTCCTCGAGGTTCGCGGATTACATCGGTCAACGGTAACAACCTGACCAATTTAGACACCCGCGGCTTGCGAGATTACTTCTCCACGCATCCAATCGGTTCCGAAGATGTCCTCGAATACGTCGATCGCGGCGGAGCGAGCGGAGCGTTAATCGTCGGCGGTAGCCTGGGTGTGACTCAAGATATCAAGGCAATTGAGATTGCCACCAGCAACGTGAATCCCGATAACTTCGCTATGGACATGAAATTGTTTGTTCGAGTCCCGGCCGACTATCGGCTCAGCGATTCCAACGGCGATTCATTGAGCGAATGGCAGACCGCAGGAGGTGGTTCGGTGATTCTACTTTCCAGCAGTGCCATCCCTCGCAATGCGAGCGATGAGTACGAATTTTTCGTCGATCGCGAGACGGCGGAAGGCACAAAGCGTTTCCAAATTAACTTTAAGCTTGAAAACTGAGATAGGCGTTTTACCGTGGGTTTTCCAGATGATAGAGACAGGCGAATCATTCAACTCGCCGAAGAGACGGAGAATCTCGCCACCGATTTAGCGAATTGGGTGGCCGAGCATAATAACCAGCGAGTCAGTATGGACTTGGCACCGATCACCGAATCGGACGAGTTTGAATTGACTCGACTAAGACGGCTTTCGTCGAACCTTTACAGTTCGGCCAAGGTACCGGTTGCGGCTGCCGTTTACGGTCCGTCGCAAGTGGGGAAGAGTCTGTTTGTCGGTCGAGTACTACAAGCCAGTAGCGACGACTACAGTCCCGTTGGCCGCGACGAACAACTCGGCGAGCCTGCGTATTACCAACACCTCTCCTTCGATACCGACTTAAATCCACAAAGTGGATCAAACGAAGCCACCGCGCTGGTGACTCGTTTTACAACGAAGGATCGAATCGCTGCGAGCACTCCGCCCGAATACCCAGTTATGGTTCGCGCGTTGACACGAGCCCAATGGCTGCGAGTCTTGGCGCGAGGCTTCTCCGTGGAATGTGCCACTCCCGATCGCAACTGGACTCAACCGCAACTCGAAGAGATGTTCGAGCAAGTTTCCAGCCGCTATGGTGGCACAGAAGTCGATCGCAAATGGCGACTCGATTTGCTCGACGCGTTCGCCTATATGCGAGTTTGCGATCGCCGCGGATTTCAATCCAAAGAAGCGATCGTCAATGGTCTGCTTACTCGCTATCCGTTGTCGGAAGAGGGCTATATCGCGATCGCGGCAAACCTCTTCTGGGACAATTGGGGCTCGCTCACTGGTTTGTTCATGCGAATCAACGAGTTCCTGACCAAGATCCATAGCGATGAACACGACCCCGCGATTCTTACTCACTGGGCCGGCGTCCGATTTTTGCTCGATAGCCAAAGAGCAAAACTGCACGAACGCCGCAACTCGCGATGCTTCAAGAAAGTCGATTGGTCCGACTTCAAACTCGGCGTCAAGAACGGTTGGCACGTTTTGCAGTTTACCGAAAACGGTGGCGGCGGAAGCGAACAACTCGAAGTCATCCAAGCGTCCATGCTCGAATTGGTCATTCCAGTTTTACCGCATCGATTGAGCGAAGACTGGCGTCAAGTTATCGAGCAAATCGATATCCTCGATGTACCGGGCATGCGTGCTGGTCGCCAAGGTGCGGAACAAGGCAAGCGTACTGCTGCGGAAACCATCGACGAACAAATGGAAATCGTAAAACGAGGTAAGGTGGCTTACCTGTTCGAGCGATACACCGACGAGCTGTTAATCCAAACGCTGCTGTTGTTGGCTCGCGGTGGTAACTTGGAAGTTACCGCTCAGATGAAATACCACATCGACAAGTGGGGCAAGGCTCGCTACGGCGAGGACGTTTGGCCCGAGGGGGTCCGCGAGGAACTGCCCGCTTTGTTCTTGGGTGTCACGGGAATCGACGAAGAATTCCGCAATCGCGAAGAGTACGCAGACACCATGCTCTACGAAACGCGACTCACGCAATTGGTCGACGCGTTGGGCCAAGTCATGACCGATTTCGGCGGCAAAGGTCGTTCGTTCACCAACGTCTATCCCTTGCGGTATCCCGGCACGTGGGACGCCGATCGCGCTCAGATGGAAAAGGCGGGTGTCGACAAATGGACCAAGGCCGGCGAAGCGTTTTGCGGTGCAAAAATGGTGCAGCGATACATCGACTCGCCCGCGCAAAAGTGGGAAGCGGCAGTCGATGAAGCACGGAGGTATGTCCCTCATCAGCGCCGGCTGGCGGGAAGTTACTACCGCCCATCGCAAGCAAGAACAACTGGAATCGAGTGTCAAGGAGTGCCGCTCGCAACTCGAAATGCTCGCCCGCCATTGGGTCGTCAATCCCGACTCCAATATCGATCGCGAACAACGCGTCGAATGTGCAAAGCGAGTGATCAATTGGCTGACGTCCGACAAGCAAGTGGTTTACGATCGCGTGCAAGTGCTGCGAAAATCGCTCGGGTTTGAAGACGGCGATCAATGGCAAATTTCAGACTTCGCAGACATACCGACTCGAGGGTCCAAGGGACGTCCCGAACCAATCGACAAACGTTTCCCCAAGAAGCTTCAGGAGTTTCTCCACGAGTGGTCGACAACCGGCGCCCCGCGGAATTACGAACAAGTGACTGCGGAAGCCGATCACGGCGAACCCTGGCTCAGCACCGAAGACTTTGGCGCGCTGACGAGGTACTTGCGCGATGCCTTGTGTGCCGGAAATACCTTTGAAGATATCAGTCAACAGTTGCTCAAAGTCGTGAGCCTGAAACTTCGCGATGAATCGGCAAAACGAAGAGCGCGAAGAAAGTATATCGGCATCATGATGAACGACTTCGTCACCAACCCCGGCGTCTCCAATGAAAATATCGGAGAAGTTGAGGGAAGTGAAGAAGCGAAGGAAAAATACGGACTGATGGGTCCGTTCATCGAACGCTGGGAATCTCGACTCCCCGATGTCCTCGCCTCAGGCGCCGGTTCGGAAGTTCATATTCCACCCGGCAACCAAGACCTCATCGATCTATTAATGGAGTTCGGAGTCGATGCTATTCGCGACCAAAAGGAAGCGAAATCGGAACCCGACGCATAGAACTAAAATATTTCTCTAATGCTCAATAGAGTCACGTAAGTAAAGCATGCATATTTTGTTTGCAAACACCGGCGTTCAAATCGTCTGCATTCCGCTGACGGCCGGCAGACGCTACACGACCGCTCAAATCGGGTACGGTTGGCAGTACACTAAATGTGTTCCGCCGATCCCCGAAGACGAGGACGAAGAACCGGTCGACGACGAACCGGAACCGGTGCCCTTTCCGTACATTCAATGGCAGATTGTGCAGTCGGATGTCAGCAAGTTGTTCTTGGCTGTCGATACGACATTGGGCGACAAAGATATCGGTCACTTCAGCGATGCCTCGTCGCTGGCGGGCGATTTTCTCGTCGACCTCGAAGGCATGCTCGATGCCAATGGCGAGTTGCTTCAGGGATTGCCCGAACTGACTTTGACACTGCGCGCGGCAACCGCCACGGCGGGCGACGCCAAGCCCGTGCATGTCGTTGTTGACTACGGCAACAGCCGCACCGGTGCACTCTTGCTCGAGGTATCCGGCGAGGTCAGCCAAGCTGCTGAAATGATGCCATTCGAACTCTTCAATCGCTACAAACTGGAGACATGGGACGATAACGGCAAACCGATAAGCCGTCCCGGCTCCCGCTGGTTCTCGTCAAAGACTCGCTGGTGCAACAGTCCTTTCTTGACTCCTCAAGAACAAGACAAGACGGAGTTTTATCGAGAGACTGTCAAGGGACTCTTTGGGAAGAAGGAAGTTTCCAAGGAGCGATTAGTCGCAGTTCAACCGCGTCTGTTCGACGACATTTCGCTCGTCCGAATGGGCAAAGAAGTCGACGACGTTTGCCAAGTCATGCACGCCAAAGGCGACTTCCGCATCGGACTCAGCTCGCCGAAGCGCTACCTCTGGGCCGACGACAATAGCTGGCTCGAAGGCGCTTTTTGGTACATGGCCGATCCCTACGACCGCGAGGAAACGGGTGTCTTCGCCGCCAAACTAAAAGGCCAGATGCTGAAGTACCTCCACGAGGACGATCGCGATTCTTTACTGGAGGTCGATGAATACACAGAGGAACACGAAGCTCCACTGGTGCCGATCAAACCACAACACGCTCCGAGATCGTTAATGATTTCGTCGATGTACGAAATGCTCTGTCAGATCTACACGAATATTAATTCGTTGGGATACCGCAGTCGCACGGAAGACCCCGCGCGAACTCGCGAGATTCACAGCCTGACGATGACTTACCCCAGCGGAATGTTCCAACCCGAACGCGAGCGATTCATTTCCCAGTGCAAGAAAGCGATCGAGATCTTCAACTTGACGCTGGGCAAATACCAACGAAAAGTTCCGACACTTACGTTTAGTATCGACGAAGCAAGCGCCGTTCACTTGACCTACATCTGGAGCGAACTTCGCATGTTGGGCCAAGACCCACGACTGTGGTTCGCAGCGCTCAGTCGCGAACACACGCCGACCCCCAAAATTGAAGCCGCAGAAGTCGAGGTGACAGAAGAAGGCGAAAGTATCGGCTCCGCCCCCGCAGGTAGACGCCGCAGCACTGCTCGCATTCGCCGCCCCGGCAGTAAAATGCGTTCTCGCGACGAAGAGGAAGAAAACGAAGAACCCAAGAAGGAAATTCGGATTGCCTGCATCGATATCGGTGGAGGTACGACCGACTTGATGATCGCCAGTTACGTCTTCCAACCTGGCATCGACGACTCGGTGCAAGGCCGAGTGCTACATCGCGACGGCATTTCAGTTGCTGGCGACCAACTAGTCAAACGCTTGCTCGAAAAGATCATCGTTCCTGCTTTTTCCGATGCCATCGGTTTGGAAGAAGAAGACATCCAGATTCTGTTCGGCCCGCAAGTTCCAAAAAACCGCGGCTTTACAACTCAGCGAATCGACTGGGTAAACCGCATGTTGGTGCCGCTTGCCGAATCGTATATCCAAATGGCGGTCGAAGGAAATGAAGGGGACGAGTTAAATCACACGGATTCCGAAATCATCGACCCGGCGGTCCTCGAATCACTCGATCAAATCTGTACAGAAATTCGTGGTCCTGGCTACTACGATCTGCAACAAGACCTGGGGCTGATGTTCGACGCGCAAACATTTGAAGACGTGGTTCACGAAGTATTCGACGATTTGCTGTTCGATTTTTGCTCGCGAATGGTGGACTACGAAACCGATGTCGTACTGCTGGCTGGTCAGCCGTCCAAGATTGGTTACCTGCAAGACCTCGTGCGAACGTACACTCCCCTGCCCTCGTCGCGAATTATCCCGATGTTCAACCACTACGCTGGCAACTGGTATCCCTACCAGGACCCACGCGGTGATTCGCCGGGTAGGATCGTCGATCCCAAAAGTGCCGTTGTTGTCGGCGCCGCAATTGAGTTCATGGCTCGCAACGGCATGCTGTCGCAGTTCAGATTTTCGATGACTGATGAAGATTTGGAAAAGACATTCTACTGGGGTGTCATGACCGAATCCAATTCGACAATTCGCGAAGACCGAGTGCTCTTCCAACCGGTAACGGAACACACGCGAGACGAGTGGACGGAGTTTGAAACGACGACTCAAAGAACGATTATCGGCCGCAAGATGGTGGGTGCCGAAGAGGCGCAAGCCAATCCGATTTACGTGTTGAAGATGGATACGGAAGAACGGATCGGGCCGACTCGAGTGAACATTCGGTTGCGAAGAGTTCCCAGCACTGAGGATCAAGACGAGTTATTGGAATTGCAATCGGTCACTGGCGAAGTTGCTGGACGTCCCGCTGTGCTCGGCGATAACGTGCACTTCAAGTGGCGAACGCTCGCCGACGAACGATTCTTCCTCGATACAGGCGGACTCGACAATATCGATTCCCCTGGGCAAATGTAGAAGGTTTGAAAGATGTCTTCCGACACCGAAAACAAAATCGATGCACTCGAAGTCACCACTGCGGAGAACAATCCTGCAGTGTCTGAACTTCTGGACGCCGTTCGACAGCAAGAAGAGAAATCTAACGCTGGTTTTCACGCGCTGCGCGAAGCGATCTCGCAGCTCGCGGATTCCTTGGCCGAACAAGCGAAGGCGGCAGCGACTGCTGCTGCCATGAAATTGGCCGCCGAAAAATCGGCGGCACAGAGTTCGGCGGCACAGAGTTCGGCTCAGAACACAGCTGTAGAGTCGCTTGGCGCCGAGCCGAGCGAGGACATTCCGGTCGTCGACTTTCCCGAATCGGATGCGGAAACAGAATTACCACAACCGGTTGCTGAATTACCAGAACCAATCGAAGCCGTTCCCACTGCCGCTCCCATGGCAACGGCCGTTGTGGCAGCGCCGCAAGACTCGTCGTGGGAACAAATTCTGTTGGGCAACGAGCTGGCCTCGGACCCTAACTTGGCCCTTTACCGCCAACGACTTGTCAGCGGACTTTCCAATGGCGATGCCGCGGCGACGGGACTCGTCGGGCACTTGCTGATGTTTCGGGCATTGCCAGCAGACAAGATGCCTAAAGTCCTGAAGGAAGTTGGCGAGGCGTACTATCGATGGTCGCCACACACTTTGCAGCCCGACCCCATGCGAGATTCGGTGATTCACTGGCTCGAGCGAGTTTGCGAGGCCTGCGGAGTGCAGAACAAGATTCGAGTCGTCCAGCCGGGCGATCGATTTGACTCCACACGTCACAATGCCAAAGAACGCGGAATCGAAGTGAGCGACGTGTTCGGTTGGATCGTTCTTCGGGACAACGGAAAAGTTTATTCCAAGGCCATAGTGGCAGTGAAATAATGCAGCGATCGCGCTGTGAAATCGTCTTGAGAAAACAAGTAGAGACGGTTAATAAGTCAGGAAAGACAGTTTGTCTAGGATGAAGTAAGACTATGAGTGGTGCACCTGCATTACAGAATTTTGAGTGTCGAAACTGTGGGTTTCAGACAAAGCGCCCGACGGCTCCATTGAGTTGTTCGTCGTGTGGTCAGCAGCGCATTGGCTTGTTCAAAACGGCGACTAGCGCTCCTGCTGCTCCCGCGCCTGTAGCTCAGGCTCCCGCAGTTCAGGCTCCCGCAGCTCAGGCTCCCTCGGCTCCCACACCGGCCGCTCCCATTCCGCGGCAACCAGTAATTCCGACGGCTCCAGCTCCGGGCACACTTCCACCCCCGCCACCACCACCCGGAGCAGCTCCAGTGCCACCTGCACCCGCTGCTCCCGCACCGGCACCCACACCGGCACCAGTTCAGCCGACGGCGCCATCGCCAGCTGCTCCGGCACCACCGGCAGGGCCACCTCCGATTCCGACCCAACGGCCCGCGCCTGCCCCAACACCAGCGCCTGCTCCCGTTCTACCAACGACCCCGCCTCAAGCTCCAGCGCCAAGTTCGACCGCTGCCAAGGCACCAGTGGCAGCTCCCGAACCAACTCCGCCGGCACCAGCACCTGTAGCGGCGCCAACTCCGGAACCGGCGCCACCCGCGCCTGAGCCACCTGCTCCTGCACCAACACCGGCTCCAACACCTGCACCTGCACCTGTCGCAGAGAAACCTGCCAAGGCGAAACCGTCGCCGGGAACTGCGTTGTGGAAGTTCCCCAAATACATACCGGGTCAGGACCACCAACGAATTGCCTTGCGAAACTGCGTAACAGTAGACAGCGATGGTCAAGCATATGTTTGCATTGGCGACCGAGTGATCGCATTCCGAGACAAGAAGGGGCAGCTCCAGCAAGCTTGGGAATACAAAGTTGGCGGAGTGATTCCGGGTTCCGCTGTGGTGGGTCGCGATGGCAACATCCGCGTTCATTCGGGCGACGGGATGTTTCATTGCCTGACCGCTGACGGCAATACTGTTTTTGCTCCGATCGACATTGGGGAGCCACTCGGTTGGTCTTCGCCAGTGGTCGATGACGATGGGACGAGTTGGGTTAGTCGTCACGAAGGTGGAATCACCAAGATCTCCGCGACGGGGACGACCGAGCGTTCGGCGTTTTTCCGCTCGCGACAACGGTTCGATTCGACGGGCGTTGTCAAGAATGGAATGTTGTATATCGGAGCGGAAGACGCTTTCGTATATGCGATAAAACTCGCGGGGCTCAAAGGCAAAAACATTTGGGACCACGCAAACCATCGCGGCAAAACCGATTGGTTTATTAACTCGGCACCCGCCTACCATCCGCGCGACCTGATCATCGTTGCCGCGCGTGACGAGCATCTTTACGCGTTTGAGACCGATGGTGCCATTCGTTGGAAGATCCACATCCGCGGACAGATGCTTGGTTCGCCAGTCGTTGCCGATGACGGAACGGTTTTCGTGGGAGTCAGTCTTTTGGAGCGGGGCCACGAGCCGGTTGGCAAAATTGTCGCCGTCGACTCCGATTCAAAACAAATCATTTGGGAGTACCAAACGAAAGGCCCTGTCGAATCTACCCCCGTGATCGGCGAGGACGGAATACTCTACGTAGGGGACAATTCGGGCACCATATATGCCCTGGAACATGGTGGCCGGCTGCAGTGGCAAAAGGACGTAAAAGTACCAATTCGGTCGTCTGGGAACATAATATCACCCGGAAGGGTGGTATTCGGGTCCGACGATGGGACTATCTTATGCCTTCTTTGCACATCAAAATCCGTAAGTCAGCAAGGATGGGGGAGATACATGGGATAAAACTATTCCAATTGTGCGAAATAAAATCGTGGTCGGGACCCGAATCTATTAGAATGACGGTTTGGGGAATGCCGGCTGGAATTATCCGGGAATGGAGAAGAACAATGAGAAAAGCTGCATGTTGTTTACTGCTCGTAGCCATGGTGTCGTCAGTTGCGGAAGCCCGCATTTGGACGTCGTCATCTGGTAACGCTCGAATCGAAGCTGAATACGTCGGTTTTGAGAGCGGAAAAGTCAAACTTCGCTTCGCTCGAAGTGGCAAAGAAGTCTCAATGGCTTTGGAGTCACTCAGCCCCGACGATCAAAAATTCGTCGAGCAGGCGCGAACTGAAAATCGAATCAATTCTGTGGCTGCAGATGCAGACCAGTTCACCAAAGCGATCGCTCAAGATCCTAGCAAGCACGAACCCTACATCCTGCGAGGCATGATGCGGATCAACAAGGGTAATGCTGACGGAGCGTTGGCAGACTTCCAAGAAGCTCTGAAACTCTCACCCAACAATGCAGATGCACTCAATGGTCGCGGCAAAGCCTTATCGAAGCTCGGCAAAGTTGTCGACGCTCACAAAGACTTCAACGCAGCGATTGAACAAAACAAAGAGTTGCCTTCGGCGTATCGCAACCGAGCTGATAACTTGCGAAAGATCGCTCGCTCGCCCGAAAGCGTCCCCGAGCTCGACGAAGAGATCGAACGCTTCGGTCGCAACATGCACTTCGCCTACTCGAGCAACACCAAGAAAACTCCCTGGCAGCCACTGAATTCGACGGCTGGCCCCACGACTCCTAACATGGTTCTGCGACACATGGCCAAGTTCGACTTGGACAAAGCTCGCGACCTTGAATTGGCTGGTTATGGTGGCGGCGGTGTTGGTGGCTACGGCATCGGTGGTTACGGTGTTGGCGTCGGTGGCCCTGGCATCGGAATCGGTGGTCCCGGTTACGGTATTGGAATCCTCCAAGCTGGTTTGAAAATCTACCCGGAACAGGTTGTTAAGGGCGAAATTGTCACGTTAGTTGCGGATCCCGAAGAGCTCGTCAAAGGCATGCCTTCAGTGGTTAAGCCTGGCAAGCGTGGAACGGGTAATGCATTCGACGCTTCGGCTGGCAACGGCATTGAAGCAGTCGATTTCTATCGCGATGCCAACAATGATGGTCAACTCAATCCTGCCACAGACGTCCTCTTGGCGACTGACGAAGATTCGAGTGACGGTTTCTCCGCAGAAGTATCCACTGCCGCTTTCCCACTTGGCCCGCAAAACTACTTTGCAGTTCCCAAGGCGGCTGAAGGCACTGGCGAACCAACTGACGCTGAGAAGCAAGCTGCTGCTCAATTGAAAATGACTGAAACTCTTCTTTCCAAAGCCGCTAAGCTCGAACGCAATGTTGCCAAGCGAGCAACAACTGCAGCTGCAGGCGGCGGACTGAGTGCCGAAGAAGGCGAAAAACTGTCTGACTACCAAGACAGAGCCAATGAAATGGTCGAGGAAGCTCAGGAAAAACTCGCTAGTGCTTATCCTGAGTTGTCCGAGAAATTGAATGACGCGAAGCCGCCCATCGGTGGTGCCAAAGACGAGATTGGCCAGTCCAATCCCGAAGGTGCTGCTGAGAAAGCAGAAGCCGCAGCTGACAAACTTGACGAACTCGCCAAAGCACTTGGCGAAGAAGCAAAAGAATCAGCCGGCAAAGGTCGAGCTGCAGGTGCTCCAGCAGCTGCTCCCGGCGAAGTTGTTCCTCCTCAATCTGCCAAAGGTGGTCCAGGCGGCCCTGGCGGTCCTGGTGAAGGCGGTCCTGGCGAAGGTGGTCCCAGCGAAGGTGGTGACAACACGACTGAAGACGGTGACGACACCTATATCGATGGCGACGATACTTACATCGATGGCGATGACACCTACGTCGATGACGACGACTTGTTCGTCGACGAAGACGACGCTTTGGATTACGTCCGCGAAGGCGATTACGACGAAGCTCGGGTTGTCTACGACCGCTTGGTCGCTCGCGAACCCAATAATGATTACTACCTTCGTCGCCGAGCAGGCACGTTGGTTCAAACAGGTGGATACGACTTGGCTGTCCGCGACTACGATCGCTTGATCGCTACCAAGCCCAATGCCGACCTCTACTACAACCGAGGTTGTGCTCACTTGGCAGCTGGTCGAATCGACTCGGCAATCGCCGATTTCAGCAAATCGATCGAATTGAATGAGACTTGGAGTTTAGCTTGGAACAATCGTGGTTCCGCCTACGCTCGCCAAGGCGATTACGTGAAAGCCATTGCGGACTTTGATGCCGCAATCAAAATCGATTCCAACGATCGACTGGCATATCGCAACCGCGGTTTGGCGTACAAACGTCTCGGCGAAACTGTGAAAGCAGAAGCTGACTTCACCAAAGTCAAGTCGCTCGACGGCGAATAATCGCAAGTCAAAGCAAGGCAACCTACGAAGCCCCCGCTTGTTCATCAAGTGGGGGCTTTTTTTAGACACAGGTGTATCTAAGACTCAGCTGGAAATTACGGGCCAATCTATGCTCTTAATCCCAATCTCCCAATCTCCCAATCTCCCAATCTCCCAATCTCCTTCTACTTGCCATCGTGAAACTGTTGGCGGATAATAGCAATTCACTTCCATTGGCGACAATACAACCGTTTTAGGGCTTCAGGGAATTCGCTTAGCTCAAGACAGACGTTACGGGTATTTGGCAGGCGGTCCCAATCATATCGCGTCCAGCGATTTGAGGGACCGCAGAGTCAAATGCCCAATTCGGTGACATCGAAGTAACGGAATTCCTTGGTGCCCAAGAAAAAAGGGCTTGAGCGTGCAGCAGTTCGATTCGTACCAGGCTTGGCTGGATATCCCTCCCGCTCAACAGCCTCCAACATATTACCGCCTCTTCGCTCTGCGTCCTTTCGAGTCCGATGCGGCGGCGATCGAAGCTGCTGCAAATCGAACGATTGCTCGAGTTGAAGCGAATCGCGCGGGACCCTACCGGATCGAATGCGAACAACTTCTCACACAGCTCCAAACGGCAAAAGTAACACTAACCGATCCGAGCCAAAAAGCTCGTTACGATTCGCAAATCCAAAATGGAACTGGAGCGGTCGGTGGCGAACAACAAATCAAGTCGGCACCTCCAGTGCCGAACATGAGTAACGCGAGTGGGGGAGCGGGCCAAGATCGGCAGATCACGTCTCCACCTCCACCAGTACCTGGTCAAGGGTTACCTGGGCAGAGCGACTCACCACTGCTCAAGTCGGCGCCGCCGGTACCTGGAGCGGGTCCAGCGCAAGCAGCGAATCAGGAGTTGCAGCCACTCAATTCGCCGCCACCTCCCGGAAGCGCGAAGGGCGATTCTCGCATGCCCTCGGCGCCTGCTGTACCGACGGGAGCGTCCGGCGATTCAGCCCTGCCATCGCCGACGTTGCCAATTCCAAGCCAGGGCCCAGGCGCACCAGACCTTCCGCCGTCGACACAACAGCCGTATGCAGCGCCACCCACCTATCAGCAACCCGGTCAGCAACCAAATTACGGAGAGCACAGCTACGGGCAATCCGCTGCGCCGCAGCAATATCCAACTCAGCCAAATGCCGCGGCACCAACGGCACACTATCCCAACTATGGTTATGGAGTACCTGCCGCAGTTCCCAATCAGCCAGCGAACCTGCCTCCCCATACACCCCCGACTTCACCTCCGACATCGCCGCCCTCTGGCGATGGCAAGCCACCGGAGTGGGCACCGGGAAAACGATCGGGACGAATTGGCAAGTCCGTTGCCAACGTAGTTGATGGTCAGTCGCCCGCTGGGAACAAGACATCGACCGCAAAAGATCTGAAACGGCGATCGCGAGCAAACTCGGCGAATGTTGTCGTCATCATTTTCGCTGTCGCGATTATGGTCTTGTTGGGCTTTGTGATCATGTTGATGATCTCGCTCTCTTCATAGCTCCTGTCAGCTAATAGATTTCCTCTTCGGAAACGTTAGCATCGAGCATCTCAAAAGTGATACTCATTTCGCTTCGTTCTTGCTTAAGTTGGTCTGCGCCGATTTGCGTGACGAGCGAACCTGTAAGCCAAACGACCTCGAGTGCTTTGTGATCGTTGATGTGATGTAGTCCCGCATCGGAAACGCGAGTTCGATGGAGCATAATTCGCTGCAATTCGGGCAACTGGCGGATGACTGCTAACCCATCGTCGGAGACATCCGTTTCGTTGAGGTTGAGTCGTTCGAGTTTTGGAAAATGGGCGAGATGCTTCAATCCAGCATCTGTTATTGACGTCCCGTTGAGCGACAGGTCGGTGAGGTTTGCGAGGGCGGATAACTTCGCCAAGTCGTCGTCTCCACAGTTCGTGCCACTGAGCACGAGAGCGCGTGTTTCGTGCAGCGTCGCCACTATGTCCATTAATTCGGGGGCTTCGGCTACGTTGTAGAGATCGACAAGATCTGGTTGACCGTTCTCCAATAACGCGATGGAAGCGCCGGCGGCTCGTAGCTGGTCGACTTGCGACTTAACCTCCGGTGCCGGTTCCGGGCGAACAGCCGGCTCCTTCTGGGAGACCGGGTCGACGGGCTGGGGATTGCAGCCGATCGTTGCGAAGGTCAGAACGGCGGTGATCGCGACGATTGATTTCTTGACGAATGAGTTCTTAAAAGAGCGTGGCATCGTTTACTCCAATACGAAGTCAAAATGATTGTTCTCAGGTCCGACTTCAGCCTCGAAGGGTGTCGAGTTGAGTCGTGTGTACCGCTCGTCGACGGCCAGCTCGCGATCCGCGTAAGTTTTAAAAACCTGCAGGACGACTTTGTACTTTCCTTGAAAGGCGCCATCGCCTGGCTTGGACGTCGTCAGTTGAAAGGTCCCGTCCGGTTTGATGTCACCCGATGCGCCTTTGATTTGATAATCGCCGCTGTCGGGCGTAAACGTGACCACCGCAATCTCGCCTGCAGGTACTCTGCCGTCGTTGTATTTGACGGACCCAGTGACTTCCTTTAGCCCTCGGTCCGGTTCGCCACAGCCAGCGAATGCAACTGTTATGGCCAAGGCAGCGATAAGCGTAAAACGGTTCATGTTCTTTCCTCCACGTTAGTCGGGGTGCTATTCAAGTAAACGTGCCTGGCACACGGTCGGCGGCAGGCCAGTTAATGATTCTAAAAATGCTACTAGGTCGAGTTGTTCGTTCTTGTTGAGATCCAATGCGTGAATCGCGGTACTCTGCAGAGGATCATTTCCACCTCCAAATGAAAACCAAGCGATCACTTTTTCGAGCGTGTCGAGCCGGCCGTTGTGCATGTAGGGTCCAGTTATCGCTACGTTGCGAAGCGTCGGTGTCTTGAATGCGCCGCGATCGGAGTCTTCGTTTGACACTTTATATCGGCCCAAGTCGGTGTCGAGTTGGTTCGAGTATCGGATTCCCACATTGTGAAACTGCTCGTCGGTAAAGTTCGGACCGGAATGGCAGTTCGAACATTCGGCTTTTCCAAAGAACAGTTTTTCGCCGCGAGCTGCCGCAGCAGAAAACGGTTTCTGGTTCAATATTTTCGTATAGTGTTTTCTTAGGTTGGGTGGCAAGGATTCGTCTCGCAAGGCTACTGACGCGTCATACGGCGCGGGCTGAGTTACCAATGTCCTGACGAAAGCGGCCAGAGCAAATGTCACGGCTTCGAAATCGAGACGTCCGTAAGCTGCTTCGAATTGCACCGCGTAGCCTTTGACTTGTCCAATTCGCTCGGCACAAGCGGCTGGCGTAGTAGCCATTTCGTGCAGATTTTCGATGGGGCCCTTTGGCTGATCGGACAACCGAGCGGCTCGACCGTCCCAGAACTGCGATGTGCTAAACAAGCGATTGAATATTGGCATGGGGTCGCGATCCAAATGCGGATCGGCGGTATAACCCGCGAACGCGCGACCAGGATTGTGGCAATCGGCGCAACTAAATCCCAGTGCTTCTGAAAGTCGTCGGTCAAAAAACAGCTGACGTCCTAACTCGACACGAGCTCGAGTTAGATATTGCTCTGGTTCAATAACAACGACTGCGTCTCGGAGATGCCAAGGGACTCGAATCTCCAGCGGATCGTGAATCCCTGGCGTCTTGAGCCATTTCTTTACTTGCTGAAGTGTCAGCTTGTCCTCGCCGGGAATGCCCGCGACGAGTTGCGATTGACCCAACGTGTTATTGTCAACTTCGCTTTCGACCGAGTTTGCATTTGCCAGGGGTTGAACCGTTGCAGCTGTTGGTAGCGAGTATTCCGCGTCGCATCCGATCGACGACACAACGCACAAACTCACCGTAAAAAGGCCCAACAGAAAAACGCCCCGCATAAAGGGCGAGCAAAACGAAGCTAAATGCACTCTCGACATTGTCGCAGGCTTTCGAAAATCCTTGCAGGCTTGAGTGCCTAGTGCGAAATCAAATCGCGAGTAATCTGAACTCCGTCGGAACTGCCGATCAGTCGATCCCAAATCGAGCAGCAAGGACCGAACTCACCGCTGGTGTTGATGTAATCGGAGATATATTGAACGCTGCCGTCCGCGAGAACGACGAATGCTCCGTTGACGTGCAGACTGCGAACGGTCGCTTGCCAGCTGGCCGAATTGCAACCCCGCCAGCAAGTCATGCAGTTCTTCTTCAGTTTTTCGTGACCTGGGTTAGAATCCTCTAGAAACGTGCAGCCTTCGATGTCATCCGATCGATCGTTGCAAGGGTTGGGGCCATTTGCATCGCCGGAGAAGCCGTGCCAAAACAGTCCACTCGCACCAGCGGTCCCCATCGCCCAAACACCGCGGCGATCCTTGGAGCTTAAGCCCGCGCGAACTTCACCCAACAACATCGTGTTGCTTGTTCCGTCGATAATCTCCGCCATTCGCAAAGACTTATTCACACCCATCACACCTCGGCGATCGGGGTTACCCCAACCATTGCCACTGGTGTTAATATCGTTGTCCAAACGATAGTTCACACCGTTTGCTGCGTAGTTTGCACGACCCCAGTTATCGCCTTCACCCGTCGAAGTGCCCGAGAATTTCGTTGTGTTGTACGGATCCGATGGGCACAACATCGTCGAGATTCTCATCCCCCGAGCCTTATAGTTAGGGCTAGGTGACGGCGCTGAAATGTAGTCGTCTAAATCGAAGTGATCGTAGATCGCTTGTTGCTCCATAAATGGCAGCAGCATGATCACCCAATTCGGGCGGAAGTTGTCTGTGTTTCTAGGATTGTCCTGGAAGGCTTCGGAATTTGGACGAGTGTCGACTTGGACGGCGGGCGGAAACATTCCGTGCGAATCGTGATAGTCGTGTAGGGCGATCGCGAGCTGCTTTAGGTTGTTGCGACACTCGACCCGGCGAGCAGATTCGCGAACTGCCTGAACAGCTGGAAGCAACAATGCGACCAAGATTCCAATAATGGCGATCACAACTAACAATTCAATAAGTGTGAATCCGCTGCGTTTTCGAGATAATTGAGTCATACGGCTACCGAGTTCCATAGCAATAATAGTGTGTCGATATATTGATTGTTCGGACGATACAGGTGAAACTGCAGGCGCAACTTTCCGTTCACGGCTAGCGCAGTGCAGCTTCGCTAAGGTATAGCTCAGAAAAATCGAATAGGCAGACGCGGACCAAACAATGCCAAAAACTCAACCCTGGTGGAAAACACTGATCGGTGGACTTCTGCTCATCTGCCTGTCCATCGGAATGTACTTCTACCTTCTGGACATCGATCAGCCGGGCGAATCGAAACGAATCTTGGCGCCTATCGCATTCCTCTACAACACGGGAGGAATTTGGTTGGCCACGCTACCATTCGCAGGATTTGGATTTCTAATGATCGGAATCGCGTTTAAAGATCGCGAGACTCAGAAGAAAGAAAACAAGGAAGACAAAGAGGACTAGCGGACGTTCTAGTCGTGCGGCTTCACCAAGTCGATAATCTCGGCTGACATCGACTCGGTCTCGAGCATCGCGATCGTTGATCGACCATACGTCCAACCACT
>Ga0115002_10003386_pt1 | contig 19979 bp, 22 predicted proteins | sample ArcticOcean_MG_C_8_FD_89576 | JGI IMG/M metagenome (GOLD analysis project Ga0115002, IMG submission 89576) | Marine microbial communities from western Arctic Ocean - ArcticOcean_MG_CB11_86 | ecosystem: Environmental > Aquatic > Marine > Oceanic | place: Arctic Ocean: Canada Basin | collected... | reverse complement strand
ACCCACTCCACGGGAAGAAAAGGTATATGGTATCCTCCCAAAAAGAGTGTCGAGGCTATTGCACACATAACAAAAAGATTTATATATTCAGATATATAGAAAAGTAAAAAACGTATCCCAGAATATTCTGTTAAGAATCCGCTAACTAATTCTGATTCACCAATTGGCATATCAAAGGGGACCCTCATCATTTCTGCAGTAGCAGCAATCATAAATATAAAAAAGGCTATCCCCTGACCAGCTATGATATATGGAATTCCTAACTCTCGCTGTGCTTCTACGATTCCTACCAAGGACAGTGTTTCAGCCTGGATAACAACACCAACAACTGACAAGATTAGTGGTAGCTCATAAGCAATCAATTGAGCCGCAGCCCTCAGCCCTCCCATCATTGAGTATTTATTTGCCGAAGACCATCCAGCTGTGAGTACTCCAATGGTAGATAAAGAGCTTATAGCTAGAAGATAAAATACACCTAATTCTAAATCTCTAACAATCAATATTGGACTTGCGGGAATAACAACAAACAGACCAAAAACAGAAATAAATATATATGCTGGTGCCATTTTAAATACAGTCTTATCAGCCTGCGAAGGGACAATGTCCTCTTTCTGAATAAATTTAATTACTTCAGCAATAGGAAAAATAAATCCTCTAAGACCAACGTGTAAAGGTCCCGGTCTTCGTTGCATATAAGCGCTTCCTTTTATTTCAATAATTGTTAGAGCTAATGCCATAGTAGGAGCAATAGCTGCAACCACGGCAATCTTGATAATCAGTTCCGATCCAAAACTCATCTATCTACATCTCCTAATACAAAATCAAAACTTCCCATTATGGCCAAAAGATCAGGTATCAAAACTCCTTCTAGAATCCACGGAAGTACTGAGATATTACTAAATGAAGCTGTTCTTATCTTTAATCTGTAAGGACCGAGTCCTCCTTCTGAAATTAGATGGTACCCCATCTCTCCTTTAGGATTCTCAGCTCTAACATAACACTCTCCTGCTGGAACTTTAATTATTTTAGGAACTTTTGCCTGAAGAGGTCCTGAAGGTACAGAATCTATAGCTTGTAGTACAATTTTTGCTGATTCACGAATCTCTTGTAACCTTACAAACCATCGATCAAAACAGTCTCCATTTTTGCCAATTGGTATATCGTAATTAAAATCTTTATATGGTAGATAATCAGTTGTGGTCCGTAAGTCAAATTTTACTCCTGAAGCTCTGAGAATGGGACCGGATACTCCATAAGCTATTGCTATTTCCTGTGGAAGAACTCCTATCCCTTTCGTTCTGGCTATAAAAACCTCATTTCCTCCAACTAAATCCTCAAATTTATCACAAGCTAATAATATCGTTTTCATTGCATCTCGTGTCTCTTTGTAAAACCCTGCAGGTAAATCTTGTATATCTTTTTTTGTCGTTGGCCCCGCTCCTGCTGCTGGCTTTACTCCTCCAATACGGTTAAAATTCGGATGAAATCTTCCCCCTGTTACTGACTCTATAAGATCTAAAACTCTTTCTCTGTCCTCCATAGCGTAGAAAAGAGGTGTTAGAGCCCCAATCTCCAAAGGATAAGCTCCATTAAATACAAAATGTGAAGCTATCCGTGCCATCTCGGTGAGTATTAATCTGATGTACTGTGCTCTTTCAGGAACCTCTACCTCCATTAATTTTTCTGTTGCAGCTATAAAAGGGATCTCATTGCAAAAACCAGAAACCCAATCAATACGATTAACTAAGGTAGTTATCTGTGGATAGGTTCTAACCTCAGCAAGCTTTTCGTACCCTCTATGCATATAACCAATAACTGGCTCTACATTGAATATCTGCTCTCCATCAACCTTTGCAACTAATCTAAGAACTCCATGTGTAGATGGATGTTGAGGGCCAATATTTAAGGTCATCCCTTCAGTTTCAATTTCTACAGAGACAGAAGTTTCTGAAACATAAGGAGAATTTGTTGGATCAATAGTTGTTGTCATTTTTCACTTTCAGGGCTTATGTCAGGTTCTGGCATTGGCTCAACATCTACTTCTCCAGGCCATGGCTTGACCTCTCTTGTTAAAAGCTCGTATGATTTTAAAAGAGGATTTCCTTCAAAGCCATCTGGCAAATACAATTTGATCAAGTTTGGGTGTCCTTGAAAAGAAATGCCAAACATCTCGTATGCTTCTCTCTCATGCCAATTCGAACCTGGGAAAACCTCAGTCAATGAAGCCACAATAGGATTTGTTTTCTCAATTTTAGTTGATAAAATTACAAAATTCCCATCTGAAACATCTGACAAGCAACATAAAATTTCAAAAGACGGATCTATATGCTCTTTTGGAGGATCTCCAACAGAAACGTCATTCTCCCAATCAACTGCTGACAGCCATGAGAAAAATACAAAGCCATATTCATCTTTTAGTTTTGTAGCAGTTTCGACCCACTCATCCTTTTCAATATAAATTTTTAAGGTCTCATGATTATAAGAGGTTTTAGTAAAAATAGAGGATAGATTCTCTATTATTGAATTGCTATCAGAATGATTCATTTCTACTTTCATTCCATTTTTCTTTTAAATCTTCTTTCTTAATTTTTTCCTGCAGAAGTATAATGCCTTCCTGAAGTGCTTCAGGTCTTGGAGGACAACCTGGAACGTAAACATCAACAGGTATAAGTTGATCAACGCCTTTAGTCACTGAATAAGAATCCCAATAAGGGCCTCCACTATTTGAACATGAACCCATTGATATAACATATTTTGGATCAGGCATCTGATCGTAAAGTCGTTTAATTGCTGGAGCCATTTTGTCAGTGACAGTTCCGGCAACAACCATCAAGTCTGCCTGTCTTGGCGATGCAGGTAGAGGTATAATCCCAAGTCTCATGAAGTCATGTCTAGGCCCACTTACTGCCATGACTTCTATAGCACAACATGCTAAGCCAAACTGGAAATACCATAAAGAGTAAGCCCTAGCCCAATTAAAAATAGATGATATAGGCTTTGGTAATCCAAATTTATCTATTACTCCCATTTCAGAACATCCTTACGAATTGCATAGACAAGACCAAGTACAAGAATAAAAATAAAAATAAACATTTCGACAAGACCAAAATAACCTAACGTTTCGAGATTAACTGCCCAAGGAAAAATAAATACTGCTTCAACATCAAAAATGACGAACAAGAGGCCAAAAATATAGTATCTAATATATGTTTGGCTCCACCCACCCTCTACGGGATCTACTCCACATTCATATGTACTCAATTTTTCTTTTGTAGGATTGTTGGGTTTAAATATTTTAGCTAACCCCAAAAAAGTAGCCATTAAAACAAAGCCCATAAACAAGAATGTTGCTACAGTTGTATAATCTTGAAAGTATGTACTCATATTATTATCTTATCCCCTATGAAAAAATACTAGTTTTATAAGGGAGTAGAGTAAAAGAAAAGTAAATAAAATATTATGATAGACTCACCTTACTCTAAGCCAAATATTGTTGATCTAAGCAAGCAATTAGTAAATGCAGTATTGAAAGAAAATATATACAAAAATAAGACCTCTGTATTGGATGGAATTAGAGATGATAAAAAAATACTCTTTTTTCTACTTGATGGGCTAGGTAGCTACCAGTTAGAAAAAAATGAAGGAATACTATTAAAGAATAGAACGAAAAATATTAGTACGACCTTCCCTTCCACAACAAATGTTGTACTTACAAGTTTCTGCACTGCAAGTATGCCTCGTGAACATGGTGTTTTGAGCTACTTAATGTTTGATGATGATTTTGGAGGAGTGTTTAATGCTTTAGTCTGGAATAAAATTGAAGAAAATAGAGCAAAAGCAGAAAACTATTTACAAACAAAGACGATCTGGGAAACTTTTGACAATTATAATTTAAAGTCAACAGTCTTTCAACCAAAAGACTTGTCCGGGTCTACATTGTCAAAAAATATATACAGAGGGGCAAATATTACAACATATGAATCAATTGAACAATTATTTGAAATACTAGAAACGAATCAAGAGCACCTATCTAAGTTCACTTTTGTCTACTACCCACCAATTGATCTTGCAGGACATGTATATGGCAGTAACTCTCGTGAATATATTGAAGAAATAAAATTTTTTGAAAAAAATTTTGAGAACTCTCTACATAAATTAAAAGACTTCACCGTAGTACTAACTGCTGACCATGGAATGGTAGATGTAGAAAAGACTAAACGTATTAAAGTTGACTCTTCGAATCCTTTGATAAAGTTCTTTGGTGACAATAGGTCAGTCTTTATTAATGGTGACATGTCTTTAGCAGATGAACTTCTTGAAAACATCCCTGGAAAATTTATAGAGCAATATGTTGTCCATTCTCTTCTAGGAATTGGAACAAGTCACTCTGAGTACGAATTAAGAAGTCCTCAATTGTGCTTTCTGCCAGATGAAGATTTTGCTGTTATCCCTTCACATCTTAATGACTCATTAACTGGGTACCATGGGGGAATTACTGGAAAAGAAATGACCGTGCCTCTAATAATTTTCGACTAATCCCTTCTCCGTCAAAACTTCACTAATCCAATTTCTAATTGCAATGCAAACCTCTAGATAATAATCTAGTTTTTCGTCATCAGTGCCTGTATATTCAAATGGGTCAGGAAAAGATTTATGTTTAGACTCTAAAGTATTGAAGACAACTGGACATGTTTCTTTAGCTTTGTCACATACGGTGAGCACTAAACTAAACTCCATTTCCTCGTAATCTTTGACGTCATTTGTTGAATTTGAAGATATATCTATATTAAATTTTTTCATTACCTCGATAGCAAAAGAATTTACTTTTTCAGCAGGCTTTGTGCCAGCACTATAAATTTCTATGCTATCTGAAAAATGAGATACCCACCCGTGTGCCATTTGAGATCTGCAAGAATTTCCAGTACAAAGTATGAGTATCTTCATAATTAAATCATAAACCAATAACAGACTGAACTAGAATAAAAGTGGTATGAAAATTATTACTTTGTTATATGGTTCTTAGCTATATTGGTCTATTTTTAGTAATTGTTGGCACCATTCTTTTGAGAAGAAAAATAAAATAACAATGGAAAATGAGAAGACAGAGATAGCAGTCATCATTCAGGCTTTGGAGGTTGTGTTAAAAAAAATGGCAGACTCTAGAGAAGAAATGTCGGACAATAAACTTCCTAAAGCATTATTGATCTTGAATGATATAGATATAGAGTTACAAAGAATTTCTGGTCAAGTTGCTCGATTAAAGTTTGATATTGAGAAGGATATTTAGGTTGAAAAAGTAGTGACTTCTGTCACATTGATATTGACTTTATCTCCTGATTCATAAATTGTTGTCGGGCCCATTCGAGATCGAAATATATCTCCATCTTCATTTTCAAATGTAACTATTTGGTCATGACCATAGAAAATGCACTCCTTAACCTGATAGTCTCCTTTTGAATCGAGATTTAATAGAATACATTCAGGCCTAATTGAGACATTTAGTATTCCATCAAGCGCACAAACAAAAGTTCCGAGCTTAGTAATTACTCTTCCGTCTTTTGAAGTGCCTTTTAAGATATTTGGGTCTCCGACAGAGTTGGCAACATTTTTCGATACAGGGTTTAAATATATCTCTTGTGGGGTTGCGCTTTGTATAATCTCTCCATCTTCTAAAACACTTACTATATCGCACACTGAAAGCGCTTCTTCCTGATCATGGGTAACTAAAACTGCTGTAGTCTCTGTCCCCCTGAGCAAAGATATGAGCTCTTCTCTTAAGTCTCGAGCCATATGTGCATCTAAACTAGTAAACGGTTCATCTAATAAGATAATTTCAGGATTGGGAGCTAAAGCTCGAGCTAATGCAACTCTTTGTTGCTGGCCTCCTGAAACTTCCTGTGGAAACTTGTCTCTATACCTTTTAAGTGAGCAGAGGTCTAGTACTTCTTCAATTCTTCCATTTTTAATCTCTTCCTTTGTGAGACCAAAAGAAATATTTTTTTCAACGGTTAAGTGTGGAAATAATGCATAGTCTTGAAAGACCATTCCTATATTTCTTTCTTCAGGAGGAATCCATTGAGTATCGTCAACTAGCACCCTATTGGACATCTCAATTCTTCCAGTATCTGGCCTATCAAATCCTGCGATTAATCTTAATACGGTTGTCTTTCCTGAACCTGACATGCCAAGGATGCCAAATATCCCACCCCTCCATATATCAATATTAAAATTAGTTAAAACTAACTCGTTACCATAGGCCTTGGTTACATCTCTTGCTCTAATTATTAGATTTTTAAATACCATTTACTTAACTAAATCCCTCGTACTTAATATATAAGTAGGAAATGCACTTATTGCCAACAAAATAAAAGAAGAAAATGCAGCTTGAGTAAAAAGTCCCTCTGAAGCGTAAGACCAAATATCAACAGCCATTGTGTTCAAACCAGTTGGCCTCAAAAGGAGGGTTTGGGGTAATTCTTTCATAGTTGATAAAAAGACCAAAGCCCCTCCAGCTATTAATCCTCTAGATATAAGAGGAAATGTAATTTTTCTAAAAGTTTCAAATTCTGTCATACCCAACCCGTGGCTAGCATCAAGATAAGAGTTCTTTACTTGTTCGATCGAAGCTTGGCCGGCCCCTACAGCTTGTGGAAGAAAAACAATTAGGTAAGAAATAACTAGAGCATAAAAACTTTGATACATAGATGGAAAAACTTTGATAGAAATGAATAATAGTGATACACCTACAGCAATATGAGGAAGGCCATATAGAGCTAACATTACCCTCTCTATAAATCGACCTAATCTAGATTTGTATAGGGAGATCATTATCACAACAGGCATAGCAATAATCATTGCGGCAATAGAAGTTGCAAATGAGGTAGCAAAAGATCCTAATACTCCTCCAAAAGCTGTTCTAACATCATTCCCTGCATTAAGGCCTCTAATCAACCAATAACTTAAAACTGAAACGGGGAGAACTAGTGATAATGTAACAAGAGTACCAAGCAATATATAGATTAGAACTCTATTTCTTAAACTAACTTGTTGTCTATTTGCTGACCTAGGGGTCCCTGAAACTGCTGCAGACCTTGCTAGTATTGTATTTCTTTGAAGCACACTCAAAGCTAGGGCTAATATCATTAATAATCCTGAATAAAAGATTACCGGATCTCCATCAATTTGAAATGTGTAGTAACTATATATCGCTTTTGTTACTGTTGAGTATCTCATTAGAGAAACTGCTCCAAAGTCTGAAATCACATACAATCCAACCAATAAGCCAGAAAAGATTATAGGCTTCTTCAATCTTGGAAGAACTACATTTATATATACTTGCCATCTACTTCTTCCAAGAGATCTCGCGGCTTCTTCCACTGTTACATCCAAATTCCTCAAAGCACTACTACATATAAGCTGTACATAGGGGTAAGTAAATAAAGAGAGAACTACCCAAGACCCAACAAAACCGTCTAACCCAGCAATTTCAGTCAACCCCTGTGATTTTAAGAGCTGAACAAGTAAACCTTTAGGAGAGAAAGCTGAAACATATATCAAGGCACCTATATATGAGGGAATTACTAATGGCAAAGCACATAAGGTAAACCATATTTTTGATCCTTTTATTTCTATTCTTGTTAGGGCAATTGAAACAAATAGCCCTATTAAAAGGCTTGTAAGAACAACAGCAAAAAAGAGTGAGATAGTATTAAAGAATAAACTGAACACATCCCATGACTGAAAAAAACTTGAAAGAGATCTAGGAAAAGTAAAAAATCTCCAAACGATATATCCGATTGGAGACATAAACGTAAGAAATATTAATAGATTTGCCGCAAAAAGAAATTTAGGTGCTTTCATATGTATCCAATTAAAGGATATATAGGATTTTTTGTTATACAAAGAAAAATCTGGTCAGATTTGTTGACAGGGATAACCTAAAAAATTACCTATAAATATATAGTTTAATAACCTGCTTGTGCAATAAGTTCAACCGCTTTTTCTTGCAATAAGGAAAGTACGGACCAGTTTAAATCCTTAGGAAAATTTAAACTATTAATATCTGGAAGAAGAGGGTTTGGCGTAATACCTGCAACGAGAGGAAACTCATATACAGTGTTTGTAAAATGCTCTTGAGCAATAGTTGAATGCAAATACTCAATAAATGCTAACCCTGCTAGTTTATTTTGACTAGAAGATAAAACTCCAGCACCAGCTGGCATAACCATTGCCCCACATCCACCATCTAAAAATATATTCTTAATAGGACTGGCACCATTTTCGGCTAATAACCGCAAAGTGTAATAGTGATTAATCATTCCAATATCTAACTCACCAGCATCTGCTGCTGCAACTTGCGGAGAGTTCTTTGGATATTCGATATAATCAAGATCATTAATAACAGTCAACCATTCAAAAACTTTTTCTTCACCATCAGCTTCAATCATGCATGAGACCATGGCAATAAATGATGAGTTTGTAGGAGCTAGTCCTAACCTTCCTCTAAATCTTTCATCTGCTAATCCATAAATGTTCCCTAGAAGCTCTTCATCAGTTACGTCTCTCGTATCAACAACTAATGATCTTGACCTCCCAGATGTACCAACCCAAAAACCTCTTTTGCCAACAGCCCATGAAGGCACATTATCCAATACATCCTCAGGTAGTACATCAAATAAACCTTCTTTGGCAACAATGCCCAAGCTTACAGGATCTTGTGATAAGAATACATCTGCTGGACTAATTGTTCCCTCAAGAGCTATAGTTCTCGCCAAAGCGCCACTTTTTGCATACCTTACTTTAACTTCTACACCAGTTTCAGAAGCAAAAGCAGCAATTAAATCAGAAACTAAGCTTTCGTTTCTACCACTATAAATTATAAGTGATCCACCGACTTCTGCTCCTGGGCCAGCAAAAGCATTCGCTACTGTAGCTTTGACTTGTGAATCTGAAGCTTCCCCTGGTGCATCTTGCTCACCCTGTTTTTCTTGTGACTCCACTTCACCAGAACAAGCAGGAATAAGCATTGCGGTCACAAGAAGAAAAGCAATTTTACTTATACTCTTCAATATTTCTCCTTAAAAATTATAACTAAATTATGTTAATATCAGTTAACATTATTGACATAAGCAATATAATTTTTATATGATAGAAAATATACAAAATATTCCAAAGAATAATTTGCTTCTTATAAGTTTGGGAATATTTATATTCTTAATTCTATATAAATTTTTTCCTTCTTTGTTCTTAAAAGTTCATAAACCAGTATTTTTTATAATCGGTACCCTTTCTCTTTCCCTTGGTTACGTAGGAATAGTAGTTCCAGGTCTTCCTACAACTGTATTTATTCTCATCTCTGCGTGGGCATTCTCAAAATGCTCTACAAGATTAACTTATTATCTGGAAAATCATAAAATTTTTGGATCTATGATAACTAATTGGCAAATGTATAAAGGTTTATCAAGAAGGAGTAAAAAGGTGGCAATAGTAACGATTGTTCCAACATTTACATTTACAATTTATATTGCATTTAGCCTAGTTGGTGATTTAATTTTCGGATTATCTGGAATCCTACTATGCACTTGGCTAGTTAGCAGACCTGAGCCGCCATTGAAAACTGACTAACCTTCTGGTATTTGATAATTCAATGGTGAAACTTTTTCTAGTTCAAAGATATCTCTGGATTGTGACTCATAGGTTAAACCTATAGAAATCTGCTCACCTTCTGTAACTCTATTGCCTTTCTCATCTAACCTTGCATTCATTGTTGCTTTTTTCCCTGATTGACAAATCGTTTTAATCTCAACTAATTCGTCAGACCAAGCTAGTAAATATACACTGCCGGGGAAAGGTTCCCCTCTAAAATCACTTCTGAGACCATAGCATAAAGTAGGAATTTTTAGTTTATCAACTACTAGAGTGAGCTGCAATACTTGAATAGGACTAAGGAATTGTGCTTCATCTATCAAAACGCATGAAACTTTTTCCCTATTATGCTCGTGGGCTATCCACACATACAGGTCTTCATCTCCCTCAAATGTCTCTGCGTTCTTTTCCAAACCTATTCTTGAGGCAATCTTTCCTTCTCCAAATCTGTCATCTAATTTTGGTGTTAATATCATAGTACGCATATCTCTCTCTTCATAATTGTGTGATGACTGGAGTAGTGTCGTACTCTTCCCTGCGTTCATTGCTGCATAGTAAAAATAAAGTTTTGCCATATTAAAAATTAGTTTACATAGAAAAATTTGAGAAGTTATTTAATTGCAACAATTCTTCCAACTGTCTTCCTAGAGCCCATAAGCTCAAGATAATCAAGTATCTGATCAAATCTGACTACTTCATATAATGGATCTATTTTTCCTTCTTTATATAAGTCAAAAATTAATTTCATTCTTTCTTTAAGATATTCACTGCCATTAAATTCAAAATCAATCATAAAAACGCCCATAATTGATATATTCTTTACAAGTAAATAGCTAAGTAACTGGGATGGAATATTTCCACTAGCAAATCCAACAATTAACGCTTTCCCCTCAGACCCTAGCAGTCTTATTCCATCATTGTAAGGGTCTCCTCCGACTTGGTCGTAAAAAATATCAATAGGCCTCTTTCCATATTCTTTTTCAATTATCTCTTTTAAGTTTTCTTTTTGATAATTTATCACTAGCTCGGGACGATAGTTTTCCAATAATTCCTTTTTTTCATCTGAACCAACAGCAGCAATAACTTTTGCTCCTGCTAGTTTTGCTAGCTGTACTGCAGCAAGTCCAACCCCTCCAGCAGCTGCATTAATTAGGATTAAATCACCTTTTTTTATTCTACCTCTTCTATGGATTGCAAAATCTGAGGTTAAATAGGCCATTAGCATTGCGGCACTAGCTTCAAATGTTATGTCATTTGGAATTTTGTAAGTTAGTGATTCACTTGTAATGCAGTACTCTCCAAAACTACCATGTCTTCCAGAACGAAAAACAGTGGTAGCTCCAACAACCCTGTCTCCTTTATTAAATTTACTTTCTTGATTGGCCTCAACAACTGTCCCTGCAACTTCAAATCCAGGGACAAATGGAGGCTCAGGGTTTGACTGATATAAGCCACTTGATAAGAGAAGGTCTGCAAAGTTTAATGTGGCAGCTTCTGTTTTAACTAATATTTCATTTTCAGAATGCTTAGGCATCTCCATTTGTCCAATTTCAAGATTGCCATAAGATGCCACTCCTTTCTGAATCCATGCCTTATATTTACTCATCCACCCTTAATCTTAAAGAAAATTTCACGTGCTATCATTCGATTATGTATGAAATTGTAAAATTAGTTCACCTAATAGGTGCCTCTATTTGGTTGGGCGGGATGATTCTTATGGGTGCATTAATGCCTGCTCTTAGAGCTAATGGAGGAACTGATGCACAGGTAAAATCTCTTGCACAAAGATTTGGTGTTGTTGGATGGGGGGCGTACTGGCTAGCATTTCTGTCTGGATTAGGAATGTTTTTCTTTGCATGGAGCCTTTCTACTTTAAACATTTTTTTTCATCTTAAAATGGGACTTTTTGTTGTAGCTGGTCTCTTAACTTATCTACACTCTAAAGCATCGAATCTAAGCGCAAAAAATAAAGGTATGATACAAGGGCTTATATTGCTTTCCACTCTTGGAATTTTTTATTCTGCTATAAAATTTACTATTTAAATTTAAAAGGTTCTTTAGCAATAAAACCTAAGTGGTCATTTAAGTTTGAACTGTTTTCAGAGAATAATTTTCTCATCTTTGGTGTAATAAAAATTGGAGCAACTAATTTCATAACCCCTTTAAAAATAATTTCACTTGTATAAGTAACTTCTGTTCCAAACTTGCTCGCTGAAAGATCAATATAAACATTTTCACTAAATAGTTTGGAATCTGTTGCAAGAGTAGCTCTTAATGGAGGGCCCCATTCAACAACTTTGTAATCTAATGTCATTTTTCTATCATTAAATGACCTATGCACCTTGAATACAGAACCTAATCTTAAGGGAGAATCTGTTATTAGTTCGACCCTCTCATCGATTGGGTTCCATTTTGGGAGATTACGAAAGTCAGCAATAAAATCAAAACACTCTTGAATACCTGAAGTCACTGTGATTATTTCTCGTATACGAACCATAGTTTTATCTTAAGTAACTTTTCTATTGAAGAGAAATTATTTAATACTAATTTTATCTTAGATTTAGTGATCTATTTCTGAAGCCAATAAATCCAATTACTAAAAAGATAAGGATTTTTGCTACTACAAGGGTTATATCCCCTGTGTCTAAACCATCTTTATAAGGATTCCCATATGCTCCAAAAGAAGAAATATTTTCATCTATCCACAGAAATATATCATTAGTTCTACTTAACATATTCGAGATCCACTCAATGCCGAGAAGTCCCATTCCAAAAGTCCATCCATTTGAGGATTTTCCAGTATAAGCCGCAATGGAGAACCCTAAAACACCATAAGATACCCCCCCTAATGCTGACTGAAAACCGGCCTGGATCATAGGAGCGTAATCCATTGTTTGGCTTAAGGTCATAGTTGCCATTGGAATATACATGATGTGAAACCAAGATTGTGAAATAAATATTCCAAACATTACAGCAACAATTGAATGAGTTAAATAGATTGTACCTCTGGTCATTGGTAGAGATGCTATAAATTCAAATGTGCCATCTTCTTCAGCCTTTGCACTCATTCTATTTAAAAGAACAATCGTGGATATTGCCACCAAAATTGGTACAAAAAGATTCATAAAATAAGTAGTTACCATTCCTTCAAGGGTAAAAACATTATCCCAATCAGATATCCCCAAAAAGTTCATTAAGCCATCATTTTCTGACATCCCGCTAAAGGCATCTCTTTGAGTATCTATCAGTATGGACTCGACACTTTCATTTGCAAAGGCTAAGGGAAGTAAGCATAAATATACTGCTGGCGCAAGTACCCATGTTAGAATTAACTTTTTTGGAACACTTAATATATATTTAATATAATTAAACATTATTCTCCCTTCCTATCGTAGAACTCAAAGAAGGCATCTTCCAAATCCTTACCGTCATCTTTAGCTTGTTTTTTAAACGTACTTAACGGCTCATCATATATTTTTTTGCCTTCTTTGAGTACAGCTATTGAAGAAGTTATTTTCTCTATCTCTGTGATGATATGAGATGATAATAAAATAGATACACCGTTTCCTGAAAACTCCTCAACCAATTCAAAAAAGGTTCTCTGGTGGAAAGGGTCCAGCCCAGAAGTTGGCTCATCTAGAACTAAAGCTTGAGGCTTATGGAGGAATGCAAGAATCAGTGCTGTTTTTTGTCTATTCCCTTTAGAAAGTTCTTTCCCAATTTGGTTAACATCTAGTTCAAATCTTTCGGCTAGTTCCATTGCATAGTCTATTGAGTCTCCCCTCATCTGGGCACCTAGTTTGAACAGAGTTTCTGAAGTTAAGTTCTGTGGAAGTTGGGGATCACCTGGTAAATAACCAATAATTTTTTTTGCCCCAACAGGATTGGCTAATGTATCTATTCCATTTACAGCTAAAGTACCTTTAGATGGATTCAAGAAACCCATAAAGCTTCTCATGATTGTTGATTTTCCTGACCCATTAGGACCTAAAAGCCCTTTTATCTCTCCGTCTTCAAGAGAAATATCAACGTCTTTCACTCCTTTATCATTCTTGTAAAGCATCGTTAGTGATGCGATCGAAATCATACTAATATTATATATTCTAAAAAATCAGTATCAACAAAAAAATTATAATTAAGTAACTTATTCCTCTCTACTTTCTCTTTGTTTCTTTCTAAACCAGGTAAGAAGTAAAACGGGCATAACAAACCACAAAAGATCCCCCCACGTACCGGGGTGATGGTAAAAAATAGGTGAGTATTGAATAATCATTATTTACAAATAAGAAGAGACAACCCAGTCAGCTATATTTAATAAACTACTTGGTGCAATCCCAAGAAGAATTGTTAGTAGTGCCAATACTGATAGGATTATTGAATTTGTGCGAGATACAAGAAGAATGACATCTGATTCTGCCTCGTCAATAGATAAAGTCCATATTGGTTTCAAGTAAAAATAGAAACCTAATACCGATGCAAGAAGAAATACTATTACCCACACATAAAGACCTGCTGCCCATAAATTAGTAAAAAGTAAAAATTTTGCAATAAAACCACTCGTCAAAGGCATTCCCGCTAGCCCTAAGAGAAATATTGAAAAGCAAACACCTAGAAAAGGATTTTTCTTTAGTCTGCCTTTTAGCATGTCAAGTTCAATAGTTGAGCTAAAGCCATCACTAGTGATACTTATTACAATAAATAGCCCCACTAACTGAAATATATATGTACCCAAATAGAATAAAGATGCAGTGACTGCATGGCCACCAGAAGCGATGCCAGAAAAAATTAATCCGGCTTGGGCAATGCCACTATAAGCAATAAGTCTTTTTAAATCAGTTTGAGTTGCAGCAAAGAAGGAACCTATTACTACTGAAGAGATTGAGATGATTGCAAATATGATTGACCGGTTTAATGACAATAAAGGAAATACAATTATTGATAGCCGAGCTAAAATAACAAAAGATGCGCCTTTTACAACTGCTGACATATATCCAACATAAGCTGTTGGTGCCCCTTGGTACACATCAGGTGCCCAGGCATGGAATGGTGCAGCAGAAACTTTAAATAACATTCCAAAAGTAAATAAAGCCAAACCAATAATTGCAGTTAAGGGAACATTCTGTTCCCCAATGTAAGCAATAGTTCTTGAGGTTTCATAAAATCCTGTAGCAGAGAGGGACGTGTACATAAGTGCTATGCCATAGACCAAGATTGCTGAAGCAAAAGACCCAAATATAAAATATTTAAGTGCTGCCTCATTACTAAATGAGTCTTTTCTATTTAGTCCGGCCAAAGCATACAAGCTAATAGATCCTATCTCAAGGCCTATAAATAACATCATATAATGGTCTGAGGAAGTCATTAACATAAACCCTGAAAGGCTCATTAGAACTAAAACAATAGCTTCTGTTCTTTTCTCACCTAGTACAGAAGAAGAAGTCCAAATTATTGGAAATGTACAAATAGCTACAATATATAAAAGAACATCACTAAACAAAGCGAACTCGTCTAGAAGTATCATAGAAGAAAAGTGACTTGAGACACCTAATCTACCATATTCCACAATTTTAAAAATTATTGTTACACCAGTTATTAGTAAACCGAATGTTAAAACTAATCCTTGGTATAGGGGTTTTAATTTTAAAGAAAGATCAGAAATTATAAATATTATCCCTATTATGAGCAAACATAAGCTCGGAGCTATTACAACATAGTTAATACCTAAAGCTTCAGAAATCAACTAAGACCTCCCAGAGTCAATTCAACCACTTTTGCTAAATTTAAAACATCAACTTGTATAAATTTTTCAACTAAATATGGATATATCCCAATTGTAATCATCAAAAGAATTAGGGGAGCTATAGAAATTTTCTCTCTTAAATTCAGATCAACTAGAGATTCGTTGGATTCAAATTTTAATTCTCCTGTAAAAATTTTTTGATATGCCCAAAGCATATATATAGCAGCCAAAACTACCCCCGATGCTGCTAATGCCGAATGAATACCATATGCGCTATAAGAACCAATTAAGATCATAAATTCTCCAACAAATCCGTTTAGACCAGGAAGACCAATAGAGGCAAAAGATACTACTAAGAATGCAGCAGCATAAAGTGGCATGACTGTTTTGATTCCTCCAAACTCTGTCATATCGCGAGTATGTTTTCTGTCATAAAGGAAACCAACTAGCATGAATAAAGCACCTGTTGTTATTCCGTGATTCAGCATTTGGAGCACTGCTCCTTGCATTCCAATAAGTGTTCCAGAGGCAATTCCTAGAATAATAAAACCCATATGACTAACAGATGAGTATGCAACCAGTTTCTTTATATCTTTTTGGGGGATAGCAACAACAGCGCCATAGATTATCCCAATAACACCAAGGGTTGCCATATATCCACGGTACTCCACAAATGCATCAGTAAAAAAGGGAACGGATATTCTAATAATCCCATAAGCTCCAAGCTTAAGTAGAACACCTGCTAGTAAAATGCTTCCGGCAGTTGGTGCTTCAACATGAGCATCGGGCAACCAAGTATGAAAAGGGAAGATTGGAACTTTTACTGCAAAAGCAAAAGTAAAGAGAAGAAATAGTATCTTTTGCTGGTCTAAAGAGAGAACTAAGTTAGAAACTGTCTCAAAATCAAAAGCAAGCCGTCCAAATTGCTGTAGAACTAGAAGGCCAACTAATACAGTTGCGGCAAACATAAAGATAGAACCGAAGACTGTATAGATAATAAATTTTATTGTTGCATATTTTCTATTTTTTCCACCCCATATCCCAATAATGAAATACATAGGGACCAATATTGCCTCAAAAAATAAAAAGAAGGTCAATAAATCTGCACTTGTGAATACTCCAATTACTGCAGCTTCCAAAATTAAAACTGAAATTAAGAATCCTTTAGTTCGTCTCAAGATTGCCGATGATGAAAGAATGGATAATGGGACCAAGATAGTAGTTAAGAAGATCATAGCAAGAGAAATTCCATCGTACCCCACGACCCAATTAATTCCATAAAGTTTGATCCATGGAAGCTCAAATACATTTTTATAAGTTCCATCAAAGATTCCAAAAATAAGTAGATAAAGTGATGTTGCAACTGGAATGGTAGAACCAAAAGCAGCTATAGGAAAAAATAATTCTTTTCTACCTTTTGGCAATAAAGCTAAAACAAATGAGAAAAAAACAGGAGCCAATATTCCTGAAAGAATAGCTAATTTCATATTAAGCCTCCGAAGGACAAAATAAATAAGAAAACGAGCAATAAAACCATTATTCCAAAGACAGTTAAGTAGGATCGTATATAGCCACTTTGAAGAGGTTTCATTTTCTTACCTATATAAATAGGAATTTTTGCGAGATTGTTAATTGACCCATCAATAAGCAACTGGTCAATTGAAACTGCCATAAATCTTGAAAAAGATTTTGAACCATCAACTAAAAATCGTTTTCCGTATAAGTCAAGATACAAACCATTAAATGAAAGTCTTTTTATAGATAAAAAGAAATTTTTTAATACCGATGGAATAGGACTCCCTTGACTAAATGCCTTGACTAGCATCGTACGAATCTTCTTTGGAATAAATGGGAATTCTTGAAGTTGTTTCAGGGGATTAATTATTTTCTGAATAAAAATTATGTTTGATATAAATAAACCGAGTACCCCAGCGAAGACTGAAATTAATGCGAGGATGATAAAATTTGTTCCTGTAGGAGAGTGCGTCACCTCCACATTAATAAGGACTTCTTCCAACATTTTTTCAACACCATGAAAAAATGGTGTATTGATAAATCCAATAAACACTGACCCTATAGCTAAAGTAATCAAAGAAATTTTCATTAATCTTGGAGCTTGATTGGCATTTAAAGCATCCTTTGTCCTTCCTTCACCCAAAAATATATATATCCAATGTCTCCCCATATAAAAAGCGGTCATTACAGCTGTAACCAGTCCGAGCAACCAAAGAGACAAGTAGAACCCGCCAGAAATAAATGCTGTTCCTAATATTTCATCTTTTGACCAAAATCCAGCTAATGGAGGTATCCCCGAAATTGCTAAAGTTCCAACCAGCATTGTGAATCCTGTTGTGGGCATTTTCTTTATTAAACCTCCCATACTTCTTATGTCTTGTTCGTGATGCATCTCGTGAATTACTGCACCTGCACCTAAAAACAAAAGTGCTTTAAAAAAAGCATGGGTTATAAGATGAAAAATTGCAGCTACATAAGCACCACAACCCACAGCTAGAAACATATACCCTAGTTGGGAGATAGTTGAATATGCCAATATTTTCTTTATGTCAAACTGTGTCATTGCAATGAAAGCTGAAAAAAAAGATGTTAATACTCCTATGGTCGCTATTAGTAAAAGTATTTGTGGGGCTTTATTTAATATTGGAGCCACCCTTACTAGCATAAATACACCTGCTGTAACCATTGTTGCGGCATGTATTAAGGCACTTGCCGGAGTTGGGCCTTCCATTGCATCAGGTAACCAACTAAATAGAGGTAATTGCGCAGACTTACCAAAGGCTCCTATCATCAAAAAGAAAGCAATCATTGATGCTTGCTGTGAATCAAGAAGTTCTATATTTGAAAAAATAGTGTCATATTCAAATGAGCCAAATAAGTCAAAAATAATCATCAAACCAATTAGAAAACCAAAATCTCCTACTCGATTTAATATAAAAGCTTTTTTACCTGCTTGAGCGGCTTTCTTCTTCTTGTACCAAAAAGAAATTAATAGGTATGAACTCAAACCAACTAACTCCCAACCTATGAAAAGAACTAAAAAATTTGAAGCCATCACTAACAACAACATAGAGAAAACAAAAAAATTAAAAAATACATAAAATCTTGCAACTCTTTCATCACTCTCCATATACGGTTTTGAAAAAAGTTGGATAATTAAGCTCAAAAATGTAATCAAAATTGTCATAATTGCTACTAATCCATCCCATTGCAAACCAAAAGAGATCCCCATGGAATCTATCCAGTTGAAATAAGTTATGTTCTTTGAGTGAAAATTATTTAGTGCCAATAATACAAACATCATGGAGAATCCTGAAAAAGATCCTAGTAGCCCGAGACTAGAGATTAGAGTGATTTTATTAAGCTTCAGATACTTTCCAGCTGAATTAAGAAATAGAGCAGTACCGAGAGGAAATAATAATGCTCCCAAAAGTATCGTTGCTTCCATATTGCTAACCCCTAGATAAACTTAAATCATCTACAGATGCTGAAGCCTTCTTACTGAAAATTGAAACAATAATCCCTAAACCAACAACCACTTCGGCTGCTGCAACTACAAGAACAAATAAGACTGCAACTTGTCCATCTGGAGACCCTAAATGCCTCGATGCTGCCACAAAAGTTAGGTTAACTGCATTGAGCATAAGTTCTACACACATAAACATTATTAAGACATTTTTTCTTATCATCACCCCAATAGCTCCTAAAGAAAAAAGGATTGCTGCTAAAGTCAAGTACCAATCTGTAGTAAGTTCAATTTCCATTACTTAAATATCTTTCTTACTTTGATCATGTGCAAGACCAACGGCGGCGGCAGTCGCAACGATAAGTAAAATAGATACTGCTTCAAAGGGAAGAACCCAGGCGGTAAATAAGATAGAAGCAATTAAATCTGGTTTTCCCTCTATAACAAATCCTGCTTGGGGGAATAGTAGGTCCCACTTAAAACCTGAGATTATACTCACATAGGTCAGCAAGCCCACAAGCATAAATACTAAACCCAGAACTAGAAAGGACTGCCCTTGTATAGATTCTTTCCTTTCTTCTTCCTTATCAACGCCAATCATCATTATTACAAAAAGAAAAAGTGTCATAACTGCACCCGCATATACTAGAACTTGCACCATTGCTATAAATGTTGCAGACATAGTCAAATAAAGAATAGCTAAAGAGAGTAAGGTCAGAACAAGTCCCATTGCGTTATGAACAGGATTCTTTGCAAAAATAACTATTAAAGCACCTGACAATATGACTAGTGAGAGCAAAAGAAATCCGCCAATTTCAATCATTCCTCTCCTTCCATATCTTCATGGTCTTCCAGTAATTGTCCTTTTTCCGGGGGGGGTGTTTCTCTACCTAGAGATCCTTTCCAGCCAATCTTGTTCTGATATTCTGCTTTACCATTTGATGCAGTAGCTCTCATCCAACCACCGGAATTTAGTAGATCATTCTTGTCTGTTAATTCTGTTTGCTCTTCATGAGTTCTTGGATTGCCTTGTTCATCAACTAAAAGTATATCTTTATCAAAAATTGCTGACTCTCTATTCTGTACACTCATCTCAAACAAAGAAGTCATGGT
>Ga0115002_10003382_pt1 | contig 19982 bp, 19 predicted proteins | sample ArcticOcean_MG_C_8_FD_89576 | JGI IMG/M metagenome (GOLD analysis project Ga0115002, IMG submission 89576) | Marine microbial communities from western Arctic Ocean - ArcticOcean_MG_CB11_86 | ecosystem: Environmental > Aquatic > Marine > Oceanic | place: Arctic Ocean: Canada Basin | collected... | reverse complement strand
GGCAAGTTTGATGCTACAAATATTTTCGAGCAAACCGAAATATCCGTGATTACAGCAATCGACTTCGACCATATGCATATTTTAGGCAGCACTATCGAAGATATCGCAAAGGATAAGGCTGGCATTATTAAACCTGGAAGTGTATGTGTTTTAGGTCCACAACAACACTCAATCGTCGAAAAAATCGTTGCTGGTGCATGTAAGGAAATTGGTGCTCAGCTAATCAAAGTACCATTACCTAAAGAAAATGTAGCTAAATGGAAAACCCAATTGCTCGGAATTCACCAACAGGCTAACGCAAAAATTGCAGCAACTGTAGCAACATCAATTAATGCTAATACCCAACAGTTGGATAAAAAAATAATTGAGGAAGGTATTTCCAAAACACGCCTACAGGGAAGAATAGAGGTGATTTCCTCACAACCAACTACAATTATAGATACCGCGCATAATCCTGCTGCAGCCCGTGCTTTGGTCAATACACTTCAAAGTGAATTTGGAAACAGAAAATGGCAATTTGTTCTAGGAATTATGGCTGACAAGGATGTTAAAGGCGTAGGGAAAGCTATCGAAAATATTGCAGAAACTATTATTTGCTGCTCTCTACCAAGTAAGCGAGCATTGACTGCACAGGCTTTGAGTTTGGAGTTAGCAAAACTTAACGTAAAACTTATTTTTGCAAAAAATGTTCCAGAAGGATTGCAGCAAGCACGTAAGCTTGCCGGAAAAACAGGTCATATCTGTGTTACTGGATCCTTCATAACTGCCTCAGAGGGCGCAGCAGCTGTGCGCAATAACCCATAAACTAACGACAATGACATTTGCAAAAGAACTCAAGGGAGGCCTCTTCCCGATCACTTTAGAAATCACTCCACCTAAGACTTCGAAGATGTCTGTACTGCTACGTCGCGCATCACTACTCGGCGATACTGCATCGGGAATAAACATCATTAATCGAAATGGTCGACAACCCAGCCTTGCTGCAGCTATAGAACTCCAAAAGAAACATCTTGAACCAATTTGGCATTTAACTGTCGGAGGTAAAACTCAAGAAGCTATACGATCAGAAATTAAGGATGCCAAAACTGCAGGATTACAAAATGTTCTATGTTTGCTGGGCGATAGTAACTCTAAGGGTGAACTCAAGGTTCATGAAGCAATAAAACTACTAAAACAACAACTTGCACCGTCTCTAATTGCAGTTGCATATGATCAATATCACGACACAAAAAATAAATACGCTAATTTAAAGAAGAAAATCGCGCAAGGTGCTACATGTATATGGACACAACCTGTTCTAGAGAGTAAAAGGCTGCAAGTAGAAGTTGAAAAACTAAAAGAGGCTCACCCCGAAGCATCCATTGTGGCTATGGCAATGCCGCTTATTCAGGAGGTTCAGTTGAAACAAATCACTGCTCGCTTACAGATACCTGAACAACCAGTCCTCGAAAAACAAATACGCGCAGGGGAAGACGAAGCATGGGATGCTTTTAATGAAACTGTGCTACATCTTGTAATGAATCCATATATTGATGGATTGGCTATCATGACTTTTGAAACAGACCCACATCCCAACATAGGTAAACGCATTAAAAATAGTCTGAAGACGGCGAAAGCCTCTTTACCCAGGAGTTGAAATGCAGCAACGAGAATTTGGAAAACTTGGATTTGTTAGTGCACTTACGCTTGGCGGAGGAGGGATCGGACAAGTATGGGGAGAGACTAACCGAGCCGAATCAATACGTACAGTTCATAAGGCAGTTGATAATGGAATTAATTTCCTTGATGTAGCACCTAGTTATGGCCAAGGAGAAGCTGAGCGTGTGATCGGCGACGCATTCGGAGGGGTTCTCCCTGAAGGCGTACGTATCTCTACAAAGCACCACCTTGGTGAAGTACCACCTGGAGAGGTTGCTCTTCACCTCCAAACTTCCCTTGAGGAAAGTTTGGAACGTTTACAGTTGGAGAAAGTTAATCTTTTTTTTCTGCATGGCATGGTAATCCCAGATAACTACAAAGGCGTACAGAGGGGTACGCCACGCTCTCAATTCATACAAGAAGTAAGGCCTGCTTTTGAGAAATTAGTACGTACTGGAAGAATTGATGGGTGGGGAATCAGCGGTATCGGCGTACCAAGTGCATTAGTAGAAACTCTTGAAGAAAACCCTAGACCGAACGCCATACAATGCATTACAAACTTGCTAGATTCTGCTGGATCGATGCACACATACAACGAAAGTGTGGAGCCACGAAAACTTATTGGACTTGCTAACAAAGTAGGAACTGGAGTGATGGGTATTCGTGCAGTTCAAGCGGGTGCATTAACCGATAAACTGGACCGTGAGGTACCTCATGATCATCCAGAGATGATTGATTACAAACGTGCCTCCGGATTCCGTCACCTAGCAGCAGAATTCGGAGTATCTGCTGCATCACTCGCACATCGTTATGCTTTAAGTATGGATGGCGTATCAACGGTTGTGTTAGGAGTAAAAAATTGTGAGGAATTAGAAGAATGCTTACAGGCAGAAAAATCAGGACCGTTGACCAAGGATGAAATTACACTGATAGATCAATGCGTCGGAAGTAAACATTCCTGATAGCACCGAACTTGAAAAAATGAGGAAAGTATGTCGGAACTAAATGGAGCGCGAATTATTGCGCAACAATTAAAAAACGAAGGAATAGATACCGTTTTCGGAGTGGTTGCAGGACCTATGATCGAGGTAATGGCTGCAATGGCAGAAGAAGGTATCAATGTCGTCAACTGCAGGCATGAAGAATCAGCAGCATTTGCTGCATCAGCTTGGGGTTGGCAAAAGGGGAAAGCAGGTGTGTGTGTTGTAGGATCGGGACCAGCCCAGACAAACACTATAACTCCTATGTATGTTGCGACTGAAAGTGGGATGCCCCTTGTAGTCCTCGGAGGATCGTCCAGAGGTAATCAACGCGGTCTCGGGGCATTCCAAGAAGCAAATCAGGTCACTTATGCTGAACCGGTATGTAAATGGTCAGTCCAAGTCGATAACACAAGTAGAATTGCAGAATATGTACATCTAGCACTAGGTCGTGCTACAAGTGGTAGGCCAGGTGCTATCTACGTAGATTTCCCCGCAGAGTTCATTGGGAAATCGGTTAGTGAAGATGAAGTTATATGGCGCCAACAATCTCCACATATTGCGCCAGCTGCACCTGATAGTGAGGGTCTGAACAAGATCGTCGAACTGTTAAGTGAAGCTGAACATCCGTTAATCATTGTTGGGAAAGGTGCAGGATGGGCAAATGCGGGAACAGCCCTTGAACAATTAGTTTCGTTAGGTATTCCTTTTGTAACTTCACCAATGGGCAGGGGGACTATCCCAGACGACGATCCGATGTTTTTTAACGGTGCTAGGTCAGTCGCACTTGCTGAAGCAGATGCCGTATTGATGATAGGAGGGAGATATAATTGGATTTTTCAGTTTGGACAAGAACCCCGATTTAGAAAAGATGTCCGCTTAGCACAAATAGATATCTCAGCAGAAGAATTCTATAGTGGTGCAGATTTAGAAATAGGTGTTACTGCTGACTGTCGTTTAGCTTCTGAGCAACTTTACGAAATTCTTAGAACTCGTACTTTACGTTCTTCCAATAATGAATGGGTACAACTACTACAAAAGACAAGGAATCAGAATGAGTCACGTTTGGCAGAAGCAATGGCTTCTGACGAAAAACCTATTAATCACTTCCGTTTATTAAGAGAACTCCGCGACGTGGTTGAACGCGATGCAACGCTTTCTGTTGATGCAGAATTAACCATGGGTGTAGCAAGAGCAGTTCTCCCATCCTTTGGACCACGCCTGCGTCTAAATTCTGGAACAACCGGTTGTATGGGGACAGGCTTCCCTTATGCGATAGGTGCAAAACTAGCAAGGCCAGAGAAGCAGTCTATTGCGATCCTAGGGGATTACGCGTTTGGAGCTGCGGCTATGGAGGTGGAAACTTGTGCGCGAGTTGGTGCAAACGTTGTCATTATTCTATCTAATAACGGCGGAATAGCTGGACATACGATCCAAAATCGCATGTTCACCCCTGATGCCCCTCCAATCGCAGCAATGTTGCCAATTGATTATGAACACATGGTCAAGATGGTTGGGGGACACGCACAGCGAGTTGAAGATCCAAAAAATCTACAGAGTGCAATAAAAAAGGCTCTCGCATCCGAAACGATTTCACTTGTTAACGTTTTAACAGATCCTGACGGAAGAAGAAGTGGATCAGCTTATCTCGGATAAAAGAAACCTCCTTTCTTAATATAAGGTTCAGCTAATCCCAGCGATCCCAGTGTTTACAAGGCAAACGCTCATTTAGTGTTTATCTAATTACAGGTGAACCCAAGGGTATTGCCACATGAAGCCGGTTCCAAGGTCAAAGGTTGGCTGGCCTTCTCTTAACCGGTGGGGCTCTACGTGAATCGACCCGCTACTTAGCTGGCCCAACGGGATACATCTCAAACTCCTGCTGGTCAAAATACTTAATTCGATGAGGAATTGAATCCGATATTGTTTCCGCTTCAGATTGTGAAATCCTGTCTAGACGATATCGCAACACCAACCACGGCAAAAAACTCTCGGCAATATCCTCTCTTTCAGGATGTTCTTTAGCATAAACAGAAATAAATCCTTCGCCTGACTGTTGAGCTGCCAACCAGCCTGCTGTCTTTCCATGATCCAACAATGACCCAGGCCAATTAAGTGAAGTGTGCGACGCTTCATGTATAAGAGTTTCCTCGAGTATTTTGTCCAACATGTACTGTTTGCCCTGCTCAATATATATGAGTAAATTCTTGTTTCCGCCACCAAATGGATATTTGCCATCGTGAATCCAAACAGTTTCAATTCCTTTCCTCAACACGCTTGGCAGCTGTCCAATAAGCCAGGCATATTCAGACGCAATCTCATGCGCAATATCTGGCTCGGTAAACTCAGAATTCACCTGAACTTCAATTGATAAGCCGTCTGAATATTGAGCAATGAATAGGTGAGGCGTATCTTGAATCCAGTCATTCTGTCTTCTGTCGAACATTTGGCGTGATTCTTTGCCGGAATAAATGATTTCCACAAAGGCTGTCGGATCATCTGAGTTGACAGCGTTGGGAAAATTAAAGATCGTGCCGTGATATGGAGGAGCTTGTTTGTTTTCAGAAATCGAAGGGGGTGCTGGCGTTGCTGTTGTTGTTACAGCTTGAGACGACGACGGAGTAGATGCCGGCGTGGTGGTTTGAGCGACTGCCGTTGGTGTGCTATTCGTTGTAGTGGGAGTACTTGCTTCCGTAGCCTCTTTTAGAGCAGCGGTTTTAGCTTCAAGTCGTTCTTCAAGATCTGAGGATCCATTACACCCTATCAACAATAGTAAGGGAATAAACAAAACAACTAATCGTTTCATTCCTCTAATACTAGTGGTAGGCGTTTTAGGGAACATTCTTACGATCCAGATTTAATTGAACTTTATACTTTATAGCCCCCTTCGTGTTTGAAGCCAGGAACGGTATAGTATCGACATGAGCGAAATACAGAAGCCTAGATTACGTTTAGCAAATGATACAGAGCTACCAGAACATCTCCGTTCACGAAATGATTTAGTAACACGTGTTTTTGGACACAATGCTGAGTTATATGAAAAATGGATGGAGTGGTACAGACCCTTAGTACGTGACGGAAGTGTTACTTCACGACTTAAAGAAATACTACGACTTCGAGTAGCTCAGCTAAACACATGTGATTTCTGACAAGCAGCACGGCTTCCCCTGTCAGGGGAAGGCAACACTTTGGAAGAAGACATCGTAGAGAAAATAGAGAGTTGGGGAGAGCATGACTTCTCTGAAGCTGAAAAAGCAGCTTTGCATTACACCGAAAGACTATTTGTTGACCACGCGAATATAGATAGCGAATTATTTGATGAACTACTAGCGCACTTTAATGAAGAGCAAATCGTTGAGATTGGATGGGCCGTTGTCAGTTACCTTGGTTTCGGGAGATTAATTCATAGTTTTGGGCTAAAACCGAATTAACTCGATCAGATTAACTATTGCCCTATCATTGTTAAACAAGAATTAAACGTTAAAGATTTCGAATAGGAGCAATCATGGAAGAAATGATAACCACAGACTCCGGTCTGCAATATGAGGTACTAAACAAAGGAACCGGCGCAACTCCAGGACCAACAGATACAGTATCTGCTCATTATCATGGTACTTTTGAAGACGGACGTGTTTTCGATAGCTCTGTTGAGCGTGGTGAACCAATCGATCTACCTGTCAATGGAGTGATCTTAGGATGGCAGGAGGCCTTACAAATGATGAAGGAAGGCGATAAATGGCGTCTAATTGTTCCTTCTAACCTTGGTTATGGTGAAGCAGGGGCAGGTCCAATACCTGGCAATACAACTCTAATATTTGAAGTTGAGCTCATTAAAGTCCTTTGAGAACGAACTAAGTGGTGCAATTAGACTGACAAAAATGGTGCCCCCGGCAGGAATCGAACCCACAACCCCCTGGTCCGAAGCCAGGTGCTCTATCCGTTGAGCTACGGAGGCATACTTCACGGTCACTTTGGCAGGAGAACACCTGCTCAGCAACGGGGAAACATCTGCGAGAAGAGTACACTACATTTTAGAAATGACCTCACATAAAGAAGCCACATCAGTTTTTATGGCTAAAGCCATCGAAGCAGCACGCACAGCAAAAGGTATTGCAAGTCCTAACCCCTGGGTCGGCGCTCTCCTAACAAAAGATGGAAAAATCATCAATGTTGGTTCAACTGGGAAAATCGGAGGTGCACATGCAGAAGCACAAGCTCTCCAAAACAAACAAGTATCCGGCGGGACATTGTATACAACACTAGAACCATGTGTAGCATTTGAAGGAAAACATACCCAGCCATGTACCGAAGTTATTATTAACTCCAACATCGAAAAAGTTGTTATAGGAATTGAAGATCCAGATCCAAGAGTTAAAGGTCACGGGATTATACAGTTACGTAATGCAGGTATAGATGTCGAAATTGGTGATGGTGCCGATGAAATAATTCACCTTCTGAGACCATATATTAAACATCGCCAAACAGGATTACCTTACGTAATTGGAAAATTTGCCGCTAGCCTTGATGGGAAAATCGCAACTAGCACTGGAAACTCTCAATGGATCACTGGTGAAAAAGCCCGTGATACTGCCCATCATCAAAGAGCATGGGTAGATGGAATCCTTATAGGTAGCGGCACGGCAATATCAGATGATCCTTCCTTAACTGCAAGGCCCAGAAATCTATCCCCAGAACAATTTAACCAGCCACTACGCATCGTTCTTGATGGTAGTGGAAAATTACCTGTTAACAGCAAATTAGTACAACCAAATGGAACAATAATTGCAACATCATCGAAATCTAAAAAAAATTGGCAAGAGTCCTTAACTGAACAAGGAGCACAGATCATAATTTGCGAACCTAGCCAAAATGGCAGCGGCATTAATCTTGAGCAATTACTTCAAGTCTTAGGATCACGTTCCATACTTTCTCTATGGGTTGAGGGAGGATCACAAATTCTTGGCTCTTTTTTCAGTCAAGATCTCATTGATGAACTCTGGGCTTTCATAGCACCAATTATCATCGGAGGAGATGGTCTCTCAGCAATTAGCACGACAGGTACAAGTACATTGACTGAGGTACCTCATCTACGAGAAATCATTATTGAAAAACTGGAACAAGACTTTCTTATCCGTGGATTTACAGGGAATTGGGCCCCTTAAAGGGAAAAATGTCATTTTGGATTGTAGTAACCGGGCTAGAGATCTACGACAAAACCAAAGAAATGGAATTTAAAAAACATGGGTTCAAAAGCACAAGAAACAAGCTTGCTCAAAATATCGCTTATGGTGATTGTTTAATCTTCTACATCACAGGAAAAAAACAATTTGCTGGCATAGTAGAGGTTACTTCCAAAGTAATCTATGACGATTCTAGAGTTTGGCAAAGCAAAAAAAAACCTGGTGAGATGTACCCTTTTCGCGTCAATACGAAGCCTGTTATAACACTAGAAGAAGGCAAGTGGTTAAATGCTGAAACCTATCATGAGCGCCTTAAGTGGACCAAAAAATGGCCACGGAAAAATTGGACTCTTGCCTATCAGGGAAGTTTACGTGAAATACCAAAGAGCGACTATGCCATACTATTGGCAGACTTCAAGTCGACAAAAAAACAAAAATAGGGCGAAAAATGCCTCGGTTACCTGAAAACATTGCTGAAGTCCTTTCAAAATACAACGCAGGACCGACTGAACTTAGGAGCATCCTTGATGGAATAGGTCCGGCTGATTTTAATCGCCGTCTTCCTAATGAAGATTGGGCCATTCGCGACTGCGTTCTTCACGTCGCTGATGCGGAGCTAATCTATGCGACTAGATTTCGCCTAGTTATAGCCTCCAAGGAATCAGTTCCTGAATTACCAATATTTGATCCGGAAAATTGGAAGCGCCGCTTACTATACCCGTACAGAGATCCTGAAGGTGCATTAAGCTTATTTAATTTAATTAGGTACTCCAACGGAGACATGCTTAAAGAATGTGAATTGGTGGCATGGACAAGAACAGGGAAGGATAGCTCTAATAAAACTTCTTCACTGAGTGAGATTTTGGAAGATGCGACTAAACATTGCGTTGAACATGTTAAGCAAATCAAAACCCTTCGTGAAAAAAGTGCAAGCGAATAATCTGGTAAACACTCCTCGATATCTTTATGCTAAGGACGAATAATACTTTAGGGAAATCGTATGCCTTAGATGCGCGTAGAAGGCGCGGCGAAATTGATTAATAGGAAAAACGACTGCTATTTATCCTTTTAAGTTTATGGTGTAGACAAGGAGATATAAGTGAAAAAACCTCTTTGGGCTCTGGCATCAGGTTGTATCCCAGATGCTCAGCCGTGGGATATCCCGAAAATTGCTGCTTCAGCTGGATTTCTATCATCAGGAATGTGGGTTGATCCTGAAACAACATGGACTAATGATGCACTTAAAAAAACTAAAGCCTCTATCCGCGAAACTAATATCGAATTGATAGATGTTGAAGTCATCTGGTTAGAAAAAACTAAAAAAGCTACTGATACACACAAGTTAATTATAGATGTGGCCTTAGAGCTAAAAGCACGCAATATATTAGTTGTTTCTCGTCATGAAAATTATAATGAGTCAATATCTCAATTCCGCGACATATGTGAAAGAGCTGGAAATGAAATTCGAGTATGCCTAGAGTTTGGTGAATTTACTGATATTAAATCATTAACTAAAGCGAGAGAATTTATTAATTCTGTCGATCATAAATCTGCTGGCATATTAATAGACTTAATGCACTTAAATAGGGCTGGTGATAGTTTGCCCGATATAGAAGACTCAATTTTTCCATATGTACAAGGTTGTGATTTTTGGCAGAACTCAGCTTCCCTGAAAGGTATGGACTATATAAAAGCGGCTGTTAATAGTCGGTGTTGTCTTGGTGAAGGCGAGGCTCGAAAAAACGATCTTATAAAAATGTGTCGTTCTTCAAAAGATATAAGTCTAGAAATTAGATCTCTTGAACTACGCAATCAATTTCCAGATCCATATATAAGAGCTAAAGAAATCTTCAAGCGTTGTAAAAGGAATTGATAATTCTTATACTTACATTTGCTAAAAAGATCTGTTCACTTTTTGTCTACCCTACTGTGTCTACACTCTGAATCAAAAAAAGGTTTGCCGAAACTGGTCACGTTTCCGTATGGACGAGAATTAAGCGAAATAAGTTAATAGATCTTGTTTGTTTGAACTCCCGATTCCCTACGGGAGGAGTTCAACAAACTCTTAAAAACGGGGACTATGCATATGGTGGCAATACCCCGTAGTAATGTTGACTATTCACGCCCAATATCGGAATAGTCAAACATTCTTATCTTAGTATCACTTCCAGACCGTGCGGGTCGGAAGCTGAGACTTCCGTTCCATCTTTAAGAGTAACCATCCTTTTTGAGTCATTCATTGATGCGAGGTCCTCCTCTTCCCAACTGAGGCTCTTGCAATCATCGCTGATGGTCAGAACAGCCACACCTGGTGTCCGATCCGCGGACTCAAGGGAGCCGATAGCCGACAGCGGTTTAGCACCCCGCAAAGCAATAAACATCTTGTTGCCCACGATGTCTGCCACGTCAGGCTTTGGATCGGGGCTGAAGGACGTGGCCATCGACTGCGTGGCCACAACCTTGTTAGTCTGGAGGTCTACGAAGTTGACGTCATTACTTACCCGCATACTGGTTATTGCAAATATATCGCCCTTTTGATCAATACAGGTAACCGCACCATGGGTGTCCTCACCTGGGAGTTCAATCTGTACTGGGTTCGGGAATACTCCTTCCGCAGCTTTACTAGTATCAAAGGTATAGAGGAAATCATCTCCTCCTTTAGCCCCACTTTCACCATTGGTCATTATCCTATTAAAAGGTAACCGAGCTACACCACAACCGATGCCTGGAACGGTGTCCTTGTCATAGACTTTCACAACAGTCATAGGTGTGGTTCCGTCTGCAGAGCCCACGTCTACTACCAGTAAACCTCCGCCAGCAAAAGTTATGTAGGCGAATTTACTGTCACTAGTGAACTCGTGACAGATTGGGCGCGCCACCGCAGTTCCTAATTCATTGGTGAACTGGTCCAATGCTAAAGTCTCTACTAATTTGTAATCGTTACTCGTGTAGTTAGTCTGGATTTTATGCAGGAACCCAGATTTATCTTTTGCGCCAATATTTGCGACTATAACAATGCTGTTATCAGGAGACGCAACTGAGGCGTGGGAATTTGTTGTTCCACCTGCACCATTGAAACCTCCTATTGTACTGACACAGCCGACGATATCACGGCTGGCAATGTCTATGAAGAAAGTGTTACCAGAACCTACATTGGCCAGAATGACGTGGCTGGCCTTCGGGGTGGTATGGTTTGAAAGTATCATATGTGGCTTTATCGGGGCGTCGCAATTAGCGTCTTTAGCTGCCTTTGCCAGATCTATAATCTCAGGCTTTGCCTTCTTAGCATCATCTAGAAAAATATCTTCCCCGTCCCATATGTATAGGCGTCCACCAGTCCCATCGTCTTCAGTGCCAGATTGGTCAACAGCCCATACTTCGTAGGCAGGATCCATATCCGGAAAACTACATGCAACTGCCATAACAAAGATCATCAGTAGGACTACTAATCCCGATAAAGATTTGAATTTCATTTCCATACCCCTTTACGCGTTTTTATTTTCGCAAAAAACTCGTTCAAATTTTTGAATGGGAATAACTTCTTAATAAACTAGTTTTTATTAAACGTGTTGAGTTATCTCTTGTTCAATAGACATATAGTTCTTATATCTGACTAATCCAATCAAGAATATCAACATATGCACTTTTTGTATTCTCGTCAAATTTATCCGCATGTGTGTAGGGGTGTGTCACACGAGGGGCATAATTCAACCCTTTGACTACATTTTGACTGCAATTTTGCAGAATAGCGACTATATTTACACTTATTCCTGCCTAGCATGTGAGGTTGATGAGAAATGACTGCTATTTACGATCCTTTTGCACCTGATGTGCTGGTTAATCCAGCAACAAGTTATCACCACCTTCTTGAAGAAGAACCTGTTTATTGGTGCCAAGATTTTGATCCAGATTTTTATATTCTTTCGCGATACCAAGATGTGGAATCAGCCTTACAGGATATTAAAACTTTTTCCAGTGAGTTTGGCCAAGGCCCTAAATATTCAATGCCTGCCGGAATGTTATCGGATCCCCCGCAGCATACATTCTTCCGACGTTTAGTACAGAAAGCTTTTACTCCTCAAAGCGTTGCGCTTATCGCTCCACAAATAGAAGGCCTTGCAAATAATCTGTTAGAGGAAATTGACGATCCAACATCGTGGGACTTACATGATGAGTATGCATTCCCCCTGCCAGTTATCGTGATTGCAAATATTTTAGGAGTGCCCGAACAAGACCTACATTTAATAAAGAAGTGGTCGGATGCTTCAGTAGAAGCCATGGGAGCAGAAGATCCAACTTCTTATCAAGAAACGTTGCAAAAAATGGCGCAATACTTACTCAAACAAATCTCTGAACGTCGACTCAATTCTGAGAAAGAACCTACAGACCTTATTAGCAAACTGGTAGCCGCAAAAGTAGAGAATAAAGGCTTGACTGATCAAGAAATTCTTGGTGTTGTGAATCAACTGCTAGTGGGAGGGAATGAAACCACAACATCTCTAATCACCAACGCTGTCTGGCGTATGCTTGAAAATCCAAAATTGTGGCAGTCCTTAGTAGACAACCCAACGTTAGTTGATAGAGCAGTCGAGGAAAGTCTACGTTTTGATCCCCCGGTCCTTGGTCTGTTTAGAACCACAACTAGAGATGTAGAGCTTCATGGAAAAATTATCCCGAAAAATGCAAAAGTTCTCCTTCACTATGCTGCAGGGAATAGAGATCCCAGAGCATTTAACGATCCCAATAGTTTCTCTTTAGATGAACGAAAAGGGAGACACCTAGCCTTTGGATTAGGAGTACATTTTTGCTTAGGGGCCCCTTTGGCAAGGCTCGAAGCACGTGTAGCTTTACAAGCACTCGTACATCACTTTCCGAATCTAGCATTCGTAAATCCGGGAGAAAGAATTAAACCATTCTTCTTGTGGGGCCGAAAAACATTCCCTGTTCAAATAACTTAATTCTCAAATACTTGTACAGTTAAGTTGGTCGAGTAAGCCTGTGACATAAAATTGTTAGATAAAGATGGATAAAGATGGATAAAGCATGACAACCACCGAAGAGACAACCACAATAGAGTCACCCGTAACCGAAGAGTTTGATGTACTTATAGTTGGCGCAGGTATTTCTGGAGTAGGTGGCGCTTACCACTTAACACAGCAACTCCCTGAAACCAGCTTTGTTGTTCTCGAAGGGCTAGAGAACTTTGGGGGAACATGGTGGTCCCATCGGTACCCTGGTATTCGTTCAGACAGTGATCTTCATACCTTTGGCTATCGGTTTAAACCATGGAGCGGGCCACCTATTGCAACAGCAGAAGAAATTCTTAAATACATGGGTGAAGTAATCGAAGAAAACGATCTTGCGAAACATATCCGATATAACCACCGAATCACGTCAGCAAACTGGTCAAATGAAAATAATCACTGGACGATCGAAGCCACACAAACTGACACAGGTAACATAAAGAGATTTAAGACAAATTTCCTCTGGATGTGCCAAGGCTACTATCGTCATTCCGAAGGATATACACCAGACTGGGAAGGAATGGACCGATACGAAGGAGAAATTGTACACACTGAATCTTGGCCTGAAAATTTAGAATACAAAAATAAAAATGTTCTTGTGATTGGGTCAGGAACATCAGCAGCAACTCTCGTTCCTGCAATCGCTGATGATTGCAAACATGTTACGGTCGTGCAACGCACTCCTACCTACTACACTCCTGGCGCTAATCGTAATGACCTTGCTGAAACATTACGAGAACTCGAAGTAGATGAAGCCTGGATACATGAAATCGTTAGACGCCAGATTATAAGAGACCAGGCTATTTTCACCAAAATGGCACGCGAAGAACCAGAAAAAGTTAGGAAAGAACTTCTTGCCGGTGTCCGTGCCATCCTAGGACCGGACTACGATATAGATACTCATTTCACCCCTGACTATAGACCGTGGCGTCAACGCATCGCCTTTATTCCCGATGGAGACTTCTTTCAGGCAATAAATTCTGGACAAGCATCTATTATTACTGACGAGATAGAAAAATTTACGGAAAAAGGTCTCCTTTTAAAATCTGGAAAAGAGCTCGAGGCAGAAATTATCGTCACTGCAACAGGCTTCAATATGAACGTGCTTGGGGATATAGATTTTAAAATTGACGATGAAGCCATTGATTTTTCAAAAACAGTCACCTATCGGGGGATGATGTTTACTGGTGTACCAAATTTACTGTGGGTATTTGGGTACTTTCGGGCCAGTTGGACGTTAAGGGCAGATCTTTTGGCAGATTTTGTATGTCGCTTACTCAAACATATGAATAAAAATGATCTCGGAAAAGTCGACGTCACATTAAGACCTGAAGATAAAAATATGGAATTATTGCCATGGATTGATCCTGAAAATTTCAACCCTAACTACCTTACACGTGCATTGCCTCTACTCCCCAAGCGAGGAGACAAACCAGAGTGGCAACACACACAAGATTATTGGCGTGAAAAGGATGATATACCAGCAATTGACCTAGATGCGCCCGAGTTTCTATACCACTAAGGCCTAGTGGAACAATAAAGGCATCTGTCTACCGCGGAATGTCCGAAAATACTTACTAAGCATACGTGGTTGCCCTTGATAATTTGAATTCATTTCCCCTGAACCATAAAGCTGTACAGGATGTTCAATCATGGGCTCGAATGTGAGTTTTCCTACTTGCTGACCATTCTCAATCAAAAAAGGAACATCGTGTGCCCGTACCTCAAGAACAGCACAGGACCCAGGAGGATGTTCTTCCCCAAATTCGCCGAAGCCAGGATCAAAAAAACCTGCATAATGTGTCCTTAATTCACCACTCGCAGGGTCATAAGCAACGAGCTCTCCGGCAACGGAAGCTGGTATCCGAACATGTTCTTGTGAACGCAGTAAATAAAATTCTTCAGGTTCAAGAATAAGCCGTCCCTTATCACGCCAAAGAGGTTCCCAAAAATCCGAGGGATCATTCCGTTCCGGATCAGTAAGGTCAACTAGTCCACTACCTCTACGAGCTCGATATCCCACTACCTCATCAGGTTCCCCTCCTGTTTCTGCACTAGAGCCAGCAAGATCTACACGTAGAAAAGCTCCGCCCAAATTCTCAATCTGCTGAACAGATAACGGTAAGTTGTTATCGAAAATTACGGCAGTATTTACGGAACTATGTAGCTCAGAAGCTCTCACACTAGTCTCTCCAGACAATTCTAAGCCTCGAACTTTTGGATCTTCTACAATAAGTCGCACCTGATTCAAGGTGAGACCTTTTCGTAGGCGCACTGTAAAAGAACGGCTAATCACTTCCACAAACAAAGGACCGGTATAACCTGGGCGGATTTCATCAAACCGAGAAGAAAAATCGGTGATGATACGAGTAAAGATATCTAAACGGCCAGTACTACTCTTTGGATTCGCACGAGCCTTAACACCTTCAGGAAGTCGAAGTCCTTCGATTAATGGTATTAAATATGGTCGATTCGTCTCAAGAACTGCACCCTGTTTACCATCTAAGGGAACCACATCAATAACATGGTCGTGTAATTTGGTCACCACCTCATTTGCAGGCCCAGGAAGAAAACTACTCCTCAAACGATATGCAACATTTCCCAAACGCAAGTCAATGCTAGCTGGCTGATAGGAACCGACCGGTATAGGTTCTTCTTCAGGAACAACAACAACCCCACTATTCACAGCTTGCTGTAGCTGTTGAATAGCAAGAACCCCATAAGAATTCACGGGCGTATCAAGGGTCTTTTTAATTTCCATATTTAGTGCACTATGCAACGATACCGAAACATAAGCATGCTTTTGAGCATTTCAGGAACAAGCACGCTAAACTTAAAGTTCGCATATGGAGGTAACAATGGGTAACTTAGGACGATTTTTAACTGCAATGGTGACACCGTATACAAATGATGGTGAAGTCGACTATACAGGTGCACGAGCACTAGCACGAACACTAATAGCTGCAGGAAACGATGGAGTTGTTGTAACAGGAACAACAGGTGAAGCACCTCTTCTAAGCACCGATGAAAAATATCGGCTTTGGGAAGAAATTAAAGACGAGCTCGGAGAAAATGCCACAGTTATTGCAGGTGCCGGAACTAATAACACTAAACAGTCCGTCGAATTGGCAAAACAGGCTGAAACCGCTGGCGTAGACGCTATTTTAGCAGTTACACCATATTATTTACGACCATCCCAAGATGGAATCATTGTACATTTCGAACAAATTGCACAGGCTTCAGCACTTCCTATCATTGTATATAACGTTCCCTCCAGAACGGGGACAAATCTCACAGTTGAAACACTCGTGCGTTTAGCCAAAACAGCAAATATTATTGGTAATAAAGAAGCAAATGGTGACCTTAACAGCACTGCTAAATTAATAGAACTGGTACCCTCTTTTAAAATTTGGAGCGGCAACGACAATGACAATTTCCACCTATGGTGTATGGGTGCATGGGGAGCAATAAGCGTAACAGGCCATTTGGTAGCAAAACAACAAAAAGAAATGCTAAACAAAGTACTATCTGGAGATATTGAAGGTGCTGCCGCAATACACCGCCGACTTGTACCACTTACAGATACATGCTTTAAGTACGGTAATCCAAGCACAATCAGAGGAATTATGCGGCACTTGGGAAAGCCTATAGGAAAACCACGATTACCCATCTTGGAACCTACAGAAGGAGATATTGAAGGCCTCATAGCAGAAATAAAAAAATACGAACTCGACGATGGATACAATAATTAGGACAGCTTTGTGAGAACTTCGGCTATTACTCAAATTCAATCAATTTTGCAGGCTAGAAGATGATGGACTATGGGATTGGCGAACAACTCACACGTGCACGCCTTTCTCGTAATTTAACTATAGAAGAAGCTGAACAAGGAACACGGATTTCAGGACGTTTCCTACAAGCCCTTGAACGAGAGGACTTTAACAAAATTCCAGCGCCTGTTTTTGCAAAAGGCTTTCTTAGATCTTATTCCCAATTCCTAGGATTAAATCCACAAACACTTCTGGCCCTCTTCCCGCAATCAAAAGATATGGAACTTTCTCAGTCAAAAATTATTGGTGAACAAAAATTACCACGACACTCTTTGGCTAATCCTTTGAGTAAATGGAAAAGGTCGGGTACTCCGAAAATCATTGGTGGAAATGAACAAACCAACCCTCTAGCCACCATCACAAACGCCGGAGCAAACGTTATTTTACGTAGACATATAGGCAAAGAAAACCTCCTAAAAAATCTTTTTGGGCGACTTATTCTTACATCTTTGCTCTTGATCATTGTGGGGGTAGGAATATACGTAGTAGTCCGGGAGAACACAGGATCTGATCTAGGAAATTACCAACCTAATGTAATCTCAGCAGATAATAGCCCAACAACAAAAACCACAATATCAACAATCACGATCAAGGTAAGCAAGGGGATTATTCCTGATGTAATCGGACAAGATGCCTCAATAGCTTATGCTGCTATAGAAGAGGCCGGCTTCGTAGCCACAACGATGTATGATCACAATTCATACTATCCAGATGGAGTCGTATTCGACCAATCACCACCAGCCGGCATAGAATTACCTGCCGGAAGAACTATAACTATTATGACAAGCACAGGTCCATGAACAAAAAACCAACTTATCACCTCATAACACTTGGATGCCCAAAAAACGATGTTGACAGTCTGCATCTTGAACGCCTACTGAATAATGGTGGTTTACAGCCAACAGAAAAAGTACAAGATGCAGATTCAATAATTGTCAACACCTGTGGGTTTATTGAACAAAGTAAAGATCAATCCTTAGAAACTGTTCATGAATTAGCAAAAACAAAACAGGCAAATCAAAAACTAGTTGTAGCAGGCTGCCTAACCCAAATTGCTGCAGAAGAAGTTCAAATATCAGAACCACTTATAGATCATATTTTTGGAGTTGGTGAATGGGAGCAGGTAGCCAAAACACTTGGTGTTGGCAATGTCCCTATCTATGATATTCCAAAAAGTGTCGTAAAATTGAAAGGGCCGAGCGCATATTTAAAAATCTCTGATGGCTGTGATGCGCCCTGTACTTTTTGTGTTATTCCAAAAATAAAAGGACCTCTAAAATCTTCTTCGGTAGGGCGATTAGTTAATGAAGCAAACAGGCTTGTCGATTCAGGAGCTAAGGAATTAGTATTGGTAGCCCAAGACAGTACAGCATGGGGTGAAGATCTAGGTATTAAAAACGGATTGCCTGAGCTATTAAAGGTTTTGGCGCAAGAAGTCGGTCCGGATACATGGCTTAGATTAATGTACGCATACCCAAGTCGTGTACGGCCGGCATTAATTGAAGCGATGGCAACAATTCCAAACGTCGTACCCTATCTTGATGTACCCCTCCAGCATGGGTCCGAAAATATGTTAAGGAAAATGCGACGGCCATGGAAAAGTTCAAAAACACGTCAAATGATTGCAAATTTAAGGGAAGCAATTCCAGAAATCACACTGCGTACATCCCTAATTGTCGGCTTTCCAGGTGAAACAGAAGATGACATCTTGGAATTATTAGAATTTCTGGAAGAAATCATGTTTGACCATGTAGGAGTATTTACATACTCCCAACAAAAATGGACTCCTGCTGGTGAATATGATGATCAGGTTGAAGATTCGATAAAAAATGAAAGAAGAGATGTTGTTATGTCACTTCAGCAAAAAATTTCAAGAAAAAGGGCTTCACGATTCGTAGGTAAAACTATGACAATGCTTATTGAAGGTACTGGCGAAGATGATAATAAAAATCCAATATCTATAGGTCGCACTTATCGAGAAGCTCCTGAGGTGGATGGTCTTGTATTTGCACAAGGTCAGGCAGAAATCAATAGTAGAGCAAAAGTAAAAATTGAAGATAGCGGAGACTATGACCTATTTGGTCGCTTGTTATAACTTTTTCCTTAGGATGATTGTATGAACACCGATAAAAAAATAGAATTTTTTGAACCTAATCCTCGATTACTAATGGGACCTGGGCCCAGTGGTGCACACCCAAGCGTATTAGCTGCGATGGCAATGCCGCTAATTGGTCACCTAGATCCGGATTTTTTGCGATTAATGGACGAATGCAAAAATATGATTCGCGAAGTATTTCAAACAAACAATCGGTTTACATTAGCCACACCAGGAACCGGTACAAGCGGGATGGAAGCTGCCGTTATGAATATGCTCGAGCCTGGAGACCGAGCCATTATAGGAACATGCGGATATTTCGGTAACCGAATCGTAGAAATGGCAGAAAGGACTGGGGCAGAAGTTATCCAGGTAGATGCTGAGTGGGGCTCAGCTATAGAACCAGAAGCTATAAGAGCTGCTGCGAAGAAAACACAGCCAATTAAACTAATCGCAATCGTTCATGCTGAAACCTCAACTGGTGTCCAACAACCAATTGAACAAATCTCAGAAATTGCAAAGGAACTAGACGCACTACTCCTGATTGATTGCGTAACTTCACTTGGTGGAATACCTGTTCAAGCAGATAAATGGGAGGCAGATATTCTCTACTCCGGTACACAAAAGTGTCTATCAGCACCACCAGGTGCATCACCAATCACTCTTTCGGAAAAAGCAGTCGGTGCATTATCCTCACGGAAAACTTTGCCTAATACATGGTATCTAGATTTACAAAAGCTGGAGGCATATTGGGATAATCGACGTGCTTATCATCATACATCTCCAATATCAATGCTTTATGCATTACACCGTGCACTAGCTATAACTCTTAATGAAGGATTGGAGAATAGGTGGAAGCGGCATGAACGCAATGGAAGGGCACTACAAAATGGATTAGAAGCGCTTGGACTGGTACTTCATGCAGAAAAGTCTGTTCGCTTATCTGTATTAACTACAGTACGTATTCCTGAAGGCATTGATGGAGAATTAATTAAATCTGAGCTTTTGTCGAATTTTTCAACTGAAATAGCTGGTGGACTCGGAGTTCTAAAGGGAAAAATTTGGCGGATTGGCCTAATGGGAGAATCATCTACTCCAAACAATGTCCTCTTTTTCCTAAGTGCATTTGGAATCCTACTACGAAAGTATGGATTTAAAGCAGATGTCGCTGCATCACTTGAAAGCGCTGCGCAAACATTAAAAGTATGAGAAAAACATACTTATATTTCGTACTT
>Ga0115002_10003381_pt1 | contig 19984 bp, 28 predicted proteins | sample ArcticOcean_MG_C_8_FD_89576 | JGI IMG/M metagenome (GOLD analysis project Ga0115002, IMG submission 89576) | Marine microbial communities from western Arctic Ocean - ArcticOcean_MG_CB11_86 | ecosystem: Environmental > Aquatic > Marine > Oceanic | place: Arctic Ocean: Canada Basin | collected... | reverse complement strand
TGTTCCTGCTACTAGTATTGAGGGATCTCCACTATATTCTACTATTCCTGTGCCAGCCGCAGCTTCACCAAATTGCCGAAGATGGCCAGCACCTGACTCTCTAGCTTGTAGTGCCTCTTCTATTCGTCTACCTTTCAGCGTAGGCGCAATTGTCTCTCCTGGTACTACACCCGCACCAGCCCTAAGCCACTCAACTCCAAAAGGTTGACTACGTACTTCGTTGGTACGTGGATCCAGGGTTGCTTCTGGAACAACCGGGATGTCATATCCCACTCTAGGTAACCCTATGCCAGGACCGATTGCTACATCACGAATTTTACCAGTATGGGGGTCTACAACCTTAGGAATATTTGCCTTGACAATCTCTGCCTGTCTAGCTTGAGGCATACTGGTACGCCAGGTTTCGTGTATATCTTCTCCACCAGCAAGTATTGTTTTGTGTATTGGACGTCGGACTGCTTCTCCTAGTACGACCGCACTTACAAGATCTCCTGTTTGACTATCTATTCTTCTTCTGTTCTCTTGTACAACTCCGGAAATAGTCTTGGCGGTCTCCTGGTGCCATTCCAAATCGGTTTGCCCAACTCTGAGTGGAACCCTCTTATTATTAAATGAAATTGTGTTAAGGGGTCCTTCGGAGAACTCTCCTATAGAGATTTCTCTATCTACTCCAGCATCCCTGACTTTAAGAAGAACGCCAAATGTATTCTCTTTACCCGGGATAGGCAATAATCTTGCCTCTGAAGATCCTTCATTTCCTATCTTGCCTTGGTACAACTGGGCTAGTTTTTGAGCTCGTATAGCGAAATCCATTGACGCGCTCCGACCTCGCTTGCTACTAAATTTTTCTTGTGGTTCTGGGCCAAGCATTTGCCCTGCGGCAAATTGAGGATGCGGTGGAATATCTACGGAACTCCTTCTGAATTTATCAGGAATTGGGGGTGTTACTTGCAGATTACCTATTTTATGACCAAGAAGATGCTGTTGTCTCTCCGTAACGCCAAATAGTTTTTCATCGTGCCAAGCTTTTATTTCGCCCGAAGACATTCCGATTGTTTCGTCGCCGAGTTCTCTTCGACGTGCAAGTTCTGATTGGGACAAAGGAGTAAGATCAGATGCAGCAAATTTTCCAGGATCTGTACCATGAAAACTTTCTCCAGCTGTTAGAAGCTTTGGACCTCTTCTGGGTATTGAAGAAAGATGCGCTAATGAACGAAGAGCCTTTGCTTCTGGTTCACCAATGGCAGCCGTAAAACTCTCCCATTGTCCAGAACGCTCTAATTTATTAAGAGCTTGCTGAGCCTCATCTGGAGTATAGCCAAAAGTGCTTTCGTCTTGCCTATTTTGAAAGCCTTCTCCCTGCGAGCTAGGTCTAAAAAAGCCTGGATTGCGTTGTGCTGAACCTAGAGGATCATCATACCATTTTGGAGCCATTAAGAGATACCTTTAATTGGGCTGCAGATATTAAACTGTATAGATATGTCGAGTTATAGTACTGGTGGGAGTTGCCTGAGTTTTTGTTGTTGAGCCTTTTGTACTTCCTCTATTCTACGTTGCTCTTCAGAGGCGCATACGCGAAATTCTTGCATAAGCAGCCAAGGTTGTTCCTGAATACCGCCCTCACAAGGCAGAGCCTCCCAGAAACGGCATTCTAAATATAGCCCAAGGGCCTCCGGTACCTCTGGGCGTTCCTCGGGATTTATACCTAATTTAATTTCCTCGAGGCGAGAATAGTATTCAATTATTGCGTCTTTGAGACCCCGGAAAGCCTCATTGACTATTCCCCCGAGCCACTACCCCACTGAGGATTCAACTCGATAACCTTACTGTGAATTTCCTCGGCAATTTCATCTGGTAGCTTTCCCCAGGCTCTTCCAAACTCAGCCTGAGTCATAGCGAGATATTGTTGCCCCTGTTTATTATTCTTAAATAAGAATAAGGTCTTTTCGGTCTTTTCGGTAGAGCCTTCGTCAAGAATATCACAACCTACTAGTGTGCACCAAACCTCTAGACGATGTAACTCTGCCATAGAGATACGCTGTTTAACCTGAACTTCGCCAAAAGCATCATCATTCCATATTCTAGTTGCCTCTGCAGAAAGATCCATACGTTGTTCCTGTGCAGCGCGTGTAGCCTGTCTAATTCTCACCGTTGTATCGCCATCTGGATCAATTTGTAACAATTTAAATGTCTTTTCGATTGGTGCAGTAAGTTGGTATGCCATTTTCCTTCTCCAGTTTCCTATTAGGAATTATTAGCGGGGAGAATCTTAATTTATAGATTCTCCCCTTGTTATTGTTTTTAGCTGTAATTTACTTGCCCGTTACGTGTGACGAAATCTAGATAGTTATCGCCACCAGCATCTTCTTCAACAACGGTTCCCATTAGATTGAGCATCAATAAATCTCCACCTGCGAGACGTACTGGTCCATCAATCTGCCAGGCAACATTGCTAGCATTGATAACTAGTTCGTATGGCGTACTCCCCACTATATTATACGGAGACTGAACTAACGCCTTGAAGTCTGAGTAGTAGCACGCATCATTCCATGCTGTTCCACCTGTACCTCCAGTATAGAGTGTTCGATATAGATCAGGATCTGACCACTTTACCGTAGCACGGATAGTTGCCGCACGACTTACGACTGCAAAATCATCAGGATGCTGTGATCCAATTACCATTTCTTGTTGTGGGGTAGTAAGGTTATTTGTCATTGTCACCGTCAAGGCGGTTACCGGTAATTCGGATGCAGAAAATTCCGGTAATGTGATGGAACAAGCAGTCTGGCTGGTAACTGGAATAGAAGTATAGTCCTCAAATCCATCTGAGTAAGTCCAACTAGGATTAGTTTCCCAGCTAGGCGTAATGCCAAGCCAATCAACACGGGCTTGCATAATCCCGTTTTGAGGGAAAGTCATAGTTACACTTGCTACCTTGCAGTCTACTCCAACTTCACCCATAGTACTAGAGCCAGGAACATACTTCCTTACACTCATCCATGGGAGACTTGCGTTATCGGTAGCGAACTCGAATTTATGATCATAAGTATCAGTTACAGGTCCAGCACTAGTCGCAACAGAACCCATAAGACCTTCCATGATCCAACCAAAGTCGCCCTCCATACGAGGATGAAGAGTTGCTCCACCTGCTACATAAGCTCCCTGTTTATAACTTCCGGTAGGGACAACCGTTCCGCCAACCTCCAACGGGATTGCGGCCATTGTCTGTACAGGGCCAAAATCAATATCCGTTGCACGATGACGGTACCACGTTGTAGCTGCGCTACCCTTCGCGGATTGTTTTCCGTAAGAGAGTACGCCGGTACTTGCGAGAACAGTCATAGTCTATATCCTCCAACTATATTTAAAATGGGCGGGAGGTCAAAACCTGCCAGTAAACATGGCCTAGCCATATAAAACTGCTGGGTGGTCCTCCGCCCTCCGTGAACCGACTCTTCACCATGAAGAGTTGAATTGATTGTTCGTCATAGTCATCTGTCAGTCCTGTTACAGTTGTGCATGCTGCTATCCAGTACTCTAATCTTCCAAGCACCTTGTGGCCATATTCGCGTGCAAGGCTACGATTATATCCTTGTGTTATAAAGTAGCATCCGATCTCGCAAGATAACCTCCGCCACCAAAGAGTGCCTCCTCCTCCCCCGACTTCAAAAGCAGGGTAATGAGAACCAACCCCTAGCTCATCAGAACTTTTGTAAGAGACTAAACTATGCTCCCATGCATTATCGGCTGGATTGCCAGAATGAACGAGAATATGGATATAGTCACTTACCGGATCTGATTGTAAGTTTCCTACCTGCACAAGACTTGCCAGTGTAGGATCTCCACCAGAAATGTCAGTAATAAGCTTGGCCTGGAGCCATGTTTGCATGTTATCTGCAATCATATCCAGGATTTGCGCCATTAGAGACCTCTCCCGGGCTTATACAATAGACCACGTTGTTGGGGCTGATGCGATGCTAGTATTGACGAGTATCGCTTTAGAAAATAATCCGCCTGTACATGTACCGGGTTATGCTCCGGATTTCCTGAGTCTTGGCGAGTTCCAAATTGCCTGATTGTGGCACTTTGGATACTTGCTGGGAGCAAGCAGTATGCTGCTGCATAATACAGCAGTGCCTGCTGCGCCCACTTGGGAATTGTTACAGACGTAGTATCGTTTACTATACTTGTCCAATAGGCATAATAATATATTTTGAGTGTCTCATCTGTTGCGAGAACTCTCGTATAGTTTATTGTGCCAGTCGGCCAAATATAGTACCCCTTCGGATTACTACCTGCCTTGGGATCACTATCGGTCCAGTCACTACCTGGTACAAAGTTAACCTCTTCAAGCCAGTCTGATCTCTTGTCATCCCAGATAGCATCTATAGCATCTGGTACTTCAAGAATATCGCTGGAGAGGGACCACGATGTCGCAGTCCCGTCTCCAGTAATAGTCTGACTCTTAAGATCCGCAGTATGCGCAACAACCTCTTCTAAGGCCGAGTTAGCTCCGTCAATGCGCAAGGCACTAACATATAGAGTACCATCGTCCTTAAGAAGGCGTAGTAACTTCGCGTCAAGCAAACCCCAAGTTATTGCCATTTTATCTTACGCTGCTATCACTCCACCAGGTTTCGGTAGGGTTATCGCGCAGAAATGACATTCAAACAAGTTCGGCTCCCACATGTTGTAGCCATGATAGCTATCCCATGAGAAACGGAACACGCTGTTGAATTGATCGATTGCTACTGGCTCATGGAATGTAAGCGGTTCGGCAACTGCACCGAGGACGCCACCACGAGAGCCCATGACCAAGATAAAGCCGATATGCTTACCCAAGGAAACATGAGCGAAACCAGCCATAGCGCCAGTACCAGAACTCTGGGACGTATAGGTCGCAGAGGTGGAGTAGGCCATGCCAACTGGACGATCAACACTAAGACGGTTATTTGTAGCATCTACAGCTACTACACGTCGCTGAATGGTCATCCCATGCAGAGGATCTACGCCTCCGGTTACCCCATAGTCAGTAGTTGTAGCTGTGTGAATGGAGATAATGTCATTTACGGCATAGTGTCCACTCGAGAAACTTTCCAACTGAATATAGTGTGTGGCTCCTGCTTGGCCCGTGTAGTACACACCATCAACCTGTGTGGTGTCGGGATCAGGTGCACCGTCGCCAATAGCAATGGCAGCGGTTACAGTGTGCTGTCTTTCGATAAGACCAGCATTATAAAGAACAGCTTGATTCATACCATACTTATCACTTGGAGCCTGGACAAAACGAACATTCTTGTATTTGCCAATCTCGTTGTTCAAAATAGGGGTCTGACTTCCGTATATTGCAACATCACGGAATAGAGCTGTCTCATTAGCACTAGCTGCTGGCAGAGCTTTCATCAAATCATAGGTTACGCCAGGAGGTACAATCGCTACTTTCGCAGCTGCAACATCACCAGGAATAATTGGTGATCCCGTGTAGCCCATACGTAAATTCCACTCATTGATAACTGCTGGGTCAAAGGTATCATTGGTTCCAATGCTGTTGAAGTCAGTAGCGTCATTAGCATAGGTCCAAAATGCCTTCGGTCCAGCCAAGAAAGCGTTACGAGCTAGAGCTTCGTTTACACGAACTACACTATTGCCCAAAACGCCCCTTAAAAGTGGTCTCCAGTCTTTTCCGCCACTCTTGAGAAACTGTCCAACGATACTTTCGCTTTTATGTGCCTGTACAACCTGACCATATCGCGAGAAGGTGTAATTTCTCTGACGAGAATCAACACTCATAGGTTCAACGTAATTCTGTGTGAACGGAATAGAGCTAATGTCGACATCGCCTTCCATGATCTCGTGTGATCTAGTATTTAGTGCACCAGTACTCATAGGTTCGTTCGTCCAATCCACCAAAGGGGTGTAAATTGCCTTTTGACGGAACTGGAGAGCGACCTCGGGATGCTGGTGTACCCATCGGTCCTGATCTACGACACTAACTGGGTTCTTATCGTAAAAATCAGCAAGTACGTCAGCCATGATTTTTCTCCTTCAAGATTTTAATTGTCTCCCGGGCCTCCGGCCTCGAAGTATTTATCCATAAGACGATTATGTTCTTCTGGCTCACCAGATGACAGGGCCTTAAGTGCATCGTCCCAATACTCTTTAGCACTCTTGTCTGCCTCTTTAGTCTTGGCTGCAGGAGTGACGCCTTCCATAAGGTCAACGGCAGCTTTTTTACCCTGCTCACCAAGCATTTCCCTAAAAGAAATGAGCTGTTCGACAAGCTCGTCACCACTTCCATCTGGAAGTAGGGATTTTCCCTCGAAATTCAGTAAATCCGGGAATTGACTTGTGATTACTTTCAAACGATCTAATTGTGACTGATTGATTTCTAGATCGCTAGATGCTTTTTCGTAGTCGGTTTTCAGGGTAGACATTTCTGTATCGGAGCCTTCCTTTTCGCCAGTAAGCTTAACTAAGTCAGCTTCAAGCGTTTTAACCTTAGAGGTCAGCTCGCCATTGTTATCTGTCCATTTTGCAAGTTCTTGTTGATATTTTCCTTGCAAACCTGTAAACCTGTTTTGATATGTGTCTCTCTGTTCTTTGTATTCGGTCGCCAATTGCGCCCAGTCCTCTGGTTGACGAGCTGTAGTAGATGCAGTCGATTCTGCTACTTTCACTTCGCTGGTATCTACTGTGCTGGTTTCAACAGCAGGTTGGTCAGACATGATATTATTTCCTCCCGTAGTGGATATATCTGTTCTCAGATAAGCTCGGCATCTTTATCTTTTTTCCAAGCACGCCGAGCCATTTCTGGCATAAATTTAGCGGCAGCGCGAATAACCTTACGTCGCTCTACCTTATTCTTCGTATGGCCCCTCAATTTCAGGGCTTTCCTAGCCGTTGAGCCATTAAAGATTGGAAAGCGATTTCCAGAAAGCACGGCATGTTCCTGTCGCTGTTCCACGTTAACATTAGCTGTCATTTTTCCCCTCTACCCAATAAATTCCTTGAGTAATAATACCACAATACCGATCGGGGCAGCTGATTGCTTTAATAATTCCCATATCCTCTTGTTGTTCACATCTGCATAGACTGACTTTACCTGAAGTTTAGCAATATCGGTGGCGTGTTCCAAGATTTGGCCGTTAAGACGCTCTAAGTGTTTCTCAGTACGTTCGACACTCTTTCTGATATTAAGCTGACCATTTTCCAGACGGGCAAAATTAGTGTTCAGATCACTAAAATAAGCTTCTATATCGTTTAGTGAGTCACTACTCGACATTACTTTCCTCGGAATCTATCTCTACTTCTTCGTCATCATTTTCATCGCTATCTTCACTTTCGTTAGCAAACGAATTTCTCTCCTCGCTCTCTTGAACTGCTGCCTTTAAACGATCTAGCTCATGAGGTATATTTTCAATATCTCCGTACTGAGCTAATGCTTCCTCAAGTGAAATATGACCTGCACTAGCACGCATAACTAGTTCATTCACGAGTTCTGCACGATCGCGCGGTAAGATTGGAGCCCATTCTTGCCGTTTGATATGTCCTAGATGCTGTAGACCTATCTTTTTAATACTCTCTTCTACGTTATCGCTATTTGTTCTGGTAGGATTCTTGACAGCTAGTACTGTAAGTACTAATTCTGCCAGGATGTTAAGCCCTTCGGTCCAATAATGTCGCTCAGAACGAATATGTGAAGTTAGAGGCCACATTCGGAATGCCAGTGTTAATGCTGATCGTTGACTTCCTTCATCTTCTCCGTCAGCTACAGCTGGAACAAATGCATCCCTTCTCATTTGAGCCATTAGAGATTCGTTGAAACTATTCATCTGCTGACTAATGCGTGGCGTACTCAACATATCCAAACTAGGTTTATCACCTCCAGGGGGTGACATTCCCAGATCGAATGCACGTACTCCTGGTGCAATTTCTCGAGTTCGTACTCCTTGGCCTACATTTGTGATTACTGGTCGGAATTTTGATTCTTCACGTACCGCATCACCTGCATCGGCCATACGAGCATTGTACTCTTTCGCAGTCTGTTTCAGTGTATCTACTATTGATAATCCATGCATTCCACCTGCGCGTTCATGTGGAATATATACAAATGGGACCTGTCCGTATGGATTCGGTCCCTCTAGATCAAAAGTAGCATCACCCACTTTGACTTTGGCAGTTTGCCCTTCTATTGATACACGATATCCATCGCGTGTCCAATGTTCTACCATTAAAGTTTGCATAGACGATCCCGGAACTCCTCCCGGCAAACTTCTAAGACTCGTAACATTTACATGGTAAAGGTTCTTGGCTTCTTCAACACTGATAGGCTGAATAACCCACGCCTCTCGCATACTCCACATATCAGATCCATCTGGCAGACCCCAGAAGAAGTCTGGGATAATACGCTCAATATGAACACCGGAAGGACGTAAGATTGTTTGAGGTGTCCAGCCAACTTTAAAAACACAGCCACCCAAGAATTGAGAGAGCAGAGCGTTCTCGCTCATAATCGCACGAACACGATTCTCGTAATAAATTCGATTAAGGGCCTCTTCTGCCTCTCCCGCGATTTCCTGCGCACTCTCCTCTTCGGTTTTTGGCATCATTCTCGTATTAACGAGCGAATGAGATCCCTCAGGAACCTCACCAAATAGCAAATAGGCATGCTTGAGAGCAAAGGTACGAACCGGGTTAATATGTAGCGGATACTTCTCCGCTGCTTTTCCTTCTCCGACCCCCGTCGTAATAACTTCCTCCCAGGCTTTGCCAGTGAAATATTCCCAACGCTCACGGCAAATGGACCTCCATGTTTCCCAGTCTTCCTTTGGAAACTCCTTATCCAAAGTGGTAGGCTGGTACAAAAAGGTCTGGTGACGAAGATGCTCGAAAACGGTCGAAGCGTCTTGATTAGTCGTTTGAGATGTCAAAGACTCTGCTCCGGTTCTCTAGATAAAAAGATACTATAAAATTGAGGTTATTTTGTTGTTGGGTATTAGCAAATATATTATACGTGTACATAATATTAACTGTCAAGGGCAAAGTGAAAGATTTCCTAAAAGGAATCATCGCTCTGGATGGCCTGGCCATCTATTTACGTCAATGCGGAAATGCCTACCTTCCCAGCGCTCTTCGTCTGGATCAACGGCTATACGAGCGCTCATATCGATCAGTCGGTACCCGGCCGAAGCGACTGAGCTCCGGATACGGGACCTCGCGATTACTCGGCGTGTCTTCATCCACGTAATAAAACCTACGTGCAAAGAGTGCAGAAATCTGGAAATTGCTGACAATGTCTTGTACCACCTTTCTATCCGGGAGTCTGTAGCTCAATAGCTGCTGATGAATCCCGTTAATAGACTTAGGCCAGCGTATAAGCTGGCGCCCCATGAATAATTTTAATGATAGTATAGCCTCTCCCTTAACATTACCGGCAAGATTGATGCCATACACAAGTAGTTCATCCTCTAGACGAAAGTATTCTCCCATTCCAGTTTGTGTGCCTGTACTATCATAAACACCAAAACTAGCCTTGTAGATATGGAAGTAGTCTTTAAATTGTTGTATGCAGGGCTGGTAGGAACCATCACCGTATCCCCACCAAAAAGCCTGCATGGTCATTGACTTGACTGGAAACTCAGTTATATCCCATACTGTTATAACGGGCGCGTTCCTATAAGGTGGTACACCTTGACCAGGATCCATAACAACAATATAGCGCCGATCGGGTTGGCGGGGTAACTCCCAACGAATGAGTCCAGCTTTTGGAGCACGCTGCTCAATAAATCCAGCCTCTTCAAGATCAATCCCACGACGCATAATAGCATCAAGGCCATCATCTTCACATGGCTCCACGAGAGACGCCGGAAATTCCCTACCCTCTCCTTCTGGTCTATCCCCTTTGAGCCAACGATCTCGTTCATGCTCTGGTATTCTTCGGACCAGTGATTCGATCTGTTCATCCGTAATGTTTTTATTGCTTTGGGTTGGTACCTGGAGGGATAAGTAGGCCTCAGGCATTTCTTTAGCCAGGTCAAAGCGATAATAAAGCTGCGGATTAACATGGGGATTGGTGGTCAGGCTTAAACGCCCTAAGCGTGACCTGCCTCCAATTTTTCCCCGTAGCCGTGTTCCCAGCCTAATGATTGTTTCGTCAATATTATCCAAAAGTCCCGCTTCGTCAACATTGATCCAATCTCCCTCCCAAGCTAAGATTCGATTAGCATCGTCGGCCGCACTCATAAATTCTAGTGTGGAGGTCTTTATGCCGCTATGTTTTAAAGTGATTTTGGGGTACGGTTTACTGACGGTCTTCCAAATGAAGCGCTCGAATTTATTTCCTTCAGCTCTTTCGAGGATCATCTGAAACATTTGGGCGGACTGGTAAAGCGTGGGAGCAACTCCCATGAACTTAAATGAATGGGTAGTGGCACACCACACAGCAGCCGACATCCCGATAGCCAGACTCTTGCCTGACCCAATACCGCCTATAACAGTTATTTCTTTTTGTTGTGCGTGATGAACTTTCAGTTGCCATTCGGGGGTTATCTGGTCGTCAAAAAGCCACCCATCAAAGTAAAAATCAGTAAAATATCGCGCGTCGTCCTGGCTGCGTGCGATTATTTCACTTTCTGCAGGCGAGAGCTTGTGTATCTGCCTTGGCACAAACTACCGCGAACGAGTTTTGAGAATTGCCTGGCGTTCCCGGTACATTTGTCGGATACGCTCTATTTCCGCATTACCGTCTTTTTTGACCTTCTGGCAAAACTCAGGATTAGCATGATGCAAGAATACTCGTCCACCCATAAGTCGTTCATCATTTAGATCTTTTCTATGTCCAATGATACGGGCGTCAACGCCTTCATCTTCTCCCTGTAATTCACAGGCAATACTTAACCATATAAGATCTGTCTCGAAAACTGCTGGTATGTCACTCACTGAACAACACCTTGGTCTTCATTGAATGCCCTCAAATTAGTTTCTTTCGCTGCGTCAGCATTTACAACAGCCATCAGGAAAGTGCTAGTAAGAGCAATGGCAAGTTCCTCACTCTCAGCAGTACGGGATATACGCCTATAAAACCCCAGTACCTTATCAGCTATAACTTCCCCATTACTGTAGTCAAAGCTCTTATCTTCTATTACTGCCCCTTTCGGGGGGCTCTTTACATTAGCTTCAGCCATTTGGTTCTCCGTAGTAGTTGTTGTAACGATATATTGTAAGTTGTTAGAAGGTCTTTGTCAACTAGAGCAGGTGTTCTTCTACACTAGGTCCAAATCCTGCTGGGAAATGTAAGGGTTATAGATATATATGTATATAATGAAAAGTGAACATGTGTATACACTCTTCCAGTACATATATATTTTTCTCTACCCCTCCACCCCCTGCCATTTATCCTGCTATACCCCCTGGGGGGGGTGGGGGTATCCCCCTCTACTACCGGTAGGGGGGGGAGGGGGGGGTATCAGTCCCGGCAATTGTGTCCGGGTCCCAGTTGTGAACCAAGGAGGTTCAACATGTTACATTTGTTCAATGAAGTACCGGTCTTCGTGGTCGTGATTCTACTAGTCGGTGTCGTAGCGGGCATCGTTGGAGCAGTACGTCACTTTTCTTCCAGGGATATCCCCTGTGAGTTTTGCGGCGCATTCAAGTGGGAAGTTTTCAGTCCCTTCGCTGGCGACGAAGGTTGCGTTCTTTGCAACAATCTGGAAACCCAAGCATTGTACGATGCTTCGGTCGTTGCTCGTGACGAAGCAGCATACGAGCGAAAATCTCGTGACAATCGAACTCACGAGGCTCGTGCAGCACTACATCACGATGAGCGCGACTTCTTCGGTGGCAATGATGAAGCCACAGTGTTCGAGAGCAAGTGGGGCATGAACCCGAAGATAGCTCTCAAACGACACAACTCTTCTAGGGTTGTGAAGACTCCTAAGTTCTACGGGATGTCCTCGTAGTCCTTGAAGTACCTTAAAGGACATAACTCTCGGGTTGTGTCCTCTATAGGTCATTCAAGACCTGTGACTTGACAATTCGGTCAAGTCTCTATTGCACCAGGAGGTGTAATTATGTCTGAGTCTAACGATGGTCGTATCCCTGATTGGGCTGTCTACCCGGAGGAAGCTCTGGAGGAGACGGCCGAATGGCAGCGAGCTCATCTGCCACCTGAGGAATGGTGGCATCCCGATCTCGTCAAAGAGTTATTGGCAAGCACCAAGGAGGTGCAATCATGAGCGATGTACATACTGCTCCTATTGAGCAGACACAGCCGGAGAAGGTCTTCGATGCCATAAGGAATGGTATCGATTGGATAGAGCACGCCTACTACTGGCTGCTTGCTGTCAACTGGGAGAACGTAGGACTTGTCTTTATTGCGTTCTCCTTGCTTCTGGTTGCGTGGAAGTTAGGAGCATTCAATCTACGCAATCAGGACTCCTCAGAAGGCCTCGCTCGATAGGGCCTTTACCAGACGAGTAGATTCATTGCTCGTCTTCCTCGCATCCCCTCTCGCTTCTATCTATTGTGTCAATACACCAAGGAGGTGTAATCATGAAGTATGCACAGTTGTCTTTAATTCCCGCAGTAACTTCCTCGCAGAAGCCCATTCCTCCGCAACGCCAAACACCTGTAATGCTCGCGAAGTATTACACCCCATGTGGCTTTTGCAGCCAACCCATCTTGAAAGGTCAACCCATTTACCGTATGGAGAGTGGGAGATGGGCTCACGTTCATGATGTCAATGACAAAGACATTATGAATCGCGGAGGCAAACTGGTTGGCGAAGCTATGCTCGAGGAGCAGAGTGTCAAGGGTTACGGGCTTCGTTAGTCTTGAGTAGCGTTCGGGTACATAATCTTCGGATTATGTGCCCTATAGGCTACTTGATAAATAGCCTCGGTCCACGTCCCGTTGACGTGTTATGTAGCAGAACGTGCCGGGAGCGAGAGAGTACACCTGGCTTGAATAGCACAGCACTAGCTTCGCTATTTATCATACGTTCTAGACGCCAAGGAGGTGTCATGATGCAATTTCTCTCAAAGAGTAACCTCACTAGCTGGACACCGCTGGTAGAGGAAGTAGCACTTGCGTATGCAGGTAATCATACGCAAGACTATGAGGATGCTGTGCAAGATGGCATGGTACGCCTCATAGAGTTGGCCGATGACAAGTCTCGGGAATACAAACCCGAACATGTCACCTCACAAGTACGTGAGGCCATCGGCTCTGATTATCGCAAAGAGGCAACCTTGCCTCAGAGCCATACATCGGAGTCGGACATCGTCCTTCACAACGACGATGGTTCCAGGAAGGATGGCGCTAACGAAGTGCTGGAGTATCTGACTGAATCCGTAGAAGTTAGTACGGACTTCATATCACCAGTTACTCCATCTAATGCTCCACAATTCACTTTGAGTTGCGGGCATGTGAAAGCGCTTCTTAGCTGGGAGCCTTTCGCCATGTGCCTAGACGGATGTGGTGAGATGAAGGTCGGTCGACAAATCAAGACGGCTATTGGTCAGCCATTCTCAATCCACGAGGTTCGGGATGAGGAGGTCTTCTTTCAGACCAATCGGGACCGTGAGTTCGCTAATCCCGATACGCTGATGGGAAGCTTCATGGAGGATTATGAAGAACTCCCAGAGCCGTCAACCAAGAGTGCTGATGTGAGTAATGCTCAGCGCGAGAAGTCCTATCTTCTTCTTGATGCGTACGTTCAGCATCTCAAAGAGGAATGGTGGCTTGCTCGTACTCCTTCGAGATTCGGCTTCGAGAAGTTTCTTAAGAAGCTGGAGCAGATTGGAGCTCGCCTCAGTGTTGCCTACAACACTCCTCCGGAACACATGGAGGATGTGCCAGAGGCAACGCTACACGACAACCCATATCATCGGGCAGTTGTGAAGATACTCGTAGCTGATGATTACGTGTGGGATGTGACATTCACACGTTTCTACAGCAAGAAGGACAAGAGGATGGTTTCTTTGATGAAACTACAACCTTCCGATAAGCTTTACAAGGAAGGAACGTATTATCTAAAGGATTTCCTTGATGAGGTCTTCCCCTTAGCTCCTTCTGACCCTGGTGCCACGCATGAACAATGCATCGGTACCAGGCGCATCAGTCGCATGGATGAATGGTACGCTGCCATTGAAGGTAAGAAAGATGGCAGGTACTGGGATCGCAGCGACTTCCAAGTTGCTAAGGTTAAAGCACTCCTTACCGGGTGTGGGCCTTGGCTTGCCAATGTACTGGCGTATGCTCATATCTTTCCTTACAAGGGAGATTCGATGCCAGTGAAGGCAATACGAGGAAGCGGTCTCCTTCTCGAGAACGGTTCCGTTATCTCACTGGCTAAGGCCTGGAGATGCTGGACCGGTCTTCGCTTCGGTAGTTCGGAGCGAAAGGAGAAGTTCTGCACCTTGATGGAGGAGCACTTTCCCTCCAACAAGAATGCCAAGAACCTCGTCCGCATTCTGCGAACAAACTAGCTTACGCTAGCTTTGAGTAACGTTAAGGTGTATGACCTATCTCTCGCTAGGTTGTGCACCCTATAGGTTTCTCAAACCTAACCTGTTCCCTCGTGGAAGACGCAGACTAAGCAGAGTATGTGCCGGGAACACAGAGTATGTATAGCCTGCGTACCGAATATTCCTAAAAGGAACGACACTAGCTACGCTAATACAAATTAATAAGCGTCAGGAGGCGCAAACATCATGAGCAAACTTTACGCAGGGATCGGCAGTAGAAGCACACCGACCAGCATCCTTGCCATTATGGAGGATGCTGCAACCTGGCTCGCCAAAACAGGTTGGACGCTACGTTCTGGCGGAGCACTCGGCGCAGACGCAGCATTCGCAAGAGGCGCCAATCGACGATATGGCTCCACTCCCGCGTCTTTCGAGATACATATACCTTGGAAAGGGTTCAAGCACGATGATACCTTTGTACTCGGTGGCCAGGTATACCACAACGAAAGGCACGTTGCCATAGCCAAGAAGTATCATCCGGCATGGGAGCGCCTTAAACGTGGTGGCCAACAACTTATGGCTCGCAACGTAAGTATCATGCTGGGTTCGGACTGCGATACACCTGTAAAGATGGTGCTTTGCTGGCACGACCCCAGCAAAAAGACGGGTGGTACCCTCCAGGGTATCAGGATTGCCAGGGATAAAGGTATTCCCGTCTTCAATCTCGCAATCTCCGAAGATCTCGCCAAGATCATAGCGAAAATCGACTTCTTTAGTGGCTATAGTTAGTTTCGCTAACTACAACTAGCTACGCTAGTAAATATTAGATGCACCTCCTGCAGTACGACGGTTGGAGCCGGTTCTCCCGAGGAGAGCGATTAGGACAGCATTGGCAAAGACCGTCGTACTCCAGGGGAGGTATCCTAGGTTGCGCGTTTCGTTTTCATTCGAATCGTGCCTTCCCTCGTAGCGATACAAACTGCAACTAGCTTCGCTACGTCTAATCAGAGCGTCAACCATCGGGGTTGATGCCACAAGCCAAATCACTTAACGGAGGTGAAATTATGGCAAATGTACAAGGGATAGTCCGTAGAAGCAAGGCCGATGTTCGCGGTACCCACTTCATTCAGGTGCAAGATAGTGACACTAATCAGTTCGTCACCGTCTACGCCAAGCGTGGAGAAGGTAGCGAGGATGTGCAGGCTGCAGTAGCTGAGGCTACTGTCGATACCGATGTTTTGGTATCTGGGACGCTACACCCAATCGGCGATAATGTAAAAATTATCGCAACTGCAGTGTCGGCAGTCTAGACGACACACAGCCCAAAGGGGGAGTCGAAAGGCTCCCCCTTTTTTGTTTTCCCTAACGGGGAAGGAGCGTAAAGATGACTGGAGAGTTTTTTGCAGCCAAGGATGCTCTGCTGTCTAGGATTGACGAAGACATCCGTAGCCTAAAGAAGGAAAGTCAGACAAAGCTTGCAGAGTCACGCGGAGATAAGTCCGCATATGCTGAAGTAATGCAAGCCCGTAAGTTCCTAGAGCTAGACTTTGCCGATAACACACCCACAGAGTTTGGTGAAGACTTACTAGCCCTTATCGAGTCTGCAGAAGCAATCGATAAGGAGATGCAAGTGAAAGAGGCTCAAGCCTCTCAGATAGAGTCAGAATACGGTGCCAAGATTCAGGCACTAGAAGGCAACAGAAGTCAACTAGTGAAGCTCGCGTGGCATGAAGATAAGGCACACGCAACAGTAAGTGCCAGCAGCTTCGACGAGAGTCAAATCAAAGTCTTGAAACAGGCACGGGCAGTTCTCCCGTTGTCTACAAGAGAGCAATAGGATTGTACGAAAGAAAGAGGGTAGCGCCGGTCGTATGGAATTTAGAGCGACGCTACCCACTGTTGAGAGGACGAGCCCTAAGGAGTGCCGGGCTAGTCATAGGACGCAGAGTAAGACGAGTGTCGCCCAGCCTTTTTCATGTCGGTAGCCAAAATGGAAGCGGTAAGGGATACAGTGTAAACGCAGGACATTGTAATTGTCCCGACGTTAAGCATGCCAAAGAGCGAGCTAAAGAGGGTCTTATGCCAAGAGCATCCGATCCACCCAGAATAGGTAGTGTATTTCGATGCAAACACAGCATAGCAGCATCAATAGTACAACTAATGGACAGGGACCCCCTGGGGGCCTAAATAAGAGAGAGTAGGGTAAGGGTGTTACCCTCTAGGTAATAACCCCCCCTAACCTCCCCCAAAAAAAAGGACAATAACTATGTATAACCTATGGATAACTTACTGGGTACTATTCGGTCTACTAGCTTCGCTTCTTATCTCTATACTATTTCTAGGTGTATTACTAAGTTTTACTAGACGTAATAGTCTCAAGAGTTACCCCTTCACAGAGGAGGGTTACTATCATGAGGGCTTCAAGATGTGGATATGGCATATACCCAATAAAGTGTATTTGACTCCTGAAGCAGAAGACTTAGCATTAATGGATAAGAAGCTAGAGGACATGCAAGAAGGTGTAGACTACAGATATGGTAGTCAATGGGGAGATCTACCGGTAAGCAGTAAGGTCTTATATGTACTCTTAGCTATCTTTTGGCCTTTCACTCTTTGTGTTGCCATATCCTTATACACTATTTACCACATTGTGAGAGTGCTTTTCACGCTTGGAAAGAGGGCTGGAAGCGCATTAGATAAAGCTGTGGGATAATGAGGTACATCGTCCTTCCTTCTAGGAAGGTATCACATAAGAGAGGACAAAATGGATACAGATAGCATTAATGAGCTAGAGTTTAGAAAGGGTATTCACTCCACATTCCATGTACTATCTATTGCATTACGTAATGGAGACGAGACTGATGAGCTTATGGCAGATATCTTGCAACAGGTTCATATAGCGTATGCAGCCAAGGACAATGAGTTGCTAGAAACTATTCTAGAAGATATAAGACCACATACAGAGATTATCCTTGCAGATGCCATAGAAGGATTAGATACCATGGAGAAAGAGATCCGACATATGAGGGTAGTCAATAACATTATTGGAGTCCATTTAAACTAAGCTAATGTCTCGTTCCTACAAGAAGTCCCCTATAATTGGATACTGTGTTTCCACTTCTGAAAAATATTATAAGCGATTACGCGCTAAACTTGAGCGTGCACATGTTCGTGAAGCTATTCGTAATGGAGAATCACCAGACTATGAAATGGCACCCTGGAATGAGTGGACAACCAATAGGGATGGTAAACGATACATTGCTGACCGTAATGGACAAGTAAGACAAAGAATGCGTAAGTTTTTACGTAAATAATTCATTACTAACACATAACAAACAACTAAAGAGAGGCACAACATGTTTGAACCCCCTGAAGCTGACTCTTCAAATAATTCAGAAAGCTATATGGATTATGTCCAAGACGACCTCTATCAAGAGGTTTCAGACTATAGCTCAGCCAAAGACGTTGGCTGTATAAGTACTTTGCTTATGTTTGCCATTGGAGGAGCAGGTCTAGTCTATACACTTGCTGTAATATTCACATGAATACTTCTTATAACAACTATATACAAGATGAGACTGACTTCGAAACAAAGTCCATCTATTGTGACGATTGTGACCGAGTATTTACTGCTAGCCAGCTTACCAATGACTTATGTGATGATTGTCACCTAAGAGAGATAAAAGAGAAGCAAGCAAACCTCAAACAGAAGCTTCGAAACCTCAAGGACTCTAGAGATAGGAACATTATAGAGACACAAATTCAGACACTTTCTTTAAGGATCGCCCAGCTAAACAAACAACTTAGTTAGATCTACAAGTAATTCCTAAAAGGAAGACACTATCTGTCAGTTTCAGACATGGTGTTCATTATAGTGAGCATTATGGGGATACTGACGGAGCAGAAATGGAGGAATAACCTATGGGAATGGATGTATATGGAAAGAATCCAAAGAACGAAAGCGGTAAATACTTTAGAAATAACGTATGGTACTGGCGACCACTTGCAGAATACGTTTGTAACATTGCACCTGACATTACTAAGTACTGTGAAAATTGGCAAACTAATGATGGTAGCGGCCTAAATGAAACTCGTTCTGTCAAACTTGCGAAAAAGATAAAAGAAGACCTAAAGTCTGGTATTGCATCTGTGTATGAGCAAACATATCATGACAAAATGCAAGCTATGCCAGATGAGGACTGTACTACATGTAAAGGCACCGGTTTTAGAAAAGACCTTTCAGAGTATGGAGGAGAGTCTAAGCCATGTAATGGATGTGATCAAACAGGAAAAGTAAGGCCATTTGATGCTCAGTATCCTTTTGAACTAAGTAATGTAAAGGAATTCGCCAACTTTCTAGAGAATTGTGGTGGATTCGAGATATGGTGACCTAATGAAAAATCTTATACCGAGAAACTTTATAAAGAAATTCTTCTTAAGTTTAGCAGCTGTACTGACTATAAGTGGTATTACTAGTGTATTCACATGGAGATATCTTACACAACCAGAGCCAGAACCAATAGGTGCAATTAGAGTTACAGAACCACTGCCAGCCTTTAGTGTTGATGGCAGTGAGATGTACATAATTCTACCGAATAGCTATATACAACGTTCTCCACTTGCCGCAGTACATAAAGAAACTGCAACTTCTTTGCTGGAGCCAGTAGAAACAATACCGTATACAGCTACAGCAATACCAGTGGCAACACCGAAACTAAGAGCCAGATTGAGTCACTATTGGCCAGCATGGGGACCTCCTAACTGTCATAGTGCCAATTGGAGCAATGGTGTATGTGCTGCAGCATTATATGATGGATCCAGATTCAGAGAATGGCAAGAATATGTTGAAATTGGGCTTGCCTGTCCAATAGAGTTCAAACTGGGTACAGAATTCAACATTCCTGGATTTGGTCAATATATTTGTGTGGATCGTGGAGGATCTATCAATGTTTTACCAGATGGTACTTTCTTCCTGGACTTATTGACTACTGAGCAACCATATATCAAGGGTGGAGAAATCATAACAGATAGTTTTAGTCCAGCTGGTGCATATGTTGTAACAGTAACTATAATAAACTAATGGGGGCAATGAAGAAGCTGTTCATTGACTTAACAGAAGAAGTATACGAAGATCACAAAAACAACAAATGGAAAGATACTAGAAACTATCAACCATATACATGGGAAGCAGCTCAACAGCAGGTATATAAGATAGCTAATAAATATGAAACAGAAGAGATTATAGCTAGGATTTTTCATCCAAGTAACCCAGAAAAATATCCTACAATTCTGAAATGGGATAAGATATGGGAAGAGAAATGGAAAAAGACTCTAGAAAGAGAAAAAAAGAATCGTAAAGATAGAGAAAAAGTAGTCAAAGATTACATTGCTAAGCGCTGGCCAAATGGTGTTCCTAAGTCCGAAAAAGCTCTACCGTTGGCACCAATCATAAGAAGGCGATGGCACAAGCCTAGAACTAATATTAAAGTAAAGGAAGCCTTCAAAAAGCGACTAAGGGT
>Ga0115002_10003380_pt1 | contig 19989 bp, 18 predicted proteins | sample ArcticOcean_MG_C_8_FD_89576 | JGI IMG/M metagenome (GOLD analysis project Ga0115002, IMG submission 89576) | Marine microbial communities from western Arctic Ocean - ArcticOcean_MG_CB11_86 | ecosystem: Environmental > Aquatic > Marine > Oceanic | place: Arctic Ocean: Canada Basin | collected... | reverse complement strand
CTGATGCCGCATTCTTCGTTCCTGCCGAAGAACAGGGGGGCGCCGCGCTGGGGGCAATAGGCGTCAATGATGCCGGGGGCTCCGTTGCTGTCCCTGAAGGCAATGAGGTCTTCACTGAGGATGCGCAGGCGCTTTGGTGTGCAATCTGCGCCCGGTATCTCCTCAGCCAGCATCACCGGCAGCCAGAACCTTCGGAACAATTCTCCCATTGGCGTACCGGGGCCGGTCTGGGTCAGCATCTGGTTCTCTTCTACTGTCAGCAAATCTCCGCTCTTTCCGCCTGCAACAAGCAGGCACAATACCTATCTAGTCTCGGGGTCTCGTTATTGGGCTAGTTTTGGGCCTCTGCAAGTTCATGATGCGCCTCAAGGAACTCCGTGAAGTCGTGCTCTGGCGCGGTGAAGTCAATGCTCCGTACTTTGTAGAGGTCACCATGGGTTGCTGCGATGGGTTCAATGCCCTCCTGCAGATCCTTGGCCATCTGGATGAGACGCCGACGTGCCGTAATTATGGCTTTGTCGGTCGTGCCCAGGTGCTCACCCTCTCGGTTGGAGATCAACCCCATGCTCTGGGTCATTGCCATGTCCTGATGTCTGATACCTTCGATACCTGTAAAGCTTCGCTCACGCTGAACGGTTCTATCCATTAGGAAATCGTTCTCCGGATTCGCTTCCATCCGGAAGGTGTCTGTTATGGAGCCGTCTGGCAAGGTATGTGTCGTCGGGAATATCTTGAACTTGGCGCGTCCGAAGCTCCTCTGCTCCTGAGTAAGCGGAGCTTCCGGGTTGTAGGAGTACTCCCATGCTGAGATGTGCTCATCGTCCTGGGGGAAGTACATGTGCCCGCCTCTGGGCCAGCCAGTACCAGCAATCAGGGAGAAAGCAGGGAGCAACCACTGGGTTACCCTCCACCAGCTGGAATCACCGTTCTCACCGGCGTCACGCCTTGCGCCGTAGATGAACCCATAGTCCGTCTCTTTGATGGTCAGGTCAGGGGCACCCTTCTTGCTTCCAGCGAACTGTGCTTCAGTTGCACGCTGGCCCTTCTCAAAGGTGCTGTGCAGGTAGTTGATGTGGGCTGAGTCTATCTCGCCCTCTACCGCTTGCATGAAGTTGCTGTCCTGGGTCCACCGAGTCACCATTCGATGGCTGTCAGGAACCAGAGCCCACTCAAACTGCGGCAACTCCGGCTTCAGGTGTGAGGGCCCCATGTAGGCCCAGATGACGCTACCAAACTCTTGAGCGGGATAGGCAGTAATCTTGACCTTGTCCTTAAAATTGCTCTCTGCGGGCTCTGACGGCATGTCTACGCAGTTGCCATCGATGTCGAACTTCCAGCCATGGTAGACACACCGAAGCCCGCATTCTTCGTTCCGGCCGAAGAATAGGCTAGCTCTCCAATGCGGGCAGTTGTTGTCGATCAGGCCAACGTTGCCGTTGGAGTCACGAAACGCCACCAGGTTCTCACTAAGAACCTTTAAACGGATAGGAGGACAGTCCGGCTCAGGAAGCTCTTCTGCCAGGGCCACGGGTATCCAAAAGCGACGAAACAGGTCTCCCATTGGAGTGCCTGGGCCTGTCTGCGTCAGAATCTCGTTATCGTGTGCTGAAAGCATATCTTCTCTCCTCTACGTCTTCTTCTTTGTGGCTAGGGCCGGAACGTTGCGAAGGTCTTGTTTGAGTTTGATATCCAGGATTCCATGAACACCGCTTCCGTGGGCTTCCTGTCCAGTTCCGACATTGCTCCGGCAAGACAGAACCAGTTCAGCAACTCATGGTGGCCACGGTCTTCCGCTTCCTCAATGGTGGTGTTGCGCCATGTGTCCCAGTCGCCGGCGCACAACGCCTCAAAGTAGCGCTTGTCCGACTCTACATCAGGGAACAGCAGCGAGTTCTTCGCCGTCAGGAACGAATGTGACCAGCTGCTGGATGCGATGATGGCTACCTTCCAGTGGCTGGCCGCTGCGGCCCGTGCGATAGATTGGCCAAGCTGGAAGCAGCGCCAGGGCTGTGGCGGCGGCGGCGCAAGGTTATCCTCATCAGCAAAGAGCTCAGCTGCCTCAGAAGGGAACAACGGTCTGCCTTCCGCTTTCACCAACCATCGCCCATAGGAGTTCACAGATAGGGGAACGATGGGGTACGGAAACCCTTTGCGATCAAAATCCAGGTACAGGATGGAGTTCAAAAACGCGTGCCCCAAGGATTTGGAATGGAGGGGTTTGTATGCATACGCCACGTCTATCCCGTCACCAAGCAGCGCCGTTGCCAGATACTTCCCGGCTTTACGATGACCCTTGATGGTGAACTTCTTGTCGTCCGGTTCGTTCCACCAGTTCACCCCTCTGGTGTTGTGGAGCCAGGGTTGTGCCACTACCTCGTCATAGGCCAGGATGGCAAACGGAGGAACGATGTCTTCTTTGAAGTTCTCATACTGGTCATCACCAAACATGACGACGACATCTGGCTGGAAGTCATCCAACTCCTGCCGAGCGATGCGGAACCGTTCGATCATTGCATGTCGATGCTCTTCAGAATGGGTCAGCCCCTCATCGTCGCCCCACTGTGCTCGCATGGTGGGGTTCCAGTTCTCGGGGTTACGGAGTTCGTCAGGCAGCCCAGGGTCTTTCAACGTTGCATTGAACCGGCCTACCAATGGACTCTGAGCCGTCAGACCTGGGTAGTGGGTAATCCCTAATCCCAGAATCTCTCCCATGCGACCCTCCTTTTAACTCATCCGTAAAACAGCAACGCGCGAGGTGCGCGAGATGACCCGATGCTACTCCCAGCTTGGAAGCGCGTCAAACCGCCATGAGTCGCTGCGGCGAGGAGACTAAAGGCGAATATGCGGCCTGTGGGCCGGGGGACTAAAGCCGTATGTCGCAGTTACGCCAGTGCCCCCATCGGATCCCAAGGGGGAAGAATGATTGGTTCAACTTCAAAGGCCTTCAGCAACTCCTCGGACAGATACTTCTTTGGGACTGCAATCTCAAACATATGCTCAGCAAACCAGGAGTCGTTCATCATGAAGAAACCCTTGTCGCCAACCTTGTCGTCCCAGCTGTTCTCCACGCGCCACCGCTTTGGCTTGCCATCCACCATATCCACGCCGGTGAACAACATGGCATGGGTCATACTGGTCTGGTGGTACTCCAGGCGCGAGGCTTTGTCCAACGAGAACTCCGCGCCGTACACACTCTCGTAATCGAACAACTCGGCGTCCCAGATACCCAGGTCGCGATCCATCTGCTTGCCTGTATCGCAGCCCATCCAAACGGGCAGGCCGTCCTCAAGCTGTTTGGCCGTCAGGTCTTTCATCAACTGGATGTCCACGTTCAAATACTTGATGGGTGGTCCGTCCTTCAGATTGCCCAGATATTTGACCGTGTACGTCTTACCCTGCTCGCTGGTGGGCCGAGGGTCGTGCACCAAGCACACATACTCGTCCAGGGGCGTCTTCACGTACTTATCCGCGAACTCCACAGGGGACATTTCACCGTCGCGACGGAACTCATCATCCTTGTCCTTCCACTGCCAGAAGAACGAGGAAGGCGGGGTACCCAGATGGATACAGAGCATCTGATAGATGGTACCGACCACCTCGTCTTTGATCTTCCTCATCTCGTCGAGGCCTGATTCGGTAGCGTACGAGTCTCGAATCCGCTTGGAGCCCTGTCGCACCTGGTAGTTGAGCATCTGGTTCAATCGAGAGGAGTTGCTGGAGCTATCCGTCTCAACCATGACCGACTTTGGTACCACGCCGTACTTCTTGACCAGGGATACGAACATGTCCCACTGGCCGCCGTCCTCTATAGGGCGCTGCAGCAGCCAGGCTACGGTGCGGTCGTCCACAGGGAGGTCGGCCGTCTCAATGACAGCCTCAAGGACAAAGTTGGCTCGCTCAAGCTTGTCCCAGAACATCAGGTAGCTCTGGGAGAACTCGAACTCTTTGAGGTTGAGCTCATTGCGGGTGTCAGAACGCACCAGGTTCAGCCCGGCGAACATCCAGCATCGTCCGGTCCGTGACTGATTCGTAACCTTCCAACTGTCCAGCACGGTGGAGAAGCTATGCGTCGCCTCCGCCACGATGGAACGCTGCATGGCGACCTGGTTCACATCGTGCCTGGTCACCACGTTCTGCATGAGCGCTTTTGCGGGGTCAGATGCGAACTGGTCTTTATACGCCTGGATTTTGCCCGGTGTTAGGGCCTCGGATTTTTGCTTGTCATCAGAATCTGCTGAATCCATAGGGTTCCCTCCCCTGTTCTTGGTTGACGATATTGTAGACCGCGCAACGAGTGCGTCACCATATCGCTCTCAAATCACATGAGTCCCAGGATTTCGATTCTGGGAAATCCATTGCCCCCCAGATCGGTCTCCAGGACGTTCAGCACCGGTGCGTCCTTTCCAGTGCCCGCCAGCCTCTCGAACTCTTTTTCGACTACGTCTTCGAATTTCGCATCACCAATGAAGGCAGTCACCTGTGTGAGGTTGCTGTACTGCGCCCCAGCGTCCTTGAGAAGAGCGCTAACGCCCTCAAAAACGTTTGCCGTATGCTGACTAACATCTTCGCTGCGCTGACCAGCAAATATCCGGGAGGTGGTGATTAGGTTGCCCGTCATAGCTCCCATGGACATCGGATCCTGGTGAACTAGGCCCTCAACTTCTAGCACTCTACGGTTCGGAGCGTCGGCCAAGGCCATGACTTGAGCACTGACCAGAATCCCCTCGGGCAGGGACGTAGGCACGTACTTATGGGGTGGCCTATCGTTTGGGTTGGGGAACCACTTCTCCCACGGGGGGTTCAACTTCTTTCGATCTGTCAAATCGGTCATGAAGAAGGTTACGCGCGTCAGATTGTCATGCCCAAGGCCGGCCGACTTCAGAAAGGCATCAATCGCTTCAAATGTCGCCGCGATCTGACCGTCCAGATCCTTCCCCTTGATGGCTCCCGTGCAGGGGTCTACAGGCGCCAGATTAGGGGCAAATACAAAGGAGCCAAGCCGAACGCCTGCCGGCTTGGAGTTCTTCTCCAGACAAAGGTACAACTCTTCAAACAATTCACCAGTCGCCATGATCTTCCTCCAATCCCCTAGTAAGCAACGCTTTAAAGGGCTGCCATCATTTCAATTGAAATCTGCATCGAATTCGAGACGACGTTCACCATTTGGTGGCAAACCGGTCGCTTCGCCGGGTCAGGGAACCTTTCTTCGAAGACCTTGCGTGCGACTTCCTTGTATGAGTCATCTCGTCCGAACATGTTGATTTGAACGATGTTGTCCTCTGTACCTCCAGCGAGTTTAACCAGGGTTGCGAAGTTCTCAAAGGTCTGTCGTGTCTCTGCTTCAAGGCCGCCCTCCACGATTTTGCCAGTAGTCTGGTCATTGCCGTGACATCGGGAAGTAAAGAACCAGTTCCCCATCTTGACAGCAGGGTCCCGGGCAGTGATGTTGGGGATATCGATCCGCGTTCGTTTGCCGCCGATGATCCCCACGGCATCCAAGTGGACCAGATGGCCGGGGGGTAGATCAGCGAGCAGCGCTTTCAGCCCAGGCCGGTCTGCTTTGTCCGGGTACAGAGCCTCCCATGGTTCGTAGATGGGCTCACGGTCTGCCATCGTCGTGACATATGCGGAGCAACGGACGACATTATCCATGCTGCCTCCGGCCCGTTCCATCAACCGCTGCAGGTGCTCAAGGATCTTGCTCATCTGGGCTACCAGGTCGCCTGCAGGCTCCCCTGTAACGGGATCGATTCCAGCAAGTCCGTTCGCAAAGACCATATCGTTGATTCGGATACCGACGGGTATGGTTGCTTGCGGCTGCGCAGGATAAACCTCAAAGAACTGCTTGATATCAGCGACCATGTGCGCTCCCCTTCCGATCTGTCTAGTTGTCCTCAGAAGCAATGATTTCCAGCATTACCTGAAGTGCACCGCCTCCATACTTGAGGGGGTGCAATACCGGGCGGGTGAAGGCGTCTGGGAAGAGCTTTTCCCACCGTTCGGTGACGAGTGGCAAGTTTGCGAGATCGGCAACGAAAGCCCGTCCCTGTTTGACGTCTGACCAGGACATGCCACCGGTCTTCAGTAATGCTTCAACGTTACTAAATAGATGCTCCGCCTGGGCCTCAACCCCCTCGGCGGGCTTTCCTGTCGCTGGATCATAGGGCAGCACTCTTGAGGAAAAGAGATAGGGGCCCATCTTCACACCCAGAGGAATAGGGTTGGTGTGGGCTACGCCTGGAACATTCAGAACCTGCCTGGGTTGGTTCAGCACGGCAAAGTAGTCCATGTAGATCAACTCATCCCCGGGGAGGTCCGCCGTCAGGAATTTGTATGTCGGGCGGTCGTTCTCATTCGGGAAGGACTCCACCCACGGCGGGTTCATCGATTCCCTGTCACGGCGAAGTCTTGAAAGTACATGCTGACCTGGGCGATGTTTGCGGTTGTTCCACCAACACTCTCAATCGAGCGCCTAATGTTCTGGTGAGCATTTTTGAGTTGGGTTTCGATATCTTTGCCCAGTACTCCGGTATCGGGATCCGTACCCACAATCCTAAACCCTCGTACCATGTCTCCAGACTTGAGGGCGACAGGTAGCGGACTAACCGACTGGTCTCCGAAGATTTCAATGAAAGTTGGCATGTATTATTCCTCACTTGTGGGCAAACCACTTTCGGTATCAAGCCGAATAGACATCCTCAGCGCGCAGGGGACTCCCCCAACCGAGAGAGTCTCCTGCATCCGATATGACCCAATATCGATGGTCCTGGTTAAACGGTGGAGACCATGTGCTTCTCAGCTTCCGCTACCCAATCCTGCTCCGGGTCAATGGTGAAACCTGCAGAGCGTACTTTGAACTTTTCCGGAGCGTGGGCCAGCTCTGGTTCGTTACCCTCCATGAGGTCTCTAGCAAGGGCCATCACCATTTTGCGAAATAGTATGATCCCACGGTCAGATGTGCCGAGGTGCTCCTCCCAGCGGGGGGACATCCCACCCATGCTCTCCTGGATGGAGCAGTCCTGTTCACCGATGCCCTTGATTCCCGTGAATGTCTGTGTCTTCTGCTGAACTCGGTCGATCATGTAGTTGTTGTCTAGTTTGCGGATGGGACTCCAGGCGCTTGAAATGTTCAAATCCCAACGCGTAGCGTTCTTGTCGACCTCACAGTGGATGCCAAATCCCTCAAGGTTCTTGTCTCTTTCTTCTTGGGTCAGTGGTCGGGTGGCATTCCAAGTCATGGTGTATGCCCAACAGTGGGTGTCGTCGATGGGTATCCAAACGTGGCCGCCAATGTTGCGGTCAGGCTTATCGCTGCTGGGTATCATCATGAAGGAGGGAGCCATAACCGGCCGGATGCGCCAGTAGTGCCTCCCATCAGGCTGGACGCGCCTGCCTGCTTCAATAAAGCCAAAATCCCGTAATACTATCTGCATTACGGGGGATTTGTCAGCTGTGCTAGGAGTGATGTTATCCAGGTCCGAATTGTGTAGGTAGGAAATATGGCTGGAGTCGATTCCACCTTCTGTGGCCTGAGCCCAATTATTTTCTTGAAGCCGCTTGGTCACCTGCACATGACTATCGGGCACCCTTGCCCACTCTAAATATGGAATTTCGGCCGGCTCCAATTCCTTTGGCCCCATGTATGCCCAGACACATGATCCTGCCTCTCGAGTCGGGTAAGCCAGAATTTTCACCTTGCCTTGAAATTTGCTCTCATCCGGCTCATTGGGCATGTCTACACAGTTGCCGTCTACGTCGTACTTCCAGCCGTGGTAGGTGCAGCGGATGCCGCATTCTTCGTTCCTACCCCAGAAGAGCATTGCGTGGCGGTGGGCACAGAACGCCGAGACCAATCCAACTTTCCCGTTGGTATCTCTAAACGCCAATAAATCTTCACCTAAGATCTTTATCGCCACTGGTGTGCAATCCGGCTCAGGCAACTCTTCCGAAATGAGCACAGGTATCCAAAAACGCCGGAAGAGTTCACCCATTGGTGTTCCCGCATTTGTTTCGCACAATATCTTGGTTTCTTCGTGGCTCAGCATGCGTTGTACTTCCTTCTTCCTGTCCTAACCTATTTGGCTATCGAGCAGCCTTGATGGTGTCAAAATGACTGAAGACGCGGGAGATGGATCCTGGATAAGGCCAGGATGCTACGATCTCAGGATTGACTATCATCTCTGCCGGAAGCCAGAAGAGCGGGACCTGGGTGTGAAGCGGGAAGGCAGTGTCACCCAATTGCCTCAAGAGACCGTTCTGGGTGGGCTCATCCATGGTCCCTCCCCTACAAAACGTTCTTTTCAGTTTCCTTTACATCTGTATGCACTTCACAGTTGCGGGCATGGTTGCAGACAATCCCACAAAAGTCAATGCATGTTATATAATGTATTTGCATTTCATTCTTTTGTGTAATTGAGGAGATATGAACATTGGACATTCGTGACCTCCAGCTATTACGGCTCACTGCATTGGGCCAGAGCCTATCGCAGGCCGCGGAAACCTTGGGAATAAGCCAACCAACAGCTACAAAGCTCATCCAAAACCTTGAAAATGAGATGGGAGGAGATCTGTTCTTTCGAAGAAAACGCCCCATTCAATTAACGCCGCTGGGTCTTTCCATGGCTGAGCGTGCCTCTCCTCTGGTTGATGAATTGGAGCTTTTGATTCCACAGGCCCCCCAAGGTGAGTTGAATCTGCCCATAGTGATAGCTGCAACAACGGAGGTATTCGCCCACGTGCTTGCGGATGTTCTAGGTCGTTTCCATGTAAAGTGGCCGGACGTCCGGTTCGCCATTCGCGAGGGCGTTCAAAATGCATCATTTGAATCGGTTGTAAGCGGTCAAGCCCATTTCATGGTTGGGGGGAAGCCGCCTGCCCGCCTTAGGTTGGACTATATGCCTCTTGGCGTTGTCCGCCGGGTGGTTTTAGCGCCCATTTCCCATCCCCTATTGCAGGTGCGACGGCTGACGTTTGGCGAGCTGGCGAAATGGCCCATCATCGTCAGTGGGATGTATGAATATGACCCTTCACCTCAAGCACTGCTCGCTGGGTTCAAGCGCCAAGGTCTCCAGGGTCAAATCGCCTTTGAAGTAGGTAATATGGATTCCATGAAACGGTATGTCGCCATGGGATTCGGCATAGGCGCAGGACCAGCGTACATCGTTGAAACCGGGGACTTAGAACAGCTGTCAGTGATCTCAGCCTCATCGTTGTTGCCGAACCGTGAGATGGGGATCGTTACGCTCCCCGGAAAGCCTCTGCCAGCTCAGACCACGAAGCTGCTGGAGATGATCACGTCTGAAGTCCCGGCTTGGCTGGAGCAAATACAATTGTTTGACGCTTAAATAAGTAGGGGCAGGCGAAATCCTGCCCCTACTTTTGATCGATAATTGCTAAATATCTAATCGGTATATTCAGGTACGTATCGGTGCATTGTGTCCGAGTGGGTGAACCCTGCGCCCAATGCCTCGAATCCGACTTGGGCATAGTCCCAATCACCCTTTCCTTCACCACCGCCTCCGCCTGCCACTGCGATGCCGCCAACCATCTTGTCACCACTAATGATGGCCATGCCACCTGGCAACGTGGTCAGCATCGAGTCATTCCAGTCGGCCGGTCCGCGGTGACCTTCCTCTGCCTGCCGATCCCAGAACTTGATAATTCCATTGGTGTCCATGTCGAACGCGGCAGCGCTATAGGCTTTCCGCCATGCTGCCTTCATGAACCGGTATGGCCTACCATCCATACGACAGCCAGCAATGAAATCCGCGTGTTGGTCAACAACCACAACAGCAATTTGAGAACCCCTCTCGGTAGCAGCTGCTATCACTGCTTCGATAACACGGTTTGCCTCTTCCAAGCTGAGAGATTTCTGTACTAGCATTCTCGATTTCCTCCCCTTCTACGTTCGCTTGAGCATGCGATTTTCGATTGTGAGTCCGATACCAGTTTTAATGTTGGTAAGGCTATCATGCGAGTCAAGAGGGGTGGTTGCGCGTGGACAAAATCACCGCTATGGTACCGAGCGTCCAGAAAGCATAACGGGGAGGAATGTGGGCAATGGGACAAGCACTTGAGGGCAAGGTAGCCATTGTGACAGGGAGTTCTCGCGGAATAGGCCGTGGAATCGCCATGTGCCTGGCAGACGAGGGAGCCGATGTGGTGGTTTGCGCACGAAGCGACGAGTCTGCCGCCAATCCGTTGGGATCGATCGAACAAACGGCACGAGAGATCCGAGACGCCGGGGGGAAGGCGACCGCCATGAAGCTCGACGTCACAAAAGACGATGAGGTCCGTAGCGTCATTGAAGCAGTGAAGCGGGACTATGGCCACATAGACATCGTGGTGAACAATGCCGCTCGCATGGGCCAGGGTGGTGGCGATTTCTGGGGAAGCGGGCCGGAAAACCTTGATGCCTACTACTTCACCAACGTCCGTGCCCCCTACCTCATAACTACTCTTGTGGCGCCTCACATGGAGACCATTGGAGGCGGGGCCATCATCAACATCACCTCGGCTGGTGCTAACCTACCGCGACCGCCCGGCCCTGACTGGCAACTTCCGGAAGGTAGGACGTACGTTGGCTACGGAATCACAAAGGCCGCATTAAACCGATGGGTAGCAGGAATCGCCGGAGAACTGCGATTACACAACGTTGCGATCGTGGCCGTAGACCCGGGTCGTACCGTGGTCGAGCGCAACATCGCTAATCCTATTGCCGGCGTTGATTACAGCACTGCCAACACGCCCGAGACAACCGGCCGAGCGGTGGTGTTCATCTGTCAGGCCGCGATGGCGTATACAGGCCGGGTAGTGGAGTCTAAAGAGTTAGTCGATCAAAACAACCTGAAATTGAGCGGCATGACGCCCCGAAATCAAGCCTGACCGGTAAGATAAACAGAGTTCTCAGTCTCGATATTTTCGAGTTAAAGTCGAAGGGTCTGACTCTTGCTCTTTTGAAATTTATTACAAATTGGCGATCAGAAGGACCTGATAGCGGATCCGACCACCGTTAGTGGCCAATATCGTCACTACCGGGCCCTCCCCCATCTCTACGATAAACACCATACAAGGCAAGATTCTCTCGATAAGAAGAGGGGCACCATATGGTGCCCCTCTTGATTATTCTGGTCGGGGAGCCGGGATTCGAACCCGGGACCTCTACGTCCCGAACGTAGCGCGCTACCATGCTGCGCTACTCCCCGATTATTGAATACCCTTCTAGAGGGCAATTCCCATTATAGGGTGTCTGTCAGCTTGAAGCCAATCAAGCCTACTCCTCGTCTTCCTCTTCAGCAGGAACCCCTTCTGGTCGCGGGGCTCGCTGTGGGTTGGAGCGCCTTGGGCTGTTGCGGGGCGATGGGCTTCTGGGAGCCTCGTTCCCCGTGCGAGGAATGATGGTGACCTTACGGTCTTCGCCCTCTCCAAGGCTCTGAGTGGTCACCTTTGGATGGTCAGCCAAAGCGACGTGAATGGCGCGTCGTTCAGCGGGGTTCATCGGCTCCAGGGTGAATGCACGCCCGGAACCCGCAACCCTGTCCGCAATCCGCAATGCCAGCCCTTTGAGGACCTGGGTCCGACGATGCCGATACTGTTCAACGTCCAGCATTATCCGGCCATCGGCCTGGTCTGGTGTGCGGCTCAGCAGCAGGTTCATCATGAACTGCATGCTTCGGAGGGTCTCTCCGCGCCTGCCGATAAGCAAGCCGGAATCGTCGCCGGTTATCTCAATCAGCTGCGTGTCAGGGGAATCATCCGGGGGTTTGGATATGGTTGATACCGCATCAACCCCCATAGCAGATAGGAATGTGTCCACAATGACCTTAGCTGCCTGGACCAGTTCTCCGCCTGCCGCAAGTGCGGTTCCCCGTACTCTGGCGGGTTCTCCGCCGATACCGAAGAGGCCGGACTTACCTTGACTGAGAACCTCTATTTCTGCCTCTTCGCGACTTACGTCGAGCTGCTTTAGAACCAGCTCGATTGCTTCTTCCACCGTCTTGCCGTTCGCTTCCACGCTGTCCGTCATCGTTTAGCTCCTCCGCCGGTTCGGCAATCGCCGCCTCTCCATCTGTGCCAGAGTCCACTGGTTCAGGACTCTTCGATCGAGACGAGGGCGATAGCCCCCCCAATCCGGTAGTAAAATACTGAATGGAAACCCCCATGAGGTTAGAAACGACCCAATACAACGCCAAGCCGCTGGGGAATGAGAAGGAAAAGAACACGAACATCAGCGGCATCATCCACAGCATCATTTGCTGGGTTTGCTGTTGCTTTGGGTCCTGGCTGGGATAGGTCATCATCTTCTGTTGAAGCCACATAGACGCGCCTACCATCAATGGCAGCACGAAGGACTTGTCAGGGGTTGATAGGTCCAACCACAGGAAGCTACTGTTCACCGGCACGGCTGTGTGTACCAGGGGTAGCCAGCTATAGAGCAGTTTGGAGAGGTCTGCCAGGTTCTCTGGGCTTGATGGCAACACCCTGATTAATGCCCAGTACAACCCAATCCAAATGGGCATCTGGATGATCATCGGCCCTAAGCAGCCAATGGGGTTTATGCCGTTCTCTTTGTAGATCCGGAAGGTCTCTGAAGATATCTTCTGTCTATCGTTCTTGAACTTGGCCTGCATTGCTTTCAGTTGAGGTTGAACGAGAGACATGGCCCGTGTTGACTTGATCTGCTTCAACGTCAGCCGCATGGTGAGAAGGCGGATGACTACCGTCAGGGCGATGATGCTCAGTCCGAAGTTCTTGAACAGCAATAGATAGAGAAGAACCAAGCTGTTGCCCAAAGGCCGCATCAGTACTTCTCTAAAGATGTCTCCAATGATATCCAATATTGTTCCTTGCTTAACTACTGATCAGTGTCATAGGTCCAGAGTTCGATGCGTCTCTCGGCGTCCAATGCGTGGACGACTCCGTCATTATCAATGAGGTAGACGCGGTCATCCTGGCTGGCCATGCCCGCACGAACCTGTTCGCCAACGGAGATGGCCCACTCTTCACGTCCATCTATCAAACTGAGTTGGTGAACCTGTTTTGAGTCGGTTGCAACTACCAGTGTGTCTGACAGAATCAGGGGCGATGCCAACACGGGGCCACTCACTTTAGTGGGGCTTGACCAGACTTCCCTTCCCGTGAGGTCGATGGCATAGACAGCGCCTCCAAGGGTGGCTGCGTAAATCGTGGTGCCGTCCGTAACGGGCGAGGCCCAGAACCAGTTGTCCCCGGAGAACTTCCATTTCAGTTCTCCAGTAACTGCATCCAGGGCGTAGATATTCCTATCCAGGGTGCCTACGTAGACGGTATTGCCAAATACCAGCGGGCTTCCCACCACGCCACCGTCGACTTTACGGTTCCAAAGCTCCTCACCGTCTTCTGCGTTTACCGCATACACAGTGTGTTCAAGGGTGCCGAAGTAGAGAATGCCGTTAGCGGCAGTTGCGGCTGACCAGATCTCCCCGTCCGCCTCAAAGTTTCTCCACGCAGTCCTGGGGAGTGCGCGTTCGTCTGCTTCAAGGGCCAGGGCGTAAATAATCCCATCTGTGGTAGTGGCTACCAGAGTGTTCCCCACAAGGGTTGGAGAACCTACCACTTTGCCAGGGGCTTCCGCACCCCAGTTCTGGATGCCGGTTGTCGCGCCTAATGAAATGAGGTTGGCAGCGATGTCATCGTCGCCCTCAGCGTCTTCGTACGTGGCGATAAAAATACTTGGAGCGCTTGAGCCACCGTCAGAAGAATATGCCCCTAGTGCAGGAGCGGCATATACCGCTCCCAACTCATCATCGTCGGTTGAAGGGAATGGGCCCCAGACCCTGGAGGGATTACCGCCGCTATCACTGGAATCCCTGGAGATGTCCAATGCAATCACACGGCCATCGCCAGATACAGCATAGAGGGTGTTATCTTGGATGGTGAGGCCTGCCCAACCGTCCGCGCCGAACCTGTTGAGGCCACAAGCGGCAAGAAGGGGTAGAAGCAATAGCACCAGGATAGGAATCCACTGTGTACGACGCTTCACCTACGCGTGTCCTTTTCCGGGCGCCTAAGGCTGCCCACTAAATACGTCAGAACTAACCGTTACTTGGGGCTGGTAATCGTTTCCGGTACCGGGTCATACCCTTGCCCCCCAACGGGAGTGCATCTACCCAGCCGGCGAACTGCCAACCAAGAACCTTTGAACAACCCGTGGCGTTCAACCGCCTCATATGCATAGTCGGAGCAGGTAGGATAGTAGCGGCACTTGCACCCCAAGATCGGGGAGAGCAACCGTTGGTACCCGCGAATCAGGATCAACCCTAGTCGTTTCACTGTATCCGCCCCTTACTCAGGCGCCGACCTTACCTATCATCTTGGCTCGCTCTAGTAGAGCGAGGAAATCATCTTTCAGGCCCTGGAATGGCACGTTTGCCGCGCTTGGCCTGGCTGAGATTACTACATCGTATCCTGGAAGCACTTCGGCTTTTTGAATAATTGCCCGAAGTCGACGCTTCACTCGATTCCGCACTACTGCGTTCCCCACGGCCTTGCTCACCGCGAAACCTATGCGATAAACCGCCAAGTCGTTGGGGGATGCCCTCAGGGTCAGGTGTTGGGAACCCCACCTACGACCCGCTGCAATTGCAGCATCAAAGTCGGCTTTCCTGGTGAGTCTCAGTTCCCGTGGAAGCATCGTCGTGGTGGGCACCCTCAGCGCCCGTCAACGGGTAGTGAGGTGTACGCCCTGCTTACGCGCTGACGTGCTGGCGACCCTTGAGACGGCGACGCTTCAGAACAAGACGGCCTTCACGGGTACGCATGCGCACTCGGAAGCCGTGGGTGTTCTTTCGATACCGGGTCTTGGGTTGGAATGTCCGTTTAGTATTCTGTCCCACTTGGATATCTCCCTATGATCGCCCACCCATTTGGCGTCTAACGATGGACGCACTAAGGGTGTCTGTTGTTTCGTAATACGGAAAGAGTATAGCACTGGCTTCACGCTGCGTCATCCCGGGCGACCTTTAAAACCTATCTTGCCAACACCAACACGACTACTACGGTGGCCAACCACACGAACACCGTTGCCATGAGAGGCCTATCACTGAGGAACATCTCCTCCGGGGTCTCGCCGGCATTGTGGTGGTACAGCAGGTGCAGGTAGCGGTACAAACCAAAGGCCATTATGGGCACGGTCAACGCCATTGTTCGGTTATCCGGCAGATTGGAGGCTGTGAGCGTGTATACCAGGTAGGTGAAGAACACCCCTACAGACACCAGAACGATGAGGAGGTTCAAGAGGGTGTCAGAGTAGTGTTTTAGCACGTGACGCTGTTGTAATGCCGCACCATCGGAACCCGCCAGCTCACCTCTCCGCTTCCCGAATCCGATGAGCATTGCCCCCAGGCTGGTGACGGCGTAGAGCCATAGGGAGATTGGCACCTGGATAACCACGGCACCACCCACGGCACGGAGGACGTAGCCGGTGCTTAGCACCAGGACGTCAATGACTGCTATCTGTTTCAGCTTCATGGAGTAGGACAGTGTCAGAACCAGGTACACCAGGACAACAACGCCAAACCAGACCTCCAGGAGGAACGACAGCCCGATGCCAACAGCAAACATCCCTGCGGCCATTCCAATGGCTTGTCTAGGCGAGATTTCGCCCGCAGCGATGGGCCTGAATCGCTTGAGAGGGTGGAGGCGGTCCTGGGGGGCATCGATGAGATCGTTGATTAGATACGTAGCGCTGGAGAGCATGCAGAAGAGAAAGAACGCAGCGGTTGCGATCCCAAAGAGTTCCAGGCTCTCTGCCCATTCACCTATGTCCCATCGCTCATTGATGGTGAAGATGAAGGCAAAGTAGATAATGCCGTTTTTAGCCCACTGCCTTGGGCGCATGGCCCGTAGCAGGCTTCTGAAAAACACGGGCTTCGTTTTTGAACGTACCGTCATGTGCTACATCATAGGGGAGGCGGTGTCTCAATCCAATGGTTACGCGTCCGTTCTTATACAAAAGACGCTACCATGAGGCGGACTTAGTCTGCACCAAGCTTACCGGGGCATTCTTCTCAAATCACGGCATTCAGGAAAGTAAATCATGGCGAATAAAAAGAAACGCATAGACGTGCTATTGGTAGAACGCGGGCTCGCTCCCACGCGGGAGAAGGCGCAGGCGCTCCTTATGGCCGGGCACGTTACTGTAAAACAGCAGCCCATTACCAAAGCGGGAACATCGGTTGATGTTGACTCAGTCATAGCGGTGAAAGAGCAGCTCCAATACGTGGGCCGCGGCGGCGAGAAGATGGCAGGGGCGCTGAACGATTTCGGCATCGATCCAACGGATATGGTGGTGCTGGACGTTGGCGCCTCAACCGGGGGATTCACAGACTGCCTGCTACAGCAAGGAGCCGTGAAGTCGTACGCGCTGGACGTGGGCAAGGGTCAGATACACAACAAGCTGGTGCAGGACCCCCGGGTGGTTGTCATTGAAGGCGTCAATGCGCGCAACCCCTTTGACCTGCCGGAACGCGTGGACATAGGTGTGGCAGACGTCTCCTTCATATCGCTGAGGCTTGTAGTACCTGAAATGGTGAATCACTTGAAGCCCGGCGCCTACCTGGTCCTCCTGGTGAAGCCCCAGTTTGAAGCTGAGCGCGGGGAGGTAGGCAAGGGCGGGGTTATCCGAGATGGGTTTGTGCACGCTCGCGTACTGAGTCGATTCACCTTGTGGGCTATTGAGCAGGGCTATCGACTTCGAGGCATCACGACATCGCCACTGATAGGTGATGCAGGGAACAAGGAGTTCTTCGTCCTTCTCCAACCCCAGGGCTAGCTCTGGACCCTAGTTGACGGGGTGTTTTTTAACCGTAGCTGTTTGGAATAGACTAAAATTCTTAAACCACTCAGGCCTGTCATTCTGAGCAAAGCGAAGAATCCGTGACCTTCTCAATGAGTCGGCAGTAGATCGACAACAAATGGAGCATTAGATGGAGTCTGACAAAATCATCCTTTCCGGCATGGTTTTCTACGGCTATCACGGCGTCTCGCAAGAGGAGCGAACGTTGGGGCAGCGGTTTGTGGTGGACCTGGAGATGGAAGCTGACCTACACACGGCCGGGGTGAGCGACGATCTGAATGACGCCATCAATTACGCAGAAGCCTACCGGGTGGTGAAGGTTGTGGTGGAAGGTGAACCGAAGAACCTGTTGGAAGCCGTAGCTGAGGGTATAGCCCAAAAGGTGCTTGCCGGGTTTGAAGTCACGTTGGTGAAAGTCCGGTTGACCAAGCCGTCTCCGCCCATTCCAGGGGCAGTGATGACCGGGGCATCCGTAGAGATCATTCGAAGGCAGTAGTGAATTCACAATTCAAGGGTATTTTCCCTTGACGCCCCCATAGGCTCAGGCCTATACTACTCGATGGACTCTTTCAGAGGGCAGAGAATGCAGGTTAGCAGCTAAGAGACAGAAATTGGAGCGATCCTCAGGCGGTGGCCGGGGGGTTCCCCCGATTGCCGTTTTTTTGTCTCTAGCGAAAACCACCTCTGGACAAACGCACGTTAATAACAAAAGAGCAAGTAAAGTAACAAGCATTTTTGTGGAGCAGCATCAAGCCTTGTAGTGGGGAAGGTGCAAAGGGCTCACGGAGGATGCCTAGGCGCTTAAAGCCGATGAAGGGCGTGACCAGACGACGATACGCCCGGGTGAGCGGTCAAGTACGCTAAGCCCGGGATGCCCGAATGGGGAAACCCGGCGGAGTGTTTAAGCTCCGTCATCTCTGGGGATTAATGGGCTCAGAGAGGGGAACCGGGGGAACTGAAACATCTCAGTACCCTGAGGAAAAGGAAGTAACAACGATACCCTAAGTAGCGGCGAGCGAACGGGGTTCTGCCCAAACCATGTAGACCTAACGGCCTGAGAGCTTATGTCTATGTGGGGTTGTGGGGCACTCTAGGGACAATCTCAGTTGTCCCAGGGCGCAGGGGTTCGGCCAGTCGAAAGTCCCTGGAACGGGCTGCCAAAGAAGGTGAAAGCCCCGTAGATGAAGACTGGACCCCGGCCCAGATTGTACCCGAGTACCGCGGGGCACGAGGAATCCCGCGGGAAGCAGGGGGGACCACCCTCCAAGGCGAAATACTTTAAGCGACCGATAGTGAACCAGTACCGTGAGGGAAAGGTGAAAAGCACCCCGGAAGGGGAGTGTAAAGACCTGAAACCGTGAGCCTACAGACAGTCAGAGCCTCTCTTCGGAGGGGTGATGGCGTGCTTATTGAAGAATGATCCGGGGAGTTTTTAGGAGTGGCGAGGTTAAGAGAATGCAATCTCGGAGCCGTAGGGAAACCGAGTGTGAATAGCGCGCCAAGTCGCTTTTAAAAGACCCGAAACCGAGCGACCTACCCTTGGCCAGGGTGAAGGTTCACTAACCTGAACTGGAAGCCCGAACTCGTAGTCGGAGCAAAGACTTGGGATGAGCTGAGGGTAGCGGTGAAATGCCAATCGAGCTCGGAGATAGCTGGTTCTCCCCGAAATGCCTTTAGGGGCAGCCCTGAGATTAGGCTGCCGGAGGTAGGGCTCTGGATGGGTTAGGGGGCGCGAGCTTACCAACCCCAACCAAACCCCCAATGCCGGTAGACCATGCTTAGGAGTGAGACGGTGAAGGATAAGCTCCATCGTCGAGAGGGCAACAGCCCAGACCGCCAGCTAAGGTCCCTAAGTGCAGACTAAGTGTGCAAGGATGTGGAGTTCCCCAGACAGCCGGGAGGTTGGCTTAGAAGCAGCCATCCTTCAAAGAGTGCGTAATAGCTCACCGGTCGAGGGGTTCTGCGCCGACAATGTCACGGGGCTAAGTCTGTCACCGAAGCTGCGGACTGTAGTTTGTTAAAACTGCAGTGGTAGGGGAGCGTCCCCATCTGCGTTGAAGCTAAGACGGCAAGTCTTGGTGGAGTGATGGGGAGTGAGAATCCCGGAATGAGTAGCGCCAACCCTGGTGAAAACCCAGGGCGCCGAAAGCCCAAGGATTCCTACGGAACGTCAGACGGCGTAGGGTAAGTCGGGACCTAAGCCAAAGCCGCAAGGCGTAGGCGATGGACAGCTGGTCAATATTCCAGCACCACCCAGATTTCGTTGATCTACGGGGGGACGGGGTAGGATAAGGAGAGCATTCCCATCGGACATGGAGTGTTGTGCCGTGTAGGTCTATGACCGCCGGAGGAAAATCCCCGGTGCGAGACTGAGGCGGATACGGAATCCCTGGCTACGGTCAGGGAAACTCTTCTGATTCCAGGCCTCCAAGAAAAGCCTCGTAAGTAGATGTTTGGGTGCCCGTACCGCAAACCGCCACAGGTGGGCTGGGGTAAGCACCCCAAGGCGTCCGAGTGAACCTCCGCTAAGGAACTCGGCAAAAGAGCCCCGTAACTTTGGGATAAGGGGCGCCCGCCAGTGTGTAGGGATTTACTCCCGAAGCATTGGTGGGCCGCAGCGTAGCATCTCTGACAACTGTTTACCAAAAACACAGGTGTCTGCTAAGGGGAAACCCGAAATATAGACACTGACGCCTGCCCAGTGCCGGAAGGTTAAAGGGAAAGGTGAGAGCTTTGAACTGAAGCCCCGGTGAACGGCGGCCGTAACTCTAACGGTCCTAAGGTAGCGAAATCCCTTGTCGGGTAAGTTCCGACCCGCATGAATGGCGGAATGATTGGAGAGCTGTCTCAGCGGAGGGCTCGGTGAAATTGCAAGGCCTGTGAAGATGCGGGCGACCCGCGGCGGGACAAAAAGACCCCGTGGAGCTTTACTGCACCCTGGCACCGGACTGGGGTCCGGGATGTGTAGGATAGGTGGGAGACTGGGAAGCTTCGGCGTCAGCCGGAGTGGAGTCATCGGTGAAATACCACCCTTCCCTGATTTTGGCCCTCACTTGGGTACCCACCCAAGGACGCTGCCAGGCGGGTAGTTTGACTGGGGCGGTCGCCTCCTAAAAGGTAACGGAGGCGCCCCAAGGTCCCCTTAGAACGGATGG
>Ga0115002_10003379_pt1 | contig 19991 bp, 12 predicted proteins | sample ArcticOcean_MG_C_8_FD_89576 | JGI IMG/M metagenome (GOLD analysis project Ga0115002, IMG submission 89576) | Marine microbial communities from western Arctic Ocean - ArcticOcean_MG_CB11_86 | ecosystem: Environmental > Aquatic > Marine > Oceanic | place: Arctic Ocean: Canada Basin | collected... | reverse complement strand
CGTGGATCGACTTGTGTAGTTTGCGGGCCAACGGCGCCGGCCCGGATATTTCATCCGTTTCGTCGCGATTTTGGTCTAGGTGTTGGCTCGTACCGCCGCTAGGCGATGCTTCCAGCGCCGGTCATCCTGCTCCGGGAAATCGCTGCGGAGATGCACGCCGCGTGATTCTTCTCGGCTGAGAGCTGCTTGGAGCATCAAGCGCGACACGGTGAGCATGTTTTGAAATTCCCAGCCCTGGGGCTCGGTAAACTGCCGTGGCAGGGCATAGCAGCACCAGCCGTCGATCGTTTGCAATGCTTCATCGAGTTGTGCGCCCGTGCGACGTACGCCGGCGGCGCGCCACATTTGGCTTTTCAGCGAGTTGCGCATGTCTTGTAGGTCGAGCGGTCCGTCGTGCGGGGCGGCGACGGGGTTCTCCAGCGGGATCGCTTGGTACGTGTCGTTTTGTAACAGCGCGGCCGCTGAAGCGGCCTCGCCGGCGTGGGCACCGTAGACCAGGCCTTCGAGCAGGCTGTTTGAGGCCAAGCGGTTCGCGCCGTGCAGGCCGCTGCTGGTGGCCTCGCCTGAGGCCCAGAGTCGGGGCAGTGTCGTGCGTCCGTCTTGGTCGACTTTCACGCCGCCGATCATGTAGTGCGCACCGGGGCGCACCGGGATGCGATCGTGTGCGATGTCGATGCCGAACTCAGCGCAACTTTTAGTGATGCCCGGAAAACGCTGTCGTGCTTTTTCGGCGCCGAGCGGACTAAGATCGAGATACACGCACGGGTGGCGTATCTTCTGCATGCGATCGACGATGGCCTGGCTCACGATGTCACGTGGCGCCAGCTCAGCGCGCTCGTCGTACTGCGGCATGAAGCGTTCGCCGCTTGCATCCACGAGCAGAGCCCCTTCACCGCGCACCGCCTCGGTAATCAGGGTGCGGCTGCTGCCGGCGATGTAAAGCACAGTGGGATGGAACTGCATGAACTCCATGTCAAGGAGTTCTGCGCCCGCGCGATAGGCAAAGGCATGACCGTCGCCGGTGGCGACAGGCGGGTTGGTGGTTTCGCGAAAAATTTGGCCGACGCCGCCGGTGCAGAGGATAGTTTGCTTGGCCCAAACGAAAGTTCTGCCGTGATGCTTATTCCACACGAGCGCGCCACAGCACTCGCCTTCGTGCGTTAACAGATCGATCGTAAAAGTGTTTTGCCAGATTTGTGCCTGGAGTACTTCGCGGGCACGCAAGATCATCGCCCGCATGATTTCCTGGCCGGTAGCGTCACCCAGAGCGTGGGCGATGCGGTTATGGCTATGCCCACCTTCGCGACCGAGCAGCAGTTCGCCCGCTTGAGAATCGAAAACGGTTCCCCATTCGATCAGCTGGCGAATGTGCACCGGCGCTTCACGGATGACCATTTCGACCACTTCACGATCGCATAGTTCGCCGCCGGCGATAAGGGTGTCGGCGATGTGGTTGTCAAAACAATCGTCAGGCGTCAACACCCCGGCGATCCCGCCTTGGGCGTAGGAACTATTGGACTCTTGCAGTTGATCTTTGGTCACCACCAGTGCCGAGAGGCGAGGGTCAATGGCCATGGTGGCCCGCATGCCGGCGATACCCCCACCAATCACCAGCACGTCGACAAAGTGATGCGGAATCTGCTTGGGATGAAAGGGAACGAGATAGCGAGGGATCGGGGGAGGAGTCATTCGGTCAATTGTTCAGAATCTCAGCGATAGGGATAGCCGGGCTCACAGAATGAGAATGGCGAATTCGCCTTCGTTGCGCGTTTTTCGGGCTTCGTCATTCGTCATTCACATCTTCAGATGTCGCGGTGCCCTTGATATAGGCCCTTACCTGTTCCTGATATTCCAGCGGCGTGCGGCCGCGGTAGGCATCTTGTAGATCGCGGAGTCGGTCTTTGGCGGTGTGCGAGCGGTAACCGTAGCGGCCCGTTGGCAACAAGCCGAGGCTCCGCAACGAATCGTCAAGCTGGGCGCGGGCTTCTTTCGAGCCGTTTTCGCCCTCGGCCTGCGATTTGAGATTTTTCCAGCGATCGACAAACCGGCGCAGTTCGTCTTGGTTCCAACCTAAGCTATCGAGCAGCCCTTCGTCGACTTGCTTCTTCTTGAGCTGATCTTCGAGCTTGTCGAGGACGAGGTCGGTTTGATTGCGGGCGTATTCGAGATTGGCTTTGTCGGCGGGCAAAAGTTCGCCCTCTGGCGGCGAGGCGGCATTGCCACCTTCTCCGCCGCCCTGGGGAGGTTGCGATCCCTCGCCAGGCTTGCCATCTGATTGGCCCTCAGCTCCGGGCGGTGGAGAGTCGCCGGCAGGTTGGCCCGCCTTGGGATCGGCGCCATTTTGCGCAGGGTTTGGGGCTCCGTCGGGCTGATCGCCCGATCGACCGTCATCTACGTCGCCCGGCTCGCTGCCGTCGCCGGGTTGGTCTTTGCTCGATTCACCCGTTTGGCCTTCGGCCTGTTGCTGGTCACCGGGGAGCGCACCGGCATCGCCTTCGCCGGGCTCCGTGGCTTGCCCTCCGCCGTCTTCGGCAGCCGTGTTCTCGCCTGCGCCGCCTGTGCCTTCGGCATCGGCTTGTTGGCCCGCACCTTCCTGACCCCCGCCCGACCTATCGCCGCCTTGGCCACCCTTAGAATCGGACTCGGTTTGGCCCTCGGCTGCGGCAGAGGGTTCTTGGTCGTTTTGCTTTCCCTCGTCTCCCTTGCCGGGTGGCTTGTCGCGAGGTTTTTTAGCGCCTTCTGATTGGGGGACGCCTTGCTCTTCTCCTGGATTCTCGCCTGCCCCGGCGGGGCCTTGTTCGGGCGACATCTGGCCGCCCTCTGCTGGGTCGCTCGACGGTTGGGCGCCTTGCCCATCGCCCGAATCCAGTTGCTGCTCAGGTAGGCCTTCGGCTCCTGGGGCCTCGCCGTTTGGCTTGTTGGCCTCACCAGCGCTGGGCTCGTCGGTGCCGGGCTCTTCTGGGTTTTCGCCGGAGCCAGCGGACTGGTCGTCACTGTTTTCGCCCCCCTCCGCTTCGCCAGCGCTGTTTTCTGCAGGGTTGGCTTCTGTCGGGTTTGCTTCGTCCCCTTTAGTTTCTTCTGAAGGTGCTGCCCCTTCGGGAGAGCCTGCTTGTTCGTCGAAGTGTTCCGTGATGCGCTCAAACGCGGTGCCATCGTCATCGCCTTCTGCAGAGACTTTTTGTTGCTGTCCTTGGTTCTCGCCCGATTGACCGCCGGGATTCTCTCCCCCATTGGAGTCGTCTGAGGGATCGACCGACGGTTCGCTCGCTTCGCGCGAGTTACCGCCTTCGCCAGCTGGGGAATCGGGCGCGAGATCCTCTTCGGCATGGTCCTCATTCTCCTGCCCCTTGCCACCCGCGCCTGCTTGTTCGCTAGGCGCGCCTTGTTGGCCAACACCTCCTTCGCCCGTGCCGTCGTTCTCGCCCGACTCTGCGTCTTGCCTTTCGCCATTCGGGTCTTGTGGCGGGTCACCTTCTTGGCCGTCGCCAGGCGGTAGTGCGCCGGCTTCGGGTTGTTGGTCTCCATTCTCACCCTGGGAGGAATCGCCTTGTTGTTCTCCGCTATTGCCTTGCTCAGAATCGACCACTCGCAGTTTGCGGCGCACGGTGTGTGCCACGTTGGCGGTGGGACGGCGATTGTCAATCGCCGCGGCCCAATACTCCATCACGTCGCCGACATGCAGTCCTAACTCGGCCGGTGTCTTGCGTAACTTGCCGAGAAAGCGGCCCTGGTGATTTCGGCTCAGCAGGTTTTCTTTTACCACCTGCTCACCGGCCACCTCGCCAAACAGAGTGACATCGCTCACGGCGAAGTCGGGATCACGCGCTTCCACCTCAAATGCCACCTGCTGGTCGAGCTTCACGTCAGAGAGCGCTTCTTCGGGCAACAGCAACTGGACCTCAGGGGCATAGTCGGGGATCACGTCGATTTGATACTTCGGCGGTAACTGGTTCTTGCGCCCTTGGTTGGTTTGATAACGGAGTACGTAGCTCTCGTAGCGAGGGGTGCGCCGGTCGTCTTTGAGTTCCAAAGGAAAAGTTACCGTTGCTTTTTGGTCGTCGGACTTCATCAGCAGATCGTGCTTGCCGTCGGCTTCGAAATCGACGTGCGCCTGCCGGATCGGCTTATTGGACTGCGCCATGAGAGTCACGCGCGAGCCTTCGATGGCCCGAATATCACCCGTATGCTGCACTTCCAGCGACGGGTAGCCGGTGTAGGCCGGGTACTCGTAACGCAACATGCTCACCACAAGCGTCGGCCGGGCAAAAACCGATACTTGATAACGAGGCGAGCGGGCGTCGCCCGCTTCGATCCAATAGGTTAAATCCTGCTGTACGCCACTGACTTCTCCGGCGGCCATCCGGCTGGGCAACGCGCATTCAAACCGATTGCTCCCGGCTGCCGCCATCATGCGGATTTCTTGATTCACCTTTTGCTCGTCGATTGTCGAATAGAGGAGCTGCGCCGGCTCGTCGTCTTCGAGGCCCAGCAACTCGGCCGAGATTTGCAAGGGTTCGCCCCGCGCGATCGACGTATTGCCCGGCGATACATCGAGAATCTGCACGCGGCTGGGGAAGGTGATGTCGGACCACGGCATGAGCACGCGCGCTGCCGAGGTGAAAGGATCTTTGGGCGAAAGAATTCGATAAAGTGTGCCGAGTGCAACGACCGCTACAAGGATATACCCTAGGCGCAAAATGGCCGAGCGATCGACCGCAGAATCAATCGGTACCCCTGCCAATTGCTGGGCCGCCTGCTGTTCGATGGCATGGTATACCTGCTGTGGCATTTGTTGCCGGTGTCCGCGCAGGAGGAGTAAGTTCAGCAAGCTGTTTTTCAAAGAAGGGCTGCTTTGCTCAATGGCGAGCGCCGCGTAGGCGGGGTTGATCGGCTGACGCAGGAGCGGCCAGAAAATCCGCCAACTGTACCAGGCCACACCCGCTATCAGCAGGGAGAAGGTAATAGCGCGGCCAGTGGAACCCCAGCCTCCCGGTATCACCCAATGTTCTAGCATGGCCATTGTGAGCAGAAAACTCAGCGCGCCAATCACTAACATGATCATCCCCGCCGCGAGATCGACGCCTTTTAGCGCTCGCCGTGTGCGGTGGATCTGCTGATCGACCAATCCCGCCGCTTGTGACGCGGCGACTGGGGATGCTTGAGGTTTCTCAGTAACGCTAGCCATTGGCAGAATGAACGATTTAAAGGTAGGAGGGCAAGACTATTCCATTATACGGACCTCGATCCAGAAGTAAGATGCTTCTGGGGGCCAATTTGTTCCAGCTGGGGTAGTAGGATTGGACGGTTTTCTCGAAAATCTCGCTTTCAATACCCATCTTCCCGCAGATTCGCAGCCATCAAGGTAACATTTCAGGCATTTAAAGCAGACGGAGCCGAAGGCTCTGTAGGGAACGTGCCTCCGTGCCGTTCCGGGCGGTGGGTACACGTCTTCCGCTCCTCCCCCCGGAACGCTACAGAGGGCGTTCCCTACAGTCATTCGGCTAAACAGTTACCAATCAAGAAAGTTTTTCGATTGTGCTAAACCCCAGCGGATTTCGAGATTTAGTGAGCGGCCGCAAAACGGGTGTCCTACCGGCGCTGTTGCGCGCAGTACTGCGGCTGGTCGAATGGCCGTACAGTTGGGCGATGCGCTGGCGCAATTTCCGCTACGACCGAGGCCGGACCGAAATCGTTTCTGTCGAGGTTCCGGTGATCAGTGTGGGTAATCTCACTCTCGGCGGCACCGGTAAGACACCGCTGGTGGAGTGGCTAGCTCGTCAGCTTGGCGAGGGAAACCGGCGCGTTGCAATTGTCAGCCGAGGCTACGGCGCCGAGCGGGGCAAACAAAACGACGAAGCGCGCGAGCTCGCATTGGCCCTCCCCAATGTCCCGCATGTGCAAAACCCCGATCGGGTCGCCGGCACCCAAACGGCGGTCGCAGAAAGAGGTGCGCAACTGATTGTTCTCGACGATGGTTTTCAGCATCGACGCCTCGCGCGCGATCTCGACATCGTCCTACTCGACGCGACCGAACCCTGGGGCCACGGCCACGTCTTCCCGCGCGGCACCCTCCGCGAGCCGCTCGCCGGCTTAGCCCGTGCCCAAGTCATAATACTCACCCGCGCCAACATGCTAGACCCCGCCGCCCGCCGGATGATCCAAAACCGCGTAGCCCAACTCGCACCCACCGCCGCCTGGTGCGAAGTCCAGCACGGCCCCGACGAACTTATCAACGCTGTAGGCGAAAAATTGCCAATTTCTGCCCTAGCGGGCCAACGACTCGCCGCGTTCTGCGGCATCGGCAATCCCACCGGATTTCGGCACACACTCGAATCCTCTGCAGGCGACATCGCCGCCTGGCGAGAATTCCCGGATCATTACGCCTACACGCCAAAGGACGTAAGGTCGCTTAGCAAGTTGGCTCAAGGCGTCGACCTGGCGATTTGCACGCGCAAAGATTTGGTCAAGTTGGGCACGACGAGTTTGGGAGACATCCCCCTATGGGCGCTAAGCATTCGGTTACAGTTCCTCGAGGGCGAAGAAGTCTTCAAGGCCGTGATAGATAAACTGCAGCTTGGGTCTCCAAGCCCACCAGCGCAATAGAACCCTCTCCCGTTGCCACCCCCTCAAAACGGGCGAGGAGAATTCGCACGTCCATCTCGTTGGCAATCATTCGTTTGATTCGAATTCACGACGGCGCGGGTCGAATTCAACACGTCGTTCAGGAAATCGGGCCGATTTTACGAATGCACGTCAATGTTATTGACGAGCCGTTCGTATTCGAGAACGCCCATTGCCGCGTGTTGGGCCAGTTGCTTGGTGTAATAAGTATTGCATTCTCCGGCAAGCACCACGGCATGGTCAGTCACAAAGATATGAAGGCTGCGAATGCGACCAGGCAAACGTGTTTCGATTCGTCTGCGGATGCAGTTCACTAATTCTGCTCGGACCATTGCCCCGTCTGGATCAAGCCGCTCTGCCTCATGTTCAAGAGTCGTGGCCAATCTCTGCGCTGAGAAATCAAGATCCGGGGATCTGTCGGCCTGGAGCCTGGTGCGATTCGAAGACACCGGCTGTGGGCGAGCAGAAAAGATCATCTCCCTACCCCCATGTTAGGGACGGCGGAGCCGTCGGACTAAGTCAATCTATGTTGGGCGGTAGCTAAAGGGCAACACGAACTGTTGTACATGCAGCCATAGAGGGGGGGGGGGGGCTAGCGTTGCTGGCAACACCTAGGCCTGCTCGCTCGAAAGTCGGCTACGCGAGCCCCAAGACGATTGCAAGTCAGGCAATTGACAGCAGCGCAGTGCCGCCCGCCAAGCTGCCTAGCCCGGATATTTCATCCGTTCGGGCACCGAAGCGCAGCTTAGGCCGCCGGAGCAGACACGGATGAAATATGCGGGCTAACTTATCTTGCCTAGCTCGACCAACTTTTGGACAACCTGATCGGCAAGCTGATCGGGACTCGCGCGATTGGCGTCGAGTACTAATTCCGAAGTCTCAGGCGGCTCGTAGGGTGAGCTAATGCCGGTGAAGTCGCTGATTTCGCCGGCACGGGCCTTTTTGTAGAGGCCTTTGGGGTCGCGGGCCTCGCAGGTTTCCAGCGAAGCATCGACGAAGACTTCTAAGAAATCTCCTGGCGCCATGCTCGCGCGCACCGCATCGCGATCAGCGCGGAAAGGGCTCACAAATGCGGTGAGCGTAATTACACCCGAATCACAAAGCAGATTTGCCACGGCGCCTACACGGCGAATGTTCTCCTCGCGGTCATGCTGCGAAAAACCAAGACCAAACCGATTGCCAAACGCTTCGCCGTAGCGCGCTGACAATATTTGTGGTGTGGCATTGAGACCGTGACGCACATTGTCACCATCTAGTAAATAACTGCGCACGCCACGCTCGTAGAGTTTTTGATCGACTCGGTTGGCAACCGTGCTCTTGCCCGAGCCACTCAATCCAGTGAACCAAACCACGCAACCAGGATGCCCGGTGAGTTTCTCTCGATCCGCACGGGAGACGGCAGCTTCATGCCAAACAACAATCGGATGCTGATCTTTTGGTTCTGACATAGATTCGAAATTTGACGTTGGTGAAAAAATTCTCGCAAAGGCGCTAAGACGCAAAGCATCTCTAATGATTAGTTCTTTCTTTGCGTCTTAGCGCCTTTGCGTGAGATAATTTTGATGAAGTGTTGCCAACAAGGGGTACCATTATTCTGAGATGCCTGCCAGTTCGCACAGATTTGCCGTTACGACCGGCTGTGGACAACTCCAAACGAGGAAAAAAAGTGCCTCGCGGCACCAGCGCCCAGCAGGATGGCCTTGCAGATAACCGGTGCCCTTCGCCGTGGCCAAAGCGGCCTGTGACGAACGTAGTGCCAGGCTATTGGCCTGTTGCCGAAGATCTTCGCCTCGGCAGCCATCCTCGCCGCGCACGACGGCAAATAGCACGTCGTGCAAATGTTCGTAGTCATTGCGCAAAGCATCAAGGGGGGCATCGAGTTCTGCACGCTGGCGCGCTTCGCTTTCCAAAAAATCGATTGCCGAACGGGCCAGTCCCAAGGCCAGCGCCGAAGTTTGGTAACCTCCCGTACCGCCCCCCGCGCTTCGTAACATGACATTTTCCACAGGTCCGGCGAGCACCCACTGGTCTTCAACGAAAACGCCGTCGAGCCGCAACTCGCCCGTGTGACTTGCCGTGAGGCCGATCAACTGCGCCGGCGGAGGGGTCGTGACGCCAGGCAAGTCGGTCGGCAGCGCCGCCAGCAGCTGTTCTTCTGTCGGCTGGTCGTCAAGTATCACGGTCGCACCTAGTACCACGGTTTGAGCATGAGCCGCACCAGTCACCCAGGGCGAAAAACCTTTCAAAACGAATCCGCCCGGCACGCGCTCAGCCTGCAACACCGGTCGGGCCAGATGCCGACGGCTCGTCGTGAGATGCGAAATGCCGACGGTCGCAAAGAGTTCCCCCTGGGCCAGCTGCGGCAAGAGGGCCTTCTTGAGCTGTTCATTAGCTGAGCTCGCAATCTGCCGACAAGCGCCGGAGCGCTGGGTGAGAATGAATGTGGTCGTTAAGCAAGCGCTGCTGAGCGCCAGATAACCGCGCACGACCGCTTCGCAGTCCCATCCCTGCCCACCCCACTCGGGTTCAATAAACCATTCGTAAACGCCGTACTGGCCACAAAGGTCAAGTTGCGCGTCTGGCCAATCCCCAGAAACATCGGGCTCGCGGGCTAGCTCCGCGAGTCGCTCACATAGTTCGACCAAGGACGGATCGTCAGGCGAAGAAATTTTTTGCGAAAACATGCGTTATCGTGCGTCCTAAGGCATGTTCATTGCCGAGCTCTGGCCACCGGCGGCGACCAGGTAGCCCTACTCGACGTAGTCCATCACCATGCGGTGGGCACTAAACCTTGCGGCCAGCGTGGCGATCGAGTTGGCCATGCGGTCGATCCATTGCAGAGGCAGGCCGTCGGCATCGCGATCGTAGAATAGTGGGATCACTTCGTTTTCCAGTACTTGCAAGAGGTCCCTCCCATCGCGCACATCGCTGACCGCGGCGTCAGCATGCTGAGCGCCGTAGCCGATGCTAAAACCGTTTCTGCCATTGTACGCCTCGGCCCACCAGCCGTCGAGCACCGAACAATTCAGCCCGCCGTTGAGGACCACCTTTTGACCGCTCGTGCCGGAGGCTTCCAGCGGACGGCGGGGATTGTTGAGCCAAACGTCAACGCCCTGCACAAGATGCCGACCGACATTGATTTCGTAGTCCTCCACAAAAACGATCTGGCCGCCGAAGACGGGATCGTGGCGCAAGTTGGCAATCGTTTGAATTAGCTTCTTGCCCGGTTCGTCGGCCGGGTGCGCTTTGCCGGCAAAGATGAACTGAACGGGACGCTGGGGATTACTGATCAGATCGACAAACTTATCTAAGTTCTGCAACACCAAGTCGGCCCGTTTGTAGGTGGCAAACCTTCGAGCGAAGCCGATGGTCAGCGCATTGGGATTAAGCATGGTGCGCGCGGCTTCGACGGCGGATTCGTCCTCGTTACGGCGCCGACATTGCCGACTCACCCGACGGCGAACGAAATCGAGCAAGCGACTTTTTAGCACGTTGTGAGTTTCCCAGAGTTCGCCGGGGTCGACGCCGTAGATTTTTTGCCAGACCTCGGGCTCACCCATGCTCTGCTGCCAATCAGGGCCAAGGTACTTGTCGTAGAGTAGCTGCATCGGATAGGCGAGCCAGCTGGGGACATGCACGCCATTGGTGATATGGCCAATCGGCACCTCTTCTTCTACCCGCCACGGCCAGAGATGGGCCCACATTCGGCGCGAAACATAACCATGCAGCGAGCTGACTGCGTTGGCTCGGCGTGAGAGCTTCAGGCCGATGACGGTCATGCAAAACGATTCGGATTCGTTCTGCGGCTCGACACGGCCGAGGCCCATCAGCTGCTCGTAAGAAATGCCCAGTTTCTTGCGCAGCGGACCGAGATGCTCTTCGACGAGCTTGCCTTCGAAGCGGTCGTGCCCCGCAGGAACCGGCGTGTGCGTCGTGAAGACGGTATGTTGGGCCACTTCGCGGAGGGCCTCGTCGAAGCTCAAGCCGTCGTCGTGCATCTTTTCGCGGATAACCTCGAGCGGGGCGAAAGCGCTATGACCTTCGTTGAGGTGGTAAACTCCGGGATGGATGCCCAAGGCACGCAAGGCTTTCACGCCACCGACGCCTAGCACCAGCTCCTGGCGAATGCGCGTACGCACGTCGCCGCCGTAGAGACGCGAAGTAAGCTCGCGGTCTTCTGGGCGGTTGCCTTCGACGTCGCAGTCGAGCAAGTAGAGGTGCACTCGCCCGACATGCATGAGCCAGACTTTGGCTTGCAAGTGGCCGTCGAGGGTATCGATGGAGATGGTAATCGGCTTGCTATCGTGGTCACGAGCAGGCTCCATCGCCAAGTTCTCGACTTTGGTATTGAGGTATTCTTCCTGTTGCCACCCGTCGGCATCAAGTTGTTGTTTGAAGTAGCCTTGATCGTAGAAGAGACCCACAGCGACCAGCGGCACACCCAAGCCGCTGGCGCTTTTGATGTGGTCGCCCGAGAGCACACCAAGGCCGCCCGAGTAAATGGGCACCGATTCGTGGATGCCAAACTCTGCGGAAAAATACGCGACCGGCTTGGAGCCGAGCACACCCGCATGGCGAGCTCCCCAGGTGGTTTCGGTATTGTTGAGATAATCTTTAAGTCGGCGGTGCGCCTGGTTGATGCGCGTGAAGAGCACCATTTCGGAGGCCCGGTCAGCCACCTGTTCGGGGGTCATCTCGGCGAGCAGTGCCACCGGGTTATGGTCAAGTTGCCGCCAACGGAGTGGATCCAGATCGCGGAATAGGCTAACGACCTCGGGGTGCCAACTCCACCACAGGTTAGAAGTCAGCGATTTGCACTTGTCGTACAGAGCTTGCGGCGTAACTTCGGTCCAGTAGTCGCGAGGTGCGCTCGGCATCGGGGCAGGAATCTCGGTTTGGCTCATGATAGCGACTTCCTAGGCAGGCAAAGCGTTCAATTGTAGCGAAAACGGGGCGATTTGCGATGCGAATTTCCGGACCCCTGCTGCAGGCGCCGTTTAGGACGTGGCGCAATTTCCCCATTTTAGCCATCTCCAGTGCCTCGTCCTTTATTGCGAAACTGAGGATCAGCGCGTAGAGTGGAAATCCTGTTAGAACCTCGACCAGAAAGAGCATTATTTGATGACACTTGCCCAAGCCTACGGCCCGAAGAAGTTTGGCCTTTCGTTCGAGCTTTTCCCTCCCAAGACGGGTGCGGGCATGACCAGTCTATTTGACCATGTCGAGTCTTTGGTTGCGCATAAGCCTAGCTATATCACGTGCACGTATGGCGCAGGGGGCTCCACGCAGGAGAAGACGTTGGAAGTCATCTCCAAAGTGCGAGAGAAATACAACTTGTCGGTGGCCACGCACCTAACTTGCGTCGGATTAACCGCCGCACAGCTGGGGGATTATCTCCAGCGCGCCCTCGACCTGGGCGTCGAAAACGTGGTCGCCCTCCGGGGTGACCCTCCTCAAGGAGAAACCGAATTCTCAGCACCCATGGGCGGATTTGCTTACGCCAACGAGCTGGTGGCATTCATTCGCGACAATTTTCCCACGTTGGGCATTGCCGTCGGCGGCTATCCTGAAACCCATCAGCAAGCGTCAAGCCCCGAGGCGGACCTGGAGAATTTGAAACGTAAGGTCGATGCGGGGGCAGACGTCATCATCACGCAGTTGTTTTTTGACAACCGCGATTTTTTCGATTTTTGCCAGCGGTGCGAAAACAGCGGCATCAACGTACCGATTGTGCCTGGTCTGCTGCCGGTCACCAATGGTGCGCAGATTCAGCGGATTGCTACCCTCTGTGGGGCGAAATTGCCGCAGACCTTTGTGGACCAGTTGCAGCAGCACGCCGACGACCCTGCCGCTCAATTCGAAATCGGCGTGGAACTTGCAACGCAGCAGACCGCTGAGTTGCTTCGCGCTGGGGTGGCCGGTTTGCACTTCTATGTCTTGAACAAGTCCGAAGCCACGGATCGCGTGCTTAATTCAATTCAGTTGCCAAGGTGAGCTTGATGCGTGAGCCGCAGCCTTCGACTCCGAGTCAGCCAGGGCAAAGTCAATACTTGACAGGGCAAGAGATTGGCGATTTTCGTGTCCTGAGGCTGATTGGCTCGGGAGGGATGGCCGAAGTCTACCTAGCCGAGCAGCGTTCACTAGGTCGGCAAGTGGCACTCAAGGTACTTCACGCCCAGTTGGCCAGCGATGCCAACTATGTCTTGCGATTCCAAAACGAAGCTCGTGCTGCGGCTGCTTTGGTCCATCCCAACATTGTACAGATCCACGAAGTGGGAGAAGTGGCCGGCGTACATTTCATTGCCCAAGAATACGTGCCCGGCAAAAACCTGGCGCAAGTGATGCAGCGCCAGGGAGCGTTTGAGCCTGGTTTGGTGCTCGATATTCTTCGTCAAGTTGTAGCGGCTCTGGGCAAAGCCCACGAGTTGGGAATTGTGCACCGCGATATTAAGCCCGAGAACATTCTGTTTAGCCACTCTGGCGAAGTGAAGGTTGCCGACTTCGGTCTAGCGAGGATGCCCCGTAGCGATACCCAGACACTCACTCAGGTGGGTGTGGCGATGGGCACTCCACTCTACATGAGTCCCGAGCAGATCGAAGGTCGGGCGATCGATATTCGCAGCGACATCTACTCATTGGGAGTGACTAGCTATCACCTGCTCTCGGGCCAGCCGCCTCACTCGGGCGAGACGGCCTTAGCGATTGCGGTACAGCATCTCAACAGTGTGCCCCAACCGCTGGAAAACGTCCGTGCCGACATCCCCAGCGGGCTCGCCCGGCTGGTGCACCAGATGCTGTCGAAAAAGCCGGAGCAACGGCCGAATAGCCCCAGCGAGTTGTTGTCGGACCTGCGTAAGTTAGCGGTCGAAGCCGAGCAAGCGGGTTGGGCCGAGGGCCCCGGGAATTGGTCGTTAGCCGAGTGGATTGCGACTGAAACCTCGCCTGGGCGTAAGCACGAGCAATTGGGCGAACTCATGCAAGCCGCCGGGCGGTTGCAGCTGCCCGGCAGGAAGTGGAGCCGATTGGCTCTCAGTTTGGTCGCTGCTAGTTTGCTGGGCGTGGTGTTGGGCGCGGCCACGAAGCCACGTTTTTTACTGGCGGGTTCTTCCTCTCGCGCGGTGCCGACCAAGTCGTCAATTGCTGCACAACTTTATCATGCGCGTTATGTCGATAGCGAGGCCGCCTGGTTGGCGGCGGTGGAGTACGAAGGGATTGACCCCTTTTGGCAACAAGTCGCCCGCAAGGGTTTGATTCGCTGCTATCTACTGGTACTTAACGACGCCAAGAAAGCGCAGCAAGAACTCGATCTGTTAGAACAGCAAGTCGAAGTCGAAGAATTGCCGCTACGCGCTTTTATTCTGGCCGGCTTGTGTATCGCTAACGAGCGGTTGGAAAACAAAGCGAAAGCGCTGGCTGCGAACGACCAGCTAGATACGAGTATGCGCGACGAGTTGCGCCGCTCAGAAAGCCAAATCTATGATTTGTTGGAGACGACGCTGGAGCGTCTGTCGTCTACGTCCGAGCGCCGCTGATCACGATCTGGCCAACGAAGGCCCAAATCGAGGCAAAGACCAGCGTCACGACCAAGTGGATAATTTGAAAGCTCATGGAGGGTTCCACGGGTAGTTTTTCTGGCTGAGGGCGCCATTGCGTAGCGCGGCAGAGCGATCCATGCTTCTACTGCTTATCGTCGCCGCAAGCTGCCTCGCCGCAGTTTCCGGCAGAAGAGCATTACTTTTTGCCTAGAAGGCATATCTAGCACTCAAACCTAGCGGCAAGAAAAAGGCGCGGGCCTGTCGGCAAGCCTTGGGGTTACGCAGAATTCCTCGTAGCGATTGTCGATCAAGACCACGAGATGTATGAGGAGTTTATGGAATGGATCGGTTCGTTTGATCCCAACGAGTTCGATGTGAAAAAAGCGACGTGAGAGATGAGGAAGCGTTAACAGAGCGGCCAATCTATTACATCTCGATGGCTTCACAAACCATGTTCTGAGCTCAGTGCCCAACAGCTTCTATAGCCAGGCCAGCTGACATCAAGATCCCCCAAACACATTTCAGGACAATCCTCAAAAAACAATCAGTCGATCGGACGCTAATTTAGGCGGCCGCTCGAACCGAGTCGTTCGATTCATAGAGATGGAGGCGCGTGGGTGGCATTCCTGAATGCCCCTTCGAGGCGTGCTTCGTAGCCACGGTTTGAAAAATGCATGCCGAGCCGTCGTCCAGCGCAAAACTGACCGCTCCAAGATAGGCCAACCAGATGCGATACTTCTCCGGCCCCACCAGCCGGCTCGCCTCCTCCCGGTTTTCCCACAGTTTTTGGCACCACAGGCGGCAGGTCAACGCATAGTGGTCACGCCAACCTTCGACGTCGCTCACACGAAACCCGTGCGACTCCATCACTTCCAGGCTGTGTCCAATGTGGTCAAGTTCGCCGCCGGGGAAGATATACTTCCTCAGCATTCGCTGCTCGGGGCGAAGCCTGCGAAAACGGCGCTTTGACTTTTTGGCGGGACGCGTGATGCCGTGGTTTAAGAAAATGCCGCGGTCCGGGAGCAACGAGTAGACTTTGTTTAAGTAGAGCGGGACGTTGGCAATCCCCACGTGTTCTACCATGCCGATCGACGACACCTTGTCGTAGCAGCCTTCGACATCGTTGTAGTCTTTGAGTTCGACCGAGGCACGACCCTCAAGGCCCAATTCATGAATCCGAGCCTGAGTAAAGTCAACCTGCTCCTGCGAAAGCGAGACGCCATGCGCTAGGGCGCCGTAGTGCTGTGCTGCATGGCAAACGAGTGCTCCCCAGCCACAACCAATATCCAGCAACCGCTCGCCCGGCTTCAACTGCAACTTCCGACAAATCATGTCCAACTTGTCCAGCTGCGCCTGGTCCAGCGAATTGTTCCAATCCGTGAAGTAGCCGCATGAGTAGACCATGTTCTGATCGAGGAAAAGTCGATAGAAGTCGTTGCCGATGTCGTAGTGGAACTGAATGAAATCCTTGTTGTCCGACTGAACCCGCGCATGGCCTCGATCGTCGCCCTGGAATTCGTTCACGTCTTCGACTCGATCGGCGGGTGCGAATAGAAACGGAAAAAGATGCCTCGCGATCGTCAACTTGCCGATTTTGCGAGCTCGGCGGCGAGAATTCTTTACTCGAGCCTTTTCAAAAAACGTGATAAAATCGGCGCCGTGAAAATCAATATGCCCGTGAGCATATTGCCGAAACAGCGTATCCAGTTTTGGGCGACGTAGAAGCGTGCCGATTACACCCGGTCCGCGAATTGAAACGTAGAGGTTTGGATCAGCGCCCGCTCCCAGCGGCACAATCGATCCGTCCCACAACTTGACTGAAATACCGGCGTTGAGACCTTCGGCAACCTGACGAAGTAGATGTTTTGCCGACTCGAGCAGTTTCTGATCGTGCATCATCAATCGCATCCTTAGAGAGCGGTTATGGAAAGGGCCATGCCGCCAGAAAAATGGGAGGTTACGGTAGTTATCTCGCCCAGACACGTCAATAAGACGATGGCGACCTGGTTTCCGATTTTCAGATGTTTCCAATTCGTCCCAAAAAACGACCGGGCCTGTCGGAAAAGACCAATCTAAGTAGAGGGATGACGCGCATTCTGCGGAGTTCCTGCAGCTATCAGCGGAAAGAACTAGGGGTTTTCAGCGGGGCCCTCGGCAGCGTGGCGGTGCCGGCCAGGCGTAAGTCGCTTCGGTGGCCCACCCCGCGTCAAATAGGCGACGTAACGGATGGAATATCCGGGCCAGCGATTTTTTCTTGGCAAACCTTGCGTGTGTGTTCGGCGGCAACTGGCTTGAAAAATCTGGCATGGGTTCATCGATTCTGCTGAGCTTGATAGGATTGAGCAACCAAACACCCAAGTTGCCATCAGGAATGCCACTACCATGCAATACCCTAGACGCACGCGCTGCTTTTCTCTGGCAATAATCTTGTCTCTCCTTTGGTTTTCCTCCAATTTGACGGCCGCAGATCCTCCCAGGGAACCGTTCCACGCTCTGGTCGATGAAATATGGGAGACTGACATGCGGGAAGATCCTTTGTTTGCGACTTCCGCAGGCGATCATCGTTACAACGATCGCTTGCCTGCCACTTCTTTGGCAGACAGTGTACGTCGTAGTCAGACGAATCAGGATTTTTTGCGACGGCTGAAAAAGATCGATCGCGAACAGTTAATGCCGAATGACAGGGTCAATTACGATATCCTGTTGCGCCAAATCGAAGACTTGTTAGCCGAGCACAGGTTCCAAGTCTATCTCATACCGATCACTCAGCGGGCTGGGTTTCATTTAGAATTCCCAGAGCTGCCTAAAAATGTTCCCTTAAACACAGTAAAAGACTTTGAGAACTACGCCGCCCGGCTCAAGGCGTTTAGCAAATACGCCCAAGGGCATATCGAGCTCTTGCGGGCGGGTATCGCTGCTGGACAAACATTGCCTGAAGTTGTGCTGACGGGTTGGGAGGAAGCACTCGACGCGCAGATTGTCGAAAAGCCCGAACAGAGTTTGTTGTTCGAACCTTGTAAAAAATTCCCGAGTACCGTCGCGAATTCAGAGCACAAGCGATTGCGTACCTCGGTGCGCGATTCGATCGCTACCAGCGTGGTGCCCGGATATCGCAAGTTTCGCCAATTTATGGAAACGGAATATGTGCCCCAGGCACGCGGTTCGATTGGTGCTTCAGCGCTAGCAGGCGGTCGAGATTTTTATCGGCATCGTGTCCGTAAATTTACCACGCTCGACCTGACTCCTGGAGAAGTCCACAACATTGGCCTGGCCGAGGTGAAGCGGATTCGCGCGGAGATGGACGCCATTATCCAACGCGTAGAATTCGCGGGCGATTTCAGTGCATTTGCCAAGTTTTTGCGTGAGGACCCGCGTTTCTACGCTACCAGCAAACAAGAGCTACTCAAGGAAGTTTCTTACGCGCTGAAGCAAATGGACGGCAAGCTACCGGAGCTATTTGGCCGTTTGCCGAGGATGCCCTATGGCCTACGTGAAGTGCCCGACTACGTGGCGCCGCGTACGACCGCGGCCTACTACCTACGTGCCAGCGGCGACGGTACGCGAGCCGGTTTTTTTTACATGAACACTTACGACTTGAAGAGCCGGCCACTCTACACCGTCGAGGCGCTGTCGTTTCACGAAGCCGTGCCGGGGCATCACTTGCAGCTAGCGCTACAGCAGGAAATCGAAGACTTGCCCAACTTCCGCCGATACAGCGGTTTTACCGCCTATGTGGAGGGTTGGGCGCTGTATTCCGAACGCCTGGGGATTGAGGCGGGATTCTATGCAGATCCCTATAGCGATTTTGGCCGCTTAACGATGGAGATTTGGCGCGCCTGCCGACTGGTGGTCGACACCGGAATCCACTACTTCGGCTGGTCACGTGAACGGGCCATTGATTACATGCGCGACAACAGCTCCCTGTCGCTTCACAATATTCGCGCCGAAGTCGATCGCTACATTAGTTGGCCAGGTCAGGCCCTAGCCTACAAGATCGGAGAGATGAAAATCCGTGAGTTACGTGCCATCGCCGAGGAGCAACTAGGCGATCGTTTTGACGTCCGCAGCTTTCATGACGCAGTGCTCATCAGCGGATCGGTCCCGCTCGACGTGCTGGAGGCGAACGTCAAAGCTTGGATCGCCAAGCAAAGCATCAACCAGCAATAACTGCTGCTGTTGCGCTGGAATAAAAGCGGCCTTGTCCGATTGGGTGACTGCCGCAATCAAGCCTACGAACAGGTAGAGCACCAACAGCATCCACCAGCCCAGGACGACGATCGGCGGGGGGTCGAAACCGGCTGCGTGTACGGCCAATCCTAGTAGTGCGATGAACCCTAACATCAAAGCAGCGTTGTCAGCCCCTCCGATGCCTTGGGCAAGTCCCAGCGCAACGGCCACGATGGTAAAGGTTACCATGAGTTGCTTCATGGAGAACGAAAAGGTGAAGGCAGGTTTTGGTTCGGTTACCGAAACGTCGTCCATCACTTGTGCCGGCCGAGCTTTCTCGATTGGCCGGCCATCCTCGGCGGCGCGTTGGGCCGCGATGCGGGCTTTCATCTGCTCGCCTAGCTTCTGCCTGGCAAGAGTCTGTTCCCGTTCTTTGCGAAGCACCAGCCACCAACCCGTTCCCAGTGCTGCGCAACCTCCCACAAACAGGGGCATGCAGGCCCCTTTGAATGGAACAAACAGGGTCAGCAAGATCGCACAAACTGCCGTGGCAATCATCAGGTGACGGATGCTGAAACGAAATTTCTTGAAATCGTCGAGCGAATAAGGATCGACATGCTCTTCGGGAGCAATGAGTTCATCGATATCGACCCGGTCTTCGACCTCCCGGATTTTGCGCTGCGTACGCTGGCGCTTGTGCTGCAGGATTTCTGGATCGACCGCTTCTAGCTCGAGATCGTCGGTTAGTTCGCTATCGGGCAGTGGGTCGTCGGGGTCTTCGGTGTCAGAATCGTAGTCCATTGTGGCTTGCAAATTGGGGTAGGTGGGTGTGACCCATTGTGGCGAGAGAAGGGTGAGTTCGCAACGTCTTGAGTGCCGGGCGAATCGCTAAGTCGTGCCTCGGCGGACCTTGTCGATGCGGTCAGCACATGTAACCATCTAATAAATCCCCTTAGACCTTCGCGAAAATCGCTGTCTTAACCCACTTAACTGCACATTTTGAGAAAGCTGCCTTCAGCCGTTTTCTCAAAATGTGCATCTCCTTTGAGACAAATCCATGCATTTTTTGATGACCGCGCTGGGCAGTTACGGCGATGTCTATCCGGTCGTCGGCTTAGGTGCGGCTTTGCGCGGCCGTGGTCATCAGGTTTCGATTGTTACCAACCCAAATTTCCAGAGTGTGGTGGAGTCGGCCGAACTGGAGTTTTTGTCGCTGGGAACCATTCAGGAATACGAACAATTAACGGACTCCCCAAATATCTGGCACCCATTCCATGGGCCTAAGCTGGTAATGAAGTTGGGTATGGTCGATTTGCTGCGCCGGCTGTACCAAGTGATCGACGCGAATTGTCGAGTGGGCGAAACGGTGCTGGTGGCGAGTGCCATCGACTTGGCCAGCCGAGTGGTTCAGGAGAAACATAGTGTGCCGCTGGCCAGTCTGTTTCTTGCGCCGATGCCTTTTCGTAGCTCGCATCTGCCGCCGAAGATGGGGCCGCTGCTAATGGACGGTTGGGTGCCGGACTGGTTTCGGCGTTGGCAATTTTGGCTGGCGGACCGATTGGTTGTCGATCGAATTATCTGTCCTGAGCTTAACAGATTGCGTCGCGAGTTGGGTTTGCCGCCGGCGTCGGGGATACTTCGAGACTGGTATTTCTCGCCGCAATTGGT
>Ga0115002_10003377_pt1 | contig 19993 bp, 13 predicted proteins | sample ArcticOcean_MG_C_8_FD_89576 | JGI IMG/M metagenome (GOLD analysis project Ga0115002, IMG submission 89576) | Marine microbial communities from western Arctic Ocean - ArcticOcean_MG_CB11_86 | ecosystem: Environmental > Aquatic > Marine > Oceanic | place: Arctic Ocean: Canada Basin | collected... | reverse complement strand
CGGCCGGCACGGCCGGCACGGCGGGCGACGGATCCGACGGCGACCTGGTGCACTGGCAACAGCCTCGATTGGTCGCCCCGGGCCGACCCACAGTGTTGCTGGCGGATGTCCGAGCCATCGGACGTGGCCTGGTTCGGTTGCACCGGGATGAACTGTCAGAGGCGGGGCGTTACCTGGCGGCGGTGGGCGAGGTGGCTGCGGCGTCGGGTGACGTGGATCTCGGAAAAGTCGCCGCCGGGCACAAGCTGGACCGTTCGTTGTTGGCGGCGTGGTTACAGTTGTGTGGTGTCGGCGACGGGCAGCGCGTGCCGATCGGGACGTACCTGGCTGCAGGTTTCGTGAACCGAAACGGTCACGACTTCATTGACGGTTACGGAGTCCAGCAGACTCCGTTGCTGATCACCAATTCGTCGGACACTCGGGTCGACGTTCCCGGCACGATGGCCGCTCACAGTCTCGCCGTCCATCCGTCACCGACTCAAACGGTCGCCGTCGGATGGCGTAGCCCGGTGTCGGGTCGAGTCCGGATCGAAGCGAGTGTCGCGGACGTGCACGCGGCGTGTGGAAACGGAGTCAGTTGGCGAGTGGAATGGGCCCGCGGCCGTTCGAGTCGGGTGTTGCGTGGTGGAGTGGTCAACACGGGGGCGAGTCAGACGGTGCCGGTTGTGGAATCGACGGTCGTGCGAGCCGGCGACCTGGTGTCGATGAAAGTCGGTCCTCGCGGCGGTGATCATTCGTGTGACCTGACGCGGATCAATCTGGTGATCACCGAGTTGACCGGAGCGAAGCGGATTTGGAATCTCGAGCGTGAGGTGGCCGACACGATCAACGAAGGTAATCCTCATCCCGACCGTCACGGCCACAGCGACACGTGGCATTTTTATCAGGAACCGGTGGCGGGCGGATCGCGTGTGGTGCTGGTGCCCGACGGGTCACTGTTGGCCAGGTGGCAGGCGGCCGACGGGGCCAAGGAGCGTGCGGCTCTGGCCGGTGAGATCTCGCAGCTCGTTGGTGGTCCTCGACCCAAACCGAACGATTCACCCGACGCCAAGTTGTACGACAGCCTGACTCGGCTCGACGGCACTCTTCTGGGGCTGCTCGACCCCGCGACGTTGACCAAGCCTGATATTCCTCGACCGAAGGATGGTTTGCCACAGGATGTCGACGAGCACATGCGGTTGATGTGCGACATCCTGGTGCTGGGCTTTCAGACCGACACGACACGTGTGGCCACGTTGAAGCTCAACAACGACCACAGCTCGATGAGGTTTCCTCATTTGGGCGTCGACTACATGATCCACCACCTGTTGTCACACAACGACACGGCCGACTGGTTGAAGGTGAACCAGTTCTTCATCGAGCAACTGGCCTACATTGCCGGGAAGTTGGAGAAGATCGAGGAGGGTGGGCGTTCGGCGTTGGACAATTCGGTGTTGTTGTATTGTTCGAGCATGCTGACCGGCCACCACGACGCGACTCAGTTGCCGGTACTGGTATTGGGTGGGGGTGGCGGGACGATTCAGGGTGGCCGCGTGCTGGATTACCGGGGCCAGGCGAACCGGAAGATGTGCAGCCTGTACCTGTCGCTGCTGGAAACGGTTGGAATCCATCGCGGCGAGTTTGGAGACTCGACCGAGCGTCTGAGCGAGGTGTAGTGGGTGGGGTTCCGGTTATTCGACCCGTACGGCCCGTGCGGGTGGAAGCGATCGAGGAGACCGACTGGGCGGCACGGCCGGTCTAACCGACCGCGGTCGAAGAATTGTCGGCCAGGGGATGCTGTTTGTCGGCCAGTCGCGAGGTCGGTCTGACGATGTTAGTGGTGTGGCCGACACCCCTCACCTTTCCCCGTCGGCCACATGAGGACACTTGCTGCCTTCCCTCCGTCGAGAAGTCCGAAGGGCTTCTCGACGGTCCTCATACAACTGAGATCGGCACCTGTGAGTAGAGCCCTGCCGGCCACTTGGCCGGCAGGGCTCGTTTTTTTCATCCAGAGTCAGGCACGTCGCCTTCGGCCTGGGAGCCAGTCCCCGGTGGTGATCCGGAATGGGTGGCAGTATTCTTCTGGCCTGATTTCCTGGCGGACAATTCCATGACCAGTGACCTGTGTTTCAAGACGGCTGTTGAACTGAGCGGATTGATTCGATCCGGCGAGTTGTCGGCTCGCGAGTTGTTGGCTGCTCATCTGGACCAGATCGAGCGAGTCAATCCGTCGGTGAACGCGATCGTGACGTTGACCGCCGAGTTGGCTGCCGAGCAGGCACTGGCTGCCGACGAGGCTCAGGCTCGTGGCGAATCGCTCGGCCCGCTGCACGGTCTGCCGGTGGCTCACAAGGACCTGGTGGCGACGGCGGGCATCCGCACGACGTGCGGATCGCCGATCTACGCGGACTTTGTGCCAACCGAGGACGCGTTGATTGTCGAGCGGTTGAAGTCGGCAGGAGTGGTGCAGTTGGGCAAGACGAACGTCCCCGAGTTTGGTGCGGGGTCTCAGACGTTCAACCCGGTCTTTGGTGCCTGTTTGAACCCTTACGACACGTCCCGAACGTGTGGCGGCAGCAGTGGTGGTGCGGCGGTGGCGTTGGCGTGTGGGATGGTTCCGATCGCTGACGGGTCGGACACGGGCGGTTCGTTGCGCAACCCGGCCAACTTCTGCAACGTCGTCGGTTTCCGCACGTCTCCGGGTCGTGTGCCCGTGTATCCGTCGGAATTGGGCTGGTTCCCGATCTCGGTGCAGGGGCCGATGGCACGCACGGTCGAGGACACAGCCTTGATGCTCAGCGTGTTGGCCGGCCCGGATCCTCGTGTGCCGATCTCGTTGAGTGAACCGGGCGAGATGTTTGCTGGGTCCTTGGAGAGGGACTTCAGTGGTGTGAAGGTGGCCTGGAGTCGCGATCTGGGGATGTTTCCGGTCGATGAGGAAGTTGCCGGGGCATTGGAGTCTCGGCTGGACGCGTTCGCGTCGATCGGTTGCTCGCTCGAGTCGGCTCACCCGGACTTCCGCGACGCGGACTTCTGTTTCAAGACGTTGCGGGCCTGGGCGTTCGAGAGCAAGTTCACACCGTTGCTCGAGGAGCATCGCGACAAGATCAAGGAGACGATCATCGAATGTCGAGGCGGGTCAGAAACAGAGTGGACCGGATGTGGCTCGCGCCGAGCGAGTGCGGACGGCGTTGTTTCACCGCGTGCGTGAGTTCCTGGACGAGTACGAGTTCCTGGTGTTGCCGGTCAGCCAGGTGGTTCCCTTTGATGTGCACACTCCCTACATCACCGAGATCAACGGGCAGGAGATGGAGACGTACATCGACTGGATGATGTCGTGTTACTTCATCACGGTGACCGGTCTACCGGCTCTCAGCCTGCCGTTGGGTTTCACCGAGGGCGGGTTGCCGGTCGGCTTGCAGATTGTCGGCCGTCACCAGGACGACTGGGGCGTGTTGCAGTTGGCCCATGCGATCCAGCAGGCGACGGGCAGTTGGCAGAGGCGGCCGGGTGTGGTGGGCTAGCTAGCCGTGACCGCGGCGACCGGGCGCCGGGCGAAGCGGGTCAGGCCAGGCCGGGGATCGGCTTGGTCTCTTCGAGCAGCGTGATCAACTCGGCCGGCACGCCGCGGGTCACACGGACCTCGCCGACGTCGAAGAGCGTGTTGAGCACTGTGGCGAGCAGTTCGCGGGGTGCGTAGGGGGTCGAGATCGGCCTGGTGGCGTGGTTGTCACTGCGTCCGATCACCTGTCCGCCGGGCACGCCGCCGCCGGCCACCAGCAGGCTGGTCAGTCCGCCGTAGTGGTCCCTGCCCCCGTTCTTGTTCTTGCGAGGCGTCCGGCCCATTTCGCCGGTCACCACCAGCATGATTTTCTCGGAGAGCCCGCGCTGGTGGACATCCTCGAGGAACGCCGCCACGGCGTGGTCGACCTGGGGGCCGAGCCAGTTCATGCCACCGAGGTTCTTGGGGCTGTTGTTGTTGCTGTGGAAGTCCCAGCCGCAGTCGCTGACGGTGACGAACCCGCAGCCGGCTTCGCACAGTCTCCGGGCCATCAGCATCTGCTTGCCCAGCAGGTTCGACGCACGGCTCATGTCGTACCAACGGTGGACGTCGGAGTTCTTGAACAGGTGCGAGGTGTCGTAGCCGGCGACGGTTTCAGTCCGTTCACGGGAGAGGTCAAACGCCTCGGCCACCCCGCGGGTGATCACCTCGAAGGCCTGCTGCTGGTACCGGTCGGTCTGGTCGACCAGCGATTCCTCGTCGAAGCGGCGCTTGAGTCTGTCGAGTCCATTCAGCAGCAATCGGCGGTTCTCGAAGCGGTTCCGCGGCAGCTTCAACTGCATGTCGGCCTTCAGGTCACCTCCGCCCTGGGGGTTGAAGGCGACGTAGTTGGGGCCGAGATCGCCGGCGGCCGTCAGCGTCGGCAACGCCTTGGTCTCGAAGTTCGATTTCAGCTTCAGGCCCGGCTCGATCGCCTCGGGCACCACCAGCACGTTGGTGGGTATGCCGGTGGACGGGGAATTCGTGCCGGCGACGCGGGCGTAGAGAGCGCCCATCGTCGCTTTCAGCGGGTTGTTGCCGCTGGCGACCTTCTGGTAGGTGTGTCCCGAGTTGTTCGATCGGTACGAGCGGACAATGCTGAAGCGGTCGGTCATCTGCGAGAGCTTCTCGAAGTGACCACCGAAGGTGATGCCGGGGATCCGGGTCTGGACCTCTCCCGAGCAACTGTGGATTTCGGCCGGGGCCGACATCTTGGGATCGAACATCTCGATATGAGGTGGTCCGCCACTCAGGAACAGCAGTACGACCGACTTGTCTCGCACCGGGTGCCCGGCGGCCGCCAGGGCTTGGCGGACCGAGAGCATCTGTGAGAGCCCGATGCCACCCAATGCCAGTGAGCCGACGCCGAGAAAGTCGCGGCGGGCCAGGCCTTGGCAATGACGGCTGGGTCGGGTGTCCGAGAGTCTCAGCATGGTCGATTCCTGCGGCAGACGACGGGGGATCATCCCGGCTCGTCATGCGAAGGATACATCAGGAATGGCCGATGAGAAAGCCGTATTCCGGTACGGCGGCCCGCGGATCTTTTACTAATGGGGTCGGTTACTCGGCGGAACCAGTTGGAATCCTCTCCAGCCAATCCTCCCACTCGGCTTCTCTTTCACCGTTCGCCGCGCTATTGACGCAGTTCCGCTTCCACCTCGCCGAGCGTCGCGGAGATCCCGTCGAGGATTTCATCGAGGTCGTCCCGGGTCGTGCACAGTGGTGGTGAGAGGTTGATGAGATGTCCGGAGTGGGCCTTGATCAGCAGTCGTCGGGCCTTGAAGCGGGAGTTGATTCGTTCGATGAGCTTCAGATTGTCGGGGTAGATGGCACGGGTTTGGCGATCGGCGACGAGGTCGATCGCCTGCATGAACCCGACCCCGCGAACATCGCCGATGATCGGGTGCCGCTGCTGCAGTTCGCGGAGTTTTTCGGAGAGGTAGTCACCGGTCTCCGCAGCGTGTTCGACCAGTCCCTCGGCCTCGATCAACTCGATGTTCTTCAGTCCCGCGGCGGCCGAGGCGGGGTGTCCGGCGAAGGTGAAGACGTGCTTGAGGTGTTTGCCGTCGGCGGCGAATTCGGCAGCGACCTCGTCGGTGGCCAGCGTGGCTCCCAGCGGCAGGTAGCTGCTGGAGATGCCCTTGGCGAGAGTCATGATGTCGGGCACGATGCCGAAGTGTTCGACGGCGAACAGCTTGCCGGTGCGTCCGAAGCCTGTGATCACCTCGTCGGCGATCAGCAGCACGCCGTGCCGGGTGCAGATTTCGCGGAGCATCTGCCAGTAGATCGGGTCGGGCATCACGGCTCCGGCTCCGCTGGCAACCGGTTCGGCGATCACCGCGACGACGGTCTCGGCCCCGTGGAACGTGATCAATTCGTCGATCGCCCTGGCACATCCGACCGCGCAGTCCTCGCGTGAACTACTGCCCAGTTCGCAGCGATAGGCGTTGGGTTGCGGTGCGTAGACCATCCCGGGCGGTGCGGGTTCGTAGTCGGTCCGCGGCGAGTTGGGCACCGAGCCGAGGAACAGGACGCCGCCGCTGGCCCCGTGGTAGGAGCCTCTCCGGCTGATCAGCCGGAACCGTCCGTCCTGGCCTTTTCGACGGTGGTAGGCGCGGGCGACCTTCAGAGCGGTCTCGTTGGCCAGCGATCCGCCGCTGACCGGGAAGACGCGGTTGAGCGTCCCGGGGGCCAGTTCGGCCAGCTTGGCTGCCAGACGAATCGTGGGCGGGTTGGCCGATCCCTGGGGAAAGTAGGGGATCTGCTTGAGTTGTTCGAAGGCGGCTTCAGCGATCTCGGTCCGCCCGTAGCCGATGTTGACCGACGAGTAGCCTCCGTTGACGTCGATCCATGTCTGTCCGTCGCTGTCGGTGACGCGGATGCCTTCGCCGGCAACGAAGATCAACGGTTCCAGGTCCCGCGCGGCCGATTCCCAGTCACGGTTGTGTTGCCAGAGGTGGTCGAGTGCTGCTTGCCGGAGTTGTTCGGTGTCGTTGGTCTCGATGCTCATGGGTCGTCACTGATCGTCGGGGGAGTCGAGTGGGGGCAGAGCGAGAGAGATGTAGCGGTCAGCGAGTTGTTTCCCGGCGGTGTCGAACAGTCTGCGGATGTGGTCATCCATGGTGAAGTAGAGCACCTGCCAGCCGGCTTGGACCAGCATCACGACCTTGTCGACGAGTAGTTTTCGGCGAGACCAGTCGGAGTGCTGGAAGGCATCGTCGAGGATCAGGAAGGAGGTCTGGTCGTCGAGAGCCTTGCGGGCGAACCCGAGTCGGGCTCCGAGGAAGACTTGTTCACGGGCACCGGTGCTGAGGTCCTGGACGGCGAATTCGTTGTCGTCGGCATCGACGACCACAAGTCCCTGGTCAGTCCGTCTCAATCCTCGGTACCTCGGACACATCAACCGGATCGATTCCCCGATGGCGGCTCCCTGGAGCCCGTCCTGGATCATCGTGGCGTCTTCCTGGCTGGCCTGGTCGAGCACTTGGTGGACGGCGAACTGTGCGATCATCCGTGCCGTCACCGTGCGGTAATTCTTTTTCAGTTCAGCGAGGTCCTGTTCGAGGGCTTCGAGCAGCGGTTCCCATTCGGTTTCATTGGTCACACTGGCCGAGCGGCGGGCGTCGTCGAGTAGCCGGGCCTGGTCCTGGGTCTCACAGTTCAATTCGGCTTCCGCATCGGCGTGTTGTTCTTCGACCTGTCTGTAGTTCTCGGGGTCCCAGTCCGATTCGGCTGAGTCGGCTGTATCGTCCGCTTCGCCGTTGGGTGCGACGCCAAGCCGATCGAGTTCGGACCGAAGTTCTTGCACGAGTTTTTCGAGTTGTTGGTGTTGGAGTCGGACAGATTCGATCTGTTCGTCCCATTCGGCTTCGGTCGTGTCGGGGTTGCCCCATCCAGAGACCAGCCGGGAGATCCGATCGGTTTCTGCTCGGGACTCGGCGAGTTCCGGTCCCAGTTGCGAGGCCAGCACGTCGGCCGTGTTGCCGAGTGTTTTTAGTGTTTCGATCTGTTGTTCCAGCGAGGCACGATCGCCGAGCGGCTGATCGAACCGGCGTTGAAACTCGGCGTCGATCCGTTCGAATTCCACCGGGTCGTCGGGTTGGGGGGTTTCGCGGTTGCGAGTGTTCCAGAGGTGAGTAGCGGCCAGTGCGGCAGCGACGAGTGCGAGGAGTCCGAGTGCGAGTCGTTGCGAGAAGAGTCCGGCACCGAGTGCTGCGGTGGCGACGCCGCCGGCTGCGATGGCCAGCCAGGGTGTCGAGGCCGTTTGTGGCCGCGAGGTCACGATGCGGTCGTAGTGTCCCAACGCGGTGGTGGCCCATTCGAGATCGGCCTGTTGCTCGGCAAGTTGAGCCTGGTTTTCCTGCTTGGTTGCGATCGCGACTCGGTTCGCTCGGAGCGTCCGCAGATCGGCCGAGGCGGTTTCGATTTCGCTGATCGACGGCAAGGCATCGAGTTGTTGTTCGAGTCGATTGGCGTGGTGTTGTCGATCGGCCTGGAGTTGTTGCAGTTCGAGCGTCAACCGGTCGCGTCGTGCAGTCAGCGAGGCGATGGCACCGTGCGAGACCTGGTCGTTGAACCGCTCGGTCAGTTCTTCGGCCTGCTCGATCGCATCGAGAATCTTCTCACGCTCGCCCTTGTCGCTCCATTGTCCGCTGCCGCTGATTGTGCCGGATTCGAAGGTGGCCGAGTTGGCGCTCTTGGGGAGTGCCCGGCTGTTGCGGATCGATTCGATCAGTTGTTCTCCGGAAAAGAACTGCCGCAGCATATCGTCTTCGATTCCGTCGGGAGTCTCGACGGTCGAGAGTCTGGTGTGTCCCTGCGAGACGACGAGCAATCGGCAGAGGTCATTGGGCAGTCCCCTGGGGTCGTCTTCCCAGCGCTCGTCGAGTTTCGGTCGTTTTGAGATACTCATCTTCAGCGGTTCGTCTTCGAGTCCAGAGACAGTGATACTGCCTCCGGCGGGTATGTCCCTGAGAGTCCAGCCGCTGCCGAGGCGTGCTCCGGTGCGGAACAGGCAGCGGACGAGGAATTCGACCAGATAGCTCTTGCCGGTTTCATTGCCTCCGTAGGCGAGTGTCAGGTCGCCGCACGACCAGTCGAGTGCGTGTTCGAGCGGTCCGCCGGCCTTCATTTCGATCCTGTCGATCCGCACGCTCACGAGACCGACTCCGTTCCGTAGACGATGGCGAGGGCTTCGAGCAGTGCGTCCTGTGCCTGCGGTTCCCGGTCGCCCCAGTCCCAATCGACCTGCTGGATCTGTTCGCGTACGCGACTGGCCAATTCGATCAACTGCGGATGTGGGTCGACCTTGAGCCCCTCGAGTTGCGGTCCGTCGTCGTAGCAGGTGAAGTCGGCAAACCCCTCGACCAAGACATCTCGGATCGCCGTCGGGCTGTTGCAGAACCCTGCAGCAGTGATCCGCACGGTGACTCGGTCGAGCATGTCGGTGGGTATGTCCCAAGCCTGCTGTCTGCGCTGGATCTCTTCGAGCAGTCGTTGTGGCTCTCCGTCGGCCGGCAGAACGACAAAGCGTTCTTCGAGAAAGATCACGTCGGTTTGAATTGGCTGCGAGGCGACCGAGGCATTGTGTGTGTCGAGGACCAGGAACTGGCGGCGACCGGTTTCGCTGATGTCCAGGCCACAGGGCGAGCCGGGGTAGTGGACCGGTGCCTGGTTGGTGGGGATATGGACATGTCCGAGGAGCACGAGTGCGGGTTCGGAGTGATCGATGTCTCGTCGGGACAGGGGCATGTAGACACCCGGTTCGTGCGGGTGCGGCGTACTCAGACCGCCACCGTAGTTCCCGTGTCCGACCAGGATCCATCGCCCCGGTTCCAGTTCACCACGAAACCTCTCGATCACCTCGCCCATCCTGGTCGCCGGGGCGAAGGGGACAAACAGCAGCTGTCGTCCGTCGTGGTCGATCAGTGTTGGCTGATCGTAGACCGTGACGTTTGAGGCGAGCAGGTGATCGGGCGCGAGACTGGGGTCGTGATTGCCCGGGATGATCTCGATTTGGATGGACGGGAACTGGCCAAGCAGGGTTTCGAATTCCGTGTAGGCCTGCAGGTCCCGATCGAACAGGTCGCCGGCAATGACCAGGTGTTCGATGCCCAGGCCGGTCAATTGTTCAAGCACATCGCCGAGTGCTGCCAGGCGTTCGGGGTGCTCGGTGTCGCCGGGCACGAGGTGCACGTCGGCGGTGACCGCGATCTTCATGTCGACTCCGTTCTCTGCGACCGGTCCCAGGACCACCGGGCGATCGAATCAGTGTACCTCGAGACTCGCGGCTGACCAGAGTTCCGGGCAGTGGAAGCGGATGCAGGGTTGAGAACGGGGCGGGAAGAGTCGAGGATCATGTGTGGCTGGGTTCTTCGGTTAGCAGGAGTGACACATCGTGACTGACTTTGGTGTAACCAACAACCGACCGTTTTGGGCGATTCTCACTCTGGTCATGTTGATCGTGCTGCTGGTCGTGGTTCGGACGATGGACTGGAGCGAGCCGTCGGGACTGGGGACGGTGCCGGTTTCGGTGACCGTGCGTCAGGACGGCGAGCTGATTGCCAACGCGATGGTCACTCTGTTCCCCAAGTCCGGTGGTAGTGCGATACGACCGGCGGCCGGGACGACCGACGCCAACGGCCATTGCGACCTGACCACTTTACGATTCGACGACGGAGCGATGCCGGGTTCCTATGCTGTTGCCGTATGGAAGCCGCCGGCCTGGTCGTTGAAGGACGTTCACAACGTCGCGTTGCTCGGCATGGATCCGGGTGCACGACCAACCGGGACCGGCATGATGCAGGGCAACCCCGGAGCCATGGCCTCGATGGTTCGCGCAGGGAACCCTGCCCCCGAACCAGACGCTCTGCCGGCTCATCTCCTCGACCCCGACACATCGGGGTTGAAGGCGATCATTCGAGTCGAGGGCAAGAACGACTTCACGTTTGACATCGAGCAGTGATCGGCAGGCTGGCAGGGCGATCTCTGGGTGGCATTTTTTCGTGTCGTCCGACAGTCTAGCGGTCGCGTCACGAGCCGAGTGATCTTGAAGTTGGAGTCCGACACGATGTCGACGAATCGTCGCAACCAGCGGATTGGGCTGGGCATGTTCTGCTTTTACCTGCTCCTGTACAGCGGCTTCGTGCTGCTGATGGCCTTTGACGCCAAGCGGCTGCAGGGTTTGGGGCCGGCCGGAGTCAATATGGCCGTGTGGTCGGGTTTTGGCCTGATCGTGCTGGCCCTGGTGTTGGCGTTGATTTACGGATGGGTGTGCGGTTCGGATGGCCCGGCCGAGTCGGCGGTGGACTCTGATGAGGACCGGTCATGATTTATGAAGCGTCGCCGATCGCCGTCGGTTGTTTCTTTGCTTTTGTCGGGCTGACACTGGGGTTGAGTTTCTACCTGGGTCGTCGGGTGAAGTCGTCGGCCGGTTACTTTACCGCTCATGGCCAGATTCCCTGGTTCGTCAACGGAGTCGCCTTTGCCGGCGATTATCTGTCGGCCGCGTCGTTCCTGGGCATCTGCGGGATGATTGCCTTCTACGGCTACGACGGGTTCCTGTATTCGATCGGATACCTGGCCGGCTGGATCGTGGCATTGTTTGTGGTGGCCGAGCCGATGAAGCGGTTGGGTAAGTACACGTTTGCCGACGCGTTGAATGCTCGTTTCGGGTCCAAGGGCATCAAGCTGGTGGCGGGCATCAGCACCCTGGCCGTCAGTGTCTTTTACCTGATCCCTCAGATGGTCGGTGCCGGTGTCCTGGTTCAGCCCTTGTTGGGGTTCCCTCACTGGGTTGGAGTGGTTTTTGTCGGTGCAACGGTGACTCTGATCGTTGTGATGGCCGGGATGGTCTCGACGACCTGGGTCCAGTTCCTCAAGGGGTCGCTGCTGGTCGTTTTCAGCACGATCCTGACGGTGATGATCCTGGCTCGCGGCTTTACGGTGGATGACGGTGGCGCCGACGGTCACACGTTTCGCACTCTGGGCCCATTGACCGCCAGTGACCCTGTCGGAGAGGTTGGGGCCTTCGAGTCCGAGCTGTCGACGCGGTGGGGGCTGGAGGGTGCAAAGGTTGTGGCCCCCGAAGGGGCGTGGGTCGAGACTCCGTATGTCCGCATCACCAGTGGTGCTCAGCAGGAATTGTCGGTCTGGCGTCTCGAAGCCACCGACTCGGGAGTCCTGCTCAGTGAAACTCAAACCCTCGAGCTCAGAGAAGACGGAACCGTGCTGGTCAACGGGCGTCTGAAGGGATCGAAGAAGGGTGAACCCGAACTGCATCCGGTCGGGCATGTCAGCGGTTTGCCTGACGGCCAGTCGAGCACCGGCCCGCTGGGCCCCTTGTCGTTCTTCAGCACTCTGGAGCAGAGCGAGGTGGTGTTGTGGGGCAACCAGAAGCTGGTGCATTCGGACAGCAGCACGACGACCGTGTATTTCCAGAAGCCGACGTCGGGCAGCAGCATCCTGCAGCCGGGCACTCATCCACGCTTCGAGGGCATCCACAGCGACGAGCCTCTGGACAAGATCGACCTGTTGTCGTTGATGCTGGCCCTGTTCTGCGGGACCGCATCGTTGCCTCACATCCTGATCCGTTATTACACGGTCAGGGACGAAGCGAGTGCCAGAAAGAGTACGATAGTGGGGATTACCACAATCGGTTTCTTTTACGTGCTGACTCTGTACCTGGGTTTGGGGGCGATGACGAGCGGGACGTTGGACGTGACGAACAGCAACATGTCGGCTCCGCTGCTGGCATTCAGTATGGGTGAGTGGTTGTTCGCGGCGATTTCGGCGATCGCGTTTACCACCGTACTGGGCACCGTCAGCGGCCTGATTCTCGCATCCAGCGGCGCGGTCACTCACGACCTGCTGGTCACCGCGATGGGGATGAAGCTGACCGACGAGCAGCAGGTGCGCGTTGCCAAGATCACTTCGGTCGTCGTCGGGCTGGTGGCGATCGTGCTGGGGATCGTTTTCCAGGAACTCAACGTCAGCTACCTGGTCGGCTGGGCCTTCAGTGTCGCTGCGAGTGCCAACTTGCCAGCGCTGGTGATGTGTTTGTTCTGGAGTCGCACGACCCGGCAGGGCGTGATCGCCGCGGTCAGCGTCGGCATGATCAGTTCGCTGGGCTGGATCCTGCTGAGTGCCGACACGTTTGAGAAGGTCTACGGACTGGATCCTGAATGGGCTCTGACGCCCTTCAGTCAGCCGGGCATTGTCACGATCCCATTGGGGTTCCTGACTCTGGTGATCGTGTCGTTGCTGACCCGAGAACCGGGTCAGTCAGCCGTTAGTCGATGATCCGGTCGTCAATGACTCAGCAGTCGATACCGGGGCGGTTCGGGCATCATCAAAGCGGCATGAGCGTAGTAGGGATAGACGCTCCATTCGACGCAGGCGATCAGATCGGGTAGTCCGTCGCCGGTCAGGTCGTGAAGTTCGGCGGAATAGAACGACGTGATCGGGCGATTGGTCCCCGAGTTGTACCGCAGCAGGTCTCCGACACCGACGGCGGGGACCTGGTCGGCGGGATTCAGTGGCGGACGGGCCAATGCGTCGACGGTTCGAAACCGGATACTCCAGGTCGTGTGTTCAGGATTGGCGACGACCCACTCGATCCGGCCGCGGTCCGAGTAGGCAAAGTCCTCGGTTCGGGCCGACCGGGGCGGACCGGACAGCCTGGCCGCTGGCCGAATTGATGACGCGGATGGAATTCGAGTCCAGGACGCCGGTGATCCGGCGTTGGCGGATCAGGTCGGCGAAGTCGATCGTCACCGACATCGGCGTGTTGGGAAAGGTGAGTGATGAGGTGATCTGGAGTCCGACGGTGAGTTCTTTGGGTTCGGCGGCGGCTGTGGGCTGAGTCGACCAGGTCTGCAGTCCGGTCAGCAGGAGGGCGATATGGATCGAGGCGTTGTATGTGAGGGATGGACGCATTGGGGAATCAGCCGGTTTCTGTCTTGACCGTCGGTTGGCCGCATCATTACAAATCCGCTTGGTTTTTGTCGACCGGGTACAGAGTCGGCTGAGTTTCGGTGTCAGCGAGTGAGGTCAGGGATGATTCGTGGGCGGGCTGTATTGTGGATTGTTGGTTTCGTCGCGATCGGGCTGTCCGGTTGCAGTTCAGCTCGGTATGTCCTGAGAGATTCTGATCGAGGTATCGTGGCGATCCCGGCCAATACCAACATGTGGCCGTGGAAGCACCGTGACGATGCGCATCGGTTGATGAATGAGCACTTTCCAGGCGGTTATCAGATTGATCGTGAGTTGGAAGAGGTGGTGGGAGAGACGACCACGACGGGCGAAGACACTGATGGCCAGACGGTGCAGTTGGCCGGCGGGCTGGTGACATTGGACACCGGACAGCGTCGCAGTTCCTCGACGACGACCGACGTGACCGAATACCGCATCGAGTATCAGCGGGCCGACGACTAACCCGCCCGCTGTTCCTTTGCTGTCAGCTGATGACTTGGTTAGAAAAGACGAACCCCGCCCGGTGCGGCGTCTGTCTTCCATCTCTAGGATCATCACATGTCTCGCTCGTTTGCGACGTCGTTGTCTCTTGGCTTGGCCATTTGTCTGATTGGGACTGGCCAGTCGTTTGCGGCCACCCCGGTCATCCGGCACGAGTTCGTCTACCAGAAGGCGGCCTTTGATCACTGCCATGCTTCGACGATTGTCGAGGCGACTGACGGCACTCTGGTGTCGGCCTGGTTTGGCGGGACGGGTGAGGGCAACAAGGACGTGTCGATCTGGGTCTCGCGTCGTGGTGCTGCCGGTTGGAGTGATCCGGTGCTGGCTGCCGACGGGGTGCAGTCGAAGACCGTGCGTCATCCGTGCTGGAACCCCGTGCTGTTTCAGCCTCGGACAGGCCCCTTGATGCTGTTCTTCAAGGTTGGGCCCAGTCCGTCGAGTTGGTGGGGCGAGTGGTTGACATCGGACGATTCGGGTCGGACGTGGAAGAACCAGCAGCGGTTGCCCGCGAAGGGGATCGGCCCGGTCAAGAACAAGCCGATCCAACTGGCTGATGGATCGATCTGGTGCCCGTCGAGTACCGAGCACAACGGTTGGCAGGTGCATCTGGAGATGACGTCGGATTTGGGCCAGAGTTGGAAGCGGCTGGGTCCGTTTTGTGACGGTAAGATGATCGGAGCGATTCAGCCCAGTCTGATTGTGTACGACCGTGGCCGTCGCTGGCAGATGCTCTGTCGCAACCGGAGCGGAGAGGGCGACGTGTGGTCGACCTGGAGCCAGGATGAGGGCAAGACGTGGAGTCGATTCGAGCCGACCGGGCTGCCCAATCCCAACTCGGGCACCGACGCGGTAACGCTTCGCGACGGAACTCAATTGCTGGTCTACAACCATACCAACCGTCAGGGCGAGTTCCCCAGCGGGCGGAACATGCTGAATGTAGCCACAAGCCGAAACGGTCGCGATTGGGAAGCCGTTTTGGTTCTCGAACGGGACAAGGGCGAGTATTCCTATCCGGCGGTGATCCAGGACCGTGCCGGGCGAGTGCACATTACCTACACCTGGCGACGGCTGAGAGTCCGCCACGTGGTACTCGATCCGGCCAAGCTGTCCGGGCGACCGATCACCGACCGCAAGTGGCCCGGTCGAGTCGATCGATTAGCCTCGGTTGTGTCCAAAACATCTGCCAAAACATCTGCCATCGCACCGGCCATCGCACCGGCCATCGCACCGGCCATCGCACCGGCCGATTCGTTGGTGTTGCGGGGCGGCGTGGGCCGGATGGACATCACCGATCGCAGTGGTCCGGTCAACGATCCGATGTACGCTCGGGCACTGGTCATCCAAGGCAACTGCACGACTGCGGTCGTTGTCACTCTGGACGTAGTGGCGATCGAGGAGATCGGTGAGATCAAGAACGATTTCTTGCCCAAGTTGCGAGCCAGGTTGAAGGCCGAGATCGGCCTGGATCCGGGTTCACTGATCGTCAACGTCAGTCATTGTCACGGGATTCCCTGCAAGGATGTTCTGGACCGGACGGTTCGGGCGGTGAAGATGGCCGCGGCGTCGTTGGTACCGGTGCGGATCGGCGTGGGGACGGGCCACGAGGACCGGGTGCAGGAGAACCGTCGCCTGAGGTTGAAGGATGGTCGCGAGTTGGATGTGCGACGTGCGTATTCGTTGCCGCCGGATGTCGAGGTGATCGGGGCGGGTCCGATCGATCCGGAGATCGGCATCCTGCGGCTGGACCGAGTCGACGGGACGCCCTTGGCGGTGGTCTACAACTTCGCGATGCACCCGATCATGGGCGCATCGGGAGGAGGCAACTCGGCGGACATCACCGGGTTTTCGTCGAAGGTGATCGAGGATGCATTGGGGCACGGGGCGATGGCGTTGTTTGTGCAGGGGTGCGGAGGCGACATCAACCCGGCGTTCTACAAGGACGTCGACAGCCCGCGGGATGCCGAGCCTCAGGGGAATCGGTTGGGGATCAGTGTCGTGCGGGCGCTGAGAAAGATACCGGCTCACAAGGCCGGGTCGCTGAAACGTGTCAATCAGGTCCTGAGTTTGCCTCGAGCCGATCATGCCGAACGGATTGCGAGGCTCGAGGCCGAGCAGCTTCGGCTGGTCAAGTCGCTGCGGTCGACCTACCTGAACTTCGACACCTTCCTGAAACTCAACAGCCGCTACAGCCTTTCGCCGAAGTTTCCGTCGACCAACTCGCTGAGTTATCTGAATCAGCTGGCGATCGGCCGCGACGATCTGGTGAGGCTGGATGGCATGAACCGTTCGCGGATGAAGGCCTATCTTGGGAACGTGTTGGCGATGGAGAGTATCACTCGAATCGAGACCAATCTCCGACTGTTGCGCAAGCACCAGGCCAACAACCTGAAGGCGGGCAAGCGGACGATTGATGTCGAGGTTGCGGGTTTGCGTGTGGGGGACTTCGTGATGGTGACGTTTCCTGGCGAGGTGGTGTGCCAGGTGGGGTTGAACATCAAGCAGGCCTCGGCCCACAAGCACACCTTTGTCGCCGCCTACACAAACGGGTACATTTACTATTGTCCTACGGCCAAGCAGATGAAGACGGCCGGTGCGGCTCAGGAGGACAGCGAGTGCTTGCTGGCGCCGGGGTGGCAGGCGTTGTGGGAGACACGGGCGGCAGAATTGATCGGTCAGTTACTCGAGTAGTTTGAAGTCCCGATCCCGCCCTGCCAGACACATTCCATACTCCGGTGTTTCGAGTTGGCGATTGAGGCGTCTGGGGCCGATGTGGTAGAACATGGACATGAATCATACCGGTCAAGAACGTTGTGTGGGCTCGGTTTCGAGGCGTGCGTTTCTGGAAGCCGGCAGTTTGGCATTGGGTGGGTTGACGTTGCCGGACCTGTTGGCAGGTCGAGCTGCGGCTCGAGAGTCGGGTCGGTCGTTGGCCGACACGTCGGTGATCCTGATCTGGCTTCAGGGTGGTCCCAGCCACATGGAGACCTACGACATGAAGCCCGAGGCTCCGGTGGAGTACGGCGGGCTGCTGAAGCCGATCCAGACCACGGCGGCGGGTCTGGACATCTGCGAACTGCTTCCGCTTCATGCTCGGGTTGCCCACAGGTTCAACGTCATCCGTTCGATCTCGCATGGGTTTGGGAATCATGCTGGAGGAGCCGGGCGGTTCTTGTCGGGTTATAACCCGCTTCGTCCGCTGGATCCCAAGTCGCAGTTTCCGTGTCTGGGACCGGTCGTCTCGAAGATGCTACAGGGCAAGCGCAATCAGTCGATGCCCAACTATGTGGCCAGTGCCACCAACGTGTACGGTGGCGGCAGTGCCAGCCTGGGTCCGGCCTACCTGCCGTTTGTGATCGGAAGCGATCCGAACGCGAAGAACTTCAAGGTCAACAATCTGGCGTTGTCTCCGACGATCAAGAACCGACTCGACGATCGTCGGCTGTTGCTGGGTGGATTGGACGGATTGCGTCGCGACATCGACAATTCGCGGTTGATGGATTCGATCGACAAGTTCAACCAGGAAGCGATTAACCTGCTGACCAGCCGGAAGGCTCAGCGAGCGTTCGACATCAGCCAGGAGTCGCCTCAGACTCGTGAAAAGTACGGGCGTCACAAGTGGGGGCAGCGGGCATTGCTGGCGCGGCGACTGGTCGAGGCGGGCACCAGTTTCGTGACCATGCAGATGCAGAATCCGGGCGTGTCTGGGGGCATCGGCAACTGGGACATCCACGCCGTCAACGGGCACCTGTACGACGACGCAAATGCGAGGTTGCCGATCTTTGACCAAGCGGTGTCAGCCCTGATCGACGACATCTACCAGCGAGGGCTCGACAAGCAGGTGATGGTGATCGTGGCGGGCGAATTCGGTCGCACGCCCCGGATCAATCCTCAGAAGGGCACTGCGTCGAAAGTTCTACAGCCCGGTCGCGACCATTACCCTGGAGCGATGTCCGTTCTGGTTTCAGGCGGGGGCATGGAAACCGGCCAGGTGATTGGCGAGACGACGTCCAAGGGAGTCCGGCCCAAGCAGCGGCAGTTGGATCCCAACGACCTGCTGGCGACAGTCTATCGATTCCTGGGAATCGACTACGACGCGATGATTCCCGACAACAGCGGGCGACCGGTTCCGTTGATCCCCAGTGGGGCTCCGATTCGCGAACTGCTGTGATTGCAGCAGATTTGTTTCGATCGCCGGTCCCCATCGCCACAATGGGCGCTTCTGCTGAATCAGCTGGCGACCTGGGGACGGACGATGCGGTGGCTCGATTGACTGGCTCGATTTTTACGAACGCCAGTCGATGCCAAGCGATGCACGAGTTGGAGTGTGCATGGCGACAAGGCCTCGTCTATCGAGTGTCTCGAAGAACGACTGGTGCTGAATGTCTCGGCACCGGCCATTCTGCAGCTGTTCGAGAGCAGTTATGGCAATTCCGAGGACCGGGCGGCTGACATTTTTCTGTACGGCTACGGTGGCGTCTGGATGCAGCCAACCGGTCGTGCCGACTCTGGCAACGGGTCTGTCGGATACGACGTCTACGACCGATTCGATCCTGGTTCACCCGGCGATGCGACCTGGTATGGCACCGAAGCGGGGCTGAAGGCGACTGTCGAGGAACTGCACCAGTCCGGGCAGCGGGTATATGTCGACTTTGTGCTCAATCACAACGGGTTTCGAGACGCAGGCACGACCGGATTCGTTGACGAAGGCGGGTACCCCGGTTTTGCGGTGACACTGAATTCGGACAACAACGGCCAGGGGATCACCGATGTCGACGGCGACTTCCACGGAGCGTTCGAGAGCGGAGATCTGAACGGTCGACTTGCCGGGCTGATCGACATCGACCAGGGCAAGAACCACCAGCTGATCCGGCATCCGGTCGACCCGGGCAACGCGAACAACGTTCCGAGTGGTTCGCTGGCCAATATTGCGGACTCGACCAACGCCAGGTTTTATCCGGATCGCAACCTGACACCGATCACGGTTTTTGATCCGAGCACCGGCGAGTCGGATATCGCGATCTATCCGTTCAACACCGATGTCCCCTTGGCCGGTGATGCGATGGCAGAAAACGCACTGGCCCTGTTGATGCGAAACGCTCAGTGGCTGGTGCAGACAATCGGCGTCGACGGCTTCCGGCTCGACGCCGTCAAGCACTTCGAGACGTTTGTGCTGCAGTACTTCGACCGTGCGGTGTACCGTTCGATCCAGGACACGAATCTGGACGGCAGCCAGCGACGCGACGATTCTCGGCATGCTTGACAGCAACAGCCAGGCTTCGCAGATCGATCGCGACCTGTTTTCTGGGGACTTCACCGGACTGGCTCACGGCAACCATGTTGCCACGGTCGTGTCATTTGAGCCGAGCGGGAACTCGAACGTACAGCGATTCCCCGGGCTGTTCACGTCAACAATCATCGGCGCCGGACTCGGCGATCTCGACACCGACGGCGACTTCTCACCACAGGCCGATTTCGGTGATGCTCCCTCTTCCTACCCGGTGACTCGATCCGAGGACGGAGTCGTGCATATCGCAACAGGTCCGACACTGGGAGCAACACGAGATAAGGAAGTTGACGGCGTCCATTCAGCCGCAGCCGCAGCCGCAGCCGACGCCGACGCCGACGCCGACGCCGACGGGTCCGACGAGGATGGTGTCGTCGACACCGGGGCGGACCTGGTCGTGGGACAGGCGGGTGCCAGCGTGACGGTGAATGTTCAGAACGCCCCCGGCGGTGCGAAGCTGGACGCGTGGATGGACTTCAACCAGGACGGTGACTGGAACGACTCCGGCGAGCACATCCTCGTCAACGCGGCGGTCATCAACGGCGACAACGTGCTAGCGTTCGATGTCCCCGCGACGGCCAGTGTCGGCACCACCTACGCTCGCCTGCGGCTGAGCACCGGAGGTGGCCTGGGCGTGACCGGTTTGGCGGCAGACGGTGAAGTGGAAGATAACCAGGTCGAGATCACAGCCGTTGAGAACCTCGTCTTTAATTTCG
>Ga0115002_10003375_pt1 | contig 20006 bp, 21 predicted proteins | sample ArcticOcean_MG_C_8_FD_89576 | JGI IMG/M metagenome (GOLD analysis project Ga0115002, IMG submission 89576) | Marine microbial communities from western Arctic Ocean - ArcticOcean_MG_CB11_86 | ecosystem: Environmental > Aquatic > Marine > Oceanic | place: Arctic Ocean: Canada Basin | collected... | reverse complement strand
CTTGAGCCTGCGGAGCTGCTTCTCCCACGATCCTCTGAGGATGCGCCGGATCTACACGGGCTCGGAAGCGAGAGTGGCGGGTTTGGTCCCTCCCGCACTTATCGTGAGGACTGGATGTTCGATTACGGTATCGCAGGCGAGGCGCTCGAGCGTCGTTTCGCCGTCCGTTCGCTAGAGGGTTTCGGTTTTCAAAAAGGTGATGAGGCGCTGGTGCGGGTTGCGGGTGCGCTGGTCGCCTACGTTCAGGAAATTCGGCCAGGTGGCACCACTCACGTGCGGCCGCCGCGCATCCAGCGGGCCGGCTCGGTAATGCCGCTGGACGAGATGACCAGGCGCAACCTAGAGCTGGTCGAGCCGCTCCGCTCGGGTGAAGAAGGCGGGACCTTGGTCGCGGTGCTTGACGAAGCGTCGACCGCGATGGGTGGCCGCCTGCTGCGCAGCTGGATCCTACACCCACTGGTAGCCGAGTCCCAGATCTGGCGTCGTCAGGAGGCAGTGGCCGAACTGGTGGACCGGCCCGATGTGCGGCGTGTGCTCCGAGACCGGCTCGCATACTTGGGTGATATGGAGCGGTTGGCGGGCAAGATCGGGACGGGACGGGTAACTCCTCGAGACCTGCGCTCGCTCGCTCGCTCGTTGGAGCAGCTGCCGGGAGTGCGTGAGGAGCTTGCCGAATCTACTGCTCCGCTGCTCATAGATCTCGGCGGCGAACTCGACGCTATGGAAGACGTACGCTCGCTCCTGGACCGGGCGTTGTCGGCAGACCCTCCGCTTGCGCTCGCCGACGGCGGTGTGATACGCACCGGGTGGTCCGCCGAGTTGGACGAATTGCGCACGGTGCGTGACGGTGCCCGTGACTTCATCGCTTCGCTGCAGGTCCGCGAGCGAAAGCGCACCGGCATCGGGTCGCTCAAGGTGGGCTTTAACAAGGTGTTCGGTTACTACCTAGAGATCACCAGGGCTAATGTTGGGCGGGTGCCCGACGAGTACGTGCGTAAGCAGACGCTAGCCAATGCGGAGCGTTACTTCACTCCAGAGCTAAAGCAGTGGGAAGAGAAGGTATTCGGCGCGGAGGACAAGCTTCTCATCCTGGAGTCGGCTTTGTTCGGCGAGCTACGTCAGAGCGTCGGGGCCGAGGTCGGGCGCGTGCAGGAGGCAGGCGCCCGCGCGGCTGCGCTTGACGTGCTGGCTGCGCTCGCTGAGGTGGCGGTGCGGCGCAGCTACGTGCGCCCGGAGGTGCACACCGGGTTCGACCTCGACATCGGTGCTGGTCGCCATCCCGTGGTAGAGACCATGATGCCGACCGAGGACTTCATCCCGAACGACATCGTCCTGGACGAGAACAAGCGCATGGTGATCCTTACCGGGCCCAACATGGCTGGAAAGAGCACTGTGCTCCGCCAGGTGGGACTCATTCAGCTGCTTGCTCAGATGGGGTCGTTCGTGCCAGCGGATCGGGCCCGCCTGCCGGTGACCGATCGCATCTTCACGCGTGTGGGGGCATCTGACAACCTCGCTCGGGGGCAGTCGACTTTCATGGTCGAGATGCACGAGACCGCCGCGATCGTGCACGGTGCCACTGACCGGAGCCTCGTGCTCCTAGACGAGATCGGGCGTGGCACCTCGACCTATGACGGTGTGTCGATAGCGTGGGCGGTGACGGAGCATCTCCACGAGCAGGTGGGTGCCCGTACGATTTTCGCCACCCATTACCATGAGCTCACCCAGCTTGGAGACCTGCTTCCGGGAGTGCGCAACCTAAATGTGTCGGTGCGCGAGGTGGGGGAGCAGATCGTGTTCCTGCGTCGTCTGGAAGAGGGCGGGGCGGACCGCTCCTACGGAATTCAGGTTGCGCGCCTGGCCGGGCTGCCGGCGGATGTCATCGCCCGGGCTCAGGAGCTTATGACCGAGCTCGAGGGCACGCATTCCGGGGGAGGAGAGGGGCTCGGTCGCCGCGGTAGCCATCGTCCGGCGTCCGGAACACCCGCGAACCAACTCTCGTTCTTTCAGCCAGAGCACCCGGTAATGGCGCGCATGAGGGGGATCGACATAGATGGGCTCACGCCGCGCGAAGCCCTAAACCTTCTGGCGGAGCTCCTGCGGGAGTTGGGTGGTAGCTGAAGGGAGCCTGGCTGCGGTGTGTAGGGTAGAGACAAGTACACTCCCGCGGAGGATGCCTTGCTCGACGGAAAACCCGGGTTGGCCCTGGCTCTCATGATCACTGCTTTCGTCAGCGGTTGTGCCGCCGACCAGCAGATTGAGCAACCGATGCCGCTCTACGGCGAGGTGCCCATCGACTATCCCCTGGAGTTGTGGGATTCAGACGTCGAGGGGGAGACCCTGTTGCGTGTCCGGGTTACCGACATGGGGCGAGTGGACAGCGTTGTTGTCCTCGAATCAAGCGGGCATGAAACATTCGATTCGGCTGCCGTCGACGGCGCGCTGAAGCTGCGGTTCCAGCCGGCCCGTAAGAACGGCATGAGGATCGAAGTGTGGGCCGAGGTGCCGGTCCACTTCTCGAAGATGCCGCGGTCGGACTCGGCTCTTTCGTTTTGAGTGGCTCGGCGGCACGACGAGTTATGGGCGAGCGTAACCTTAAGCTCTTCGAGTCGGTGCTCGACTTGGTGGGCTGGACCCCCCTCGTGCGCCTGCACCGGGTGGTAGGCGGCTGTCGCACTCCGGTGTACGGCAAGTGCGAGTTCGTAGGTTCGGTCAGCGACGAGAAGCTCATGGCGAGAGTGATCGAGAGTCCCGATTTGCTCGAACGATCAGTCGAGTCGCTCATGGAGCCGCCCTTTCCGGTTCTAGGCGGACACTTGGACCTGGAAGAGGCTACCCAGCTTATCACCCGCTCCAACGCTGCCTGCCTAGTGCGAGAAAACGGAGATCTCTCGGGGATCGTGACCCGCTACGACGTGGTGCGTTCTATTGCTCTGGGAGCTGCCCGATGAGAATTGCGGTGCTTATGGGCGGCAACTCGGACGAGCGCGATGTATCGCTCGGGTCGGGAGCGCAGGTGGCGGCGGCGTTGCGCGAGGCGGGTCATGACGTGGTGTCGGTGGACACCGTCCACGGCGCTCTATCCATCGACGAGGAACGCCAGCTTTGCGGCGAGGGAGTGAGGGCGTTGCCCCCGTCGAAGCAGTCGCTAGATCTTCTCGAAACAGGTGACACGATTGCGCTTACCAAGGCACCTGGGGTGAAGGATGCCGACGTCTTTTTTATCGCGCTACACGGTGGTCATGGTGAGGACGGTACGCTCCAGTCGCTGCTAGAGGTGGCGGGCGTCGTGTACACTGGCAGCGGGCCCACCGGTTGCGTGCTGGCTATGGACAAGGACGTCACCAAGCGGCTCCTGCGGAACGAAGGGATACCCACCCCGGATTGGATCATTGGGCCGGGCCCGTCCGCCGAAGAGGCGGCCGACCGACTCGGACTTCCGCTGATTGTGAAGGCGGCACGGGGAGGCTCGTCGTTGCGCCTGCGCCTGGCACATGATATGCAAGAGCTGGAGGATGCGGTGGAGGAGGCCAATGGGTACGACGACGCCGTCGTATTCGAGCGTTTCATACGGGGACGGGAGTTCACCGTGGGGATCCTAGGGGAGGAACCCCTCCCCGTTGGGGAGATCATCCCGGAGAACGAGATTTTTGACTACGAGTGCAAATATCAGCCTGGGATGGCAGCGGAGGTCTTCCCTGCCGACATTCCTGTGGAACTTGCCCAGCGCCTCCAGGAGCTCGCGCTTCAGACCCACCGTGTGCTCCGCCTCCATGACTTTTCGCGTGTCGATTTCATCGTCGCGGAAGACGAGGGGGTTTGGTGCTTAGAGGCTAACAACCTCCCGGGGATGACAGCAAATAGCCTTGTACCGAAGGCGGCCAAGGCGGCTGGCATCACGTTTCCTGAGCTGTGCGACCGGATCGCGCGTTTGGCGCTGGCGCGCCGAAGACAGCGTACGCCGGCCTAACGGAGAGGAAGAGGACGCGAGAGATGGCCTATAGGACCGGCGGGTTCGGTTTTGGGGGGTTCACGCTCACCCCGATGGTGAAGAAACTGCTCTTCGCCAATTTCGGGGTGTTCCTCATAACCTGGCTCCTCCCCTCCCGGTTCGTGCTCGAGTGGCTGGCCTTCCGTCCCGATCACGTGCTGACCCGTCCTTGGGGAGCGCTCACCTACATGTTCGTCCACGCGGACCTTATGCATGTGTTGTTCAACATGTTGGTGGTCTTCTTTTTCGGGCCTCCTCTCGAGGGCCGGTGGGGGTCGAACGAGTTCATCCGGTACTATCTGGTATGCGGATTCGGAGGCGTGATCCTCGCCTTCCTACTCGCGCCCTTGGCCTCGATCGTGGGCGCGTCCGCGGCCTGTTATGGCCTGATGCTAGCCTTTGCCATGAACTGGCCCGATGCCCCCATCTATGTTTGGGGCATCTTTCCCGTGCAGGCGAAATGGCTTGTCGGGTTTCTCTTTCTCATAACCGTGATCAATGCTTTCGGCGCGCCGGGTGGGCCGGTTGCCCACATGGCCCATCTGGGGGGCATCATAGCTGGGCTCCTCTATCTGAAAGCGGACTGGCGTCCCCGTGAAAAGCTGGCCTCGCTCCGTCAGCGGACAGCACGCGCGCGTCTCCTTACGATCGTACCAAGGGACGACGAGGGTCAGTCGGCCGTGCTGCGGTCGGGAGGCTGGCGCAGTGCCGACGAGGGCGCGCTGCTGGATGCAGTGGACCAAGTTCTGGACAAGATATCCGCCGAGGGTATCACTGCCCTAACCCCTGAGGAGCGGAGATTGCTTGACGAGGTGTCGTGCCGGAATCGGCCTCTGGGGTAGGCTTGGAAACCCTCTGGCCCTCAGTGGCGTACACTCAACCCTTAACCCGGCTGCACGTAGGACGCCTCCGGCAAGGAGCCGAAAGCAAATGAAGCGGTATCCGCGCTCGCATCTCGCCCTCGTGGCCTTAGTTCCGACATTTTTCTCTGCGTGCTCGAGCTCCCCAGGACCGGCGGTCTCCGTGGCTCCGCCTCCCAGTTCCCAGCCGGTGGTGTCCACCGCTCAGCCAGAGGCATCGTCCAATCCGGTCGCCCTGCCCAACGGGATCAACCTCGACACCGTTCAGGCCGGTCGCTTCGACTTCGGCAAGATGTGGACATTCGAATTCCCTCCGGTCGATTATTTCCGGGAGGAGTATGGCTTTACACCGGACAGGGCCTGGTTCGACCGCGCTCGTCTGGGATCTCTGCGTCTCCCTAATTGCTCGGCTTCCTTCGTGTCCCCGAACGGCCTGGTCATGACTAACCACCACTGCGTACGGGATGGCGTGGTAGAGGTGAGCAGACCAGGGGAAGATCTGATCTACAGCGGGTTCTTTGCCAAGACCCTCGAGGATGAACGCGCGTTGGAGGACATCCACGTTGACCAGCTGATAGACATTGTCGACGTCACTGACGAAATCGAAGCTAAATTGAGGGGAGTGGGTGACGAGGACCGTTTTGACGCTCAGGAAGATGCGTTCAGCGAAGTGCAGGACCGCATCGCCGAGGAGCAGGGGGGCGAAGACGCCGGGATCAACGTTGAAGTGATCTCGTTGTTCGCCGGTGGCCACTACTCGGGATACGTGTTCCGTCGCTACTCTAACTTGAAGCTGGTGGCAGCTCCGGAGCTCCAGATCGGTTTCTACGGCGGCGATCCGGACAACTTTACGTATCCACGCTACAATCTCGATTTTGCGTTCCTCCGGGTCTACGACGACGGAGGTCAGCCGCTTCAAACCGACGACTACTTCAAACTGGATGACGACGGTCTGGAGCCGGGCGACCCTGTGTTCGTGATCGGCAATCCAGGTAGCACTAGTCGGCTGCAGACGGTGGCCGAGCTTGAATTCCGGCGCGACGTGAGCGACAAGGGCGTGCTGGAGTTCGTCAGCCGCAGGATCGAAGTGCTACAGGCATTCGCGGAGGCCCAGCCAGGTGCTGCTGAGGAGATGGATCTTGTCAACACTATCTTCAGTCTTCAGAACACCCAGAAGGCCTACCGGGGCCAACTGAAGGGGCTCGCTGACCCAGTGATTCTCACCAAGCGGCTCCGGTCCCAAGAGGAGTTGCAGGATTCGCTGGCACAGCCGGCCCGGGCCAGTGAGTACGGGGGTCTGATCGAGCGATTGGCGGAGCTCCAGGAGGTCAAGCGCGTCGAGGCGCCTGGCTACGGGTCGTTCCTGGGGTTGACGAGCGAGGAGTACGAGGCGCCGACCCTGTCGCGGGCCCTCTTGGCAGTGCAGGTGATGAACGCGAGTCGGGGGGGCAACTCTGCATCTGCGAGCGGGGTTCGTACACGTTTCCGCGGGATCGACGACGTGCCGTCCGAGCTGGATATCGCGCTCATGGCGGCCCGCTTTCAGGAATGGGCGAATGGCTATGGTCAGGACGCCCCTTGGGTGCAGAGCATTCTTCAGGGCCGGACCGCTGAGGAGGCGGCGCGGGCGATTCACGATGGTTCGCTGATGGCCGATTCGGCCACGGCGGTTGCCGCGGTGGACTCTGGCGATCTAGACACGAGTGACCCCGCCATCGCGGTCGTGATAGCCTACATCCCAGCGTTCGGTGCATTCCAGCAAGTGCTGGGCCGGGTCTCTCCGGAAGAGGAGCGGCTCTCCTCCAAGCTGGGTCGTGCACGCATGGAGTTGTACGGTACGAGTTTCGTGCCGCCCGACGCGACGTTCTCGCTTCGCATCGCGGATGGTGTGGTGACTGGCTTTCCCTACAACGGCACGATCGCCCCAGCATTCACCACGCTGTATGGTCTATATGACCGGCACTACTCTTTCAAGGCACAGTATCCTGATTCGAGCGAGTCGCCGTGGGCGTTGCCCGAGCGATGGCTGCCCGTGCCGGACGACCTCGATCTGACCAAAGAAGTGGACTTCGTGTTCACCGCCGATATCATCGGTGGCAATTCTGGATCGCCGGTGTTGGACCAGGACCTCGATGTTGTTGGGTTGGTCTTCGACGGCAACATGGATAGCCTGCCTGGCGACTATATATACCTGCCGGAACTCAACCGCGCGGTGGCGGTGGATGTGCGCGGGATCGTGGAGGCTCTCTCCAATGTGTACGACATGGGTGGGCTCGTGTCGGAGCTGCGCACAGGACAGATCTCGCGCTGAGCGTTCCCGTGCTGTGAGGACTTGGGGGGCGGGCTGCCGGTGGCTGCTCACCCCCCCCACGGTTGACCACTCCCGCGTACTGGGCTCCGAACCCATGCGTTGATTGATCGGGAGCGCTCACAGCCCTAAATTATCGAAGGGCCGAACAGAAGCCAAAGTCCGCCCGTCCCCGTTGGCTCGCCCAGGGTCTCACCGGGACACTCTCCGCGTAGCATAGCGGGAATTCCAGGAGACCTTCCGTGTCCGGTCACAGTAAATGGTCGTCGATCAAGCGCAAGAAGGCCGTCACTGACTCCAAGCGTGGGCAGCATTTTACGAAGCTCATCCGAGAAATCACGGTAGCGGCACGTTCGGGAGGGGGCTCCCTCGATGGAAATCACCGCCTGCGCCTTGCGGTCGATACCGCCAAGGCGGCCAACATGCCCGGCGAGAACATCGAACGGGCGATCAAAAAGGGAATCGGTGAGCTCGAGGGCGTGACCTATCAGGAGATAGTGTACGAAGGCTACGGACCAGGCGGCGTCGCACTCTACCTCGAGATCGTGACAGATAACGCAAATCGTACCGTGGCCGCACTACGCCATATGCTCGAGCGCAACGGCGGAAATCTGGGTGCCAGCGGTTCGGTGGCGTGGCAGTTCGACCGTAAGGGACAGGTTTTCGTCGACGCTTCCCGGTATGAAGATGATCGGGTGCTGGATGTGGCTTTGGAAGCGGGTGCAGAGGACCTTGTGCGCGAGGGCTCAGAATACCGGATTACGTGCGAGGTTGCGGTCTTCCAAGAGGTCCAGGAAGGGCTTGCCGTGGCTGGCATCGAGCCTGTTATGGCCGCAATGTTTATGATTCCCAAGGCTGAGGTCGACGTCACCGGCAAGGACGCGGAGCGGCTTATCAAGCTTCTCGGCCTGCTGGAAGACCACGATGATGTTCAGAAAGTTTACTCGAATGGCAACTTCGACGAAGCGCTGCTCGCGGAAGTCGGGTGATCTACATTTCTCGCAACGAGACGAAATGGCTGACGAATCGTTCAATGTCCTCGTGGTCGAAGACGATTCCTCTGCCAGTAGGCTCGTGCAGGCAATTGTCGAGGGCCGCGGACACCAGGTTGAGGCGGTGGCTGATGCTGAGGGCATCGAGACCGAAGGACAATTCGCGCTTCTACAGAACCTGGGATGCGACATCGGACAAGATTGCCTGATCTCCCGTCCACTCGATCCGGAGCGGGCCTTTCTCCTAACCGAGAAGAAGGGGTTTCTGCTTTGACCGGAGCCGGAGCTGCCCTCGTGCTCGGCATTGACCCGGGCACGGCGGTAACGGGCTTCGGAGTCATCGAACGAGGTGAGCGAGGTCGGGTCACACTGGTGGAGTGTGGGGTCATCCGCACTTCGGCGCGCCGGCCGCTAGCTACCCGTATCCGAGACATCTACGAGGGAGTGGCGGAGCTGATCGAGCGACATCGCCCGTCTGCCGTCTCGGTAGAAGACGTATTCATCGGAAAGAACAGTCGCACCGCGTTGTCGCTGGGCCATGCCCGTGGCGCCATCCTGCTGGCCGCCGCGCTGCGCGATCTCCCGATTTCGGAGTACACTGCGGTGGAGATCAAAAAGGCCGTATCTGGGACCGGACGCGCGACCAAGGACCAGGTCGGTTTCATGGTGCAACAACAGCTGCGGCTTCGTTCGCCCCCCACTCCTGAAGATGCGGCAGACGGCGTCGCAGCGGCCCTCTGCCATTGCATGGCAGGATCCTTTGCGAAGGCAAAGGCGTGATCAGTCGTCTGAGGGGTCAGCTTCTGAGCCGTGACGCCGACGGGGTGGTCGAGGTGGAGACTGCGGGAGGCGTGGTTTACGAAGCCGAGGTCCCGCTCACCGTCCTACAGCGCATCCCCGACTCCGGATCACCGATCGAGCTGCATACGCTCCAGGTGGTGCGTGACGATTCGGTGGCTCTGTTCGGGTTCCTCGGGAGTGGGGAGCGGGAGCTGTTCCGCCGGTTGATGGTCGTCAAAGGCGTTGGTTCCAAGCTTGCGCTCAAACTGCTGTCTGCGTATGCCAGCCCCCGGCTGGCGAGGGCTCTTGCGGAAAAAGAAGTAAGTGCGCTCCAGCAGGTGAGCGGCGTCGGCAAGAAGACAGCAGAGCGGTTGGTGCTGGAACTGTGGGACAAGGTCGGCGACCTGGCGATGGAGGCCCCGGGAAGTGAGGGGGCGCCCACCCCTCCCATTGCGCAGGAGGCAGTCTCGGCGCTCGTCGCGCTTGGCTACAGCTTCGCGGATGCCGACGCGGTTGTGCGGAGGGTGCTGGAGGAGGGGCGAACGGACTCGGCGGAAGAGCTGATCCGGAAGGCGCTCGAATGGAGGTGACCGGAGATGAGGGGTGGCGCAAGTGACCCGACGCGTGGAGGTGACCACCCCAGAGCCTCTCTCCGAGGACCAGGCTGTGGAGCCGGGACTGCGTCCGCACATGCTTTCCGAGTTTGTTGGCCAGGAAAAGGTGCGCGAGGCCCTCTCGATTGCGGTTGATGCGGCCAAGCGGCGGAGGGAGCCGCTCGATCACGTGTTGTTCCATGGACCCCCTGGGCTTGGCAAGACAACCTTGGCCGCTCTCATGGCGCGAGAGCTCGGAGTAAACCTCAAGACCACCTCGGGTCCCGTGCTGGAGAAGCCTGCTGACCTGGTCAGCCTGTTGACCAATCAGCGTGCGGGTGACGTCCTATTCATCGACGAGATCCACCGCCTGCGTCCGGTCATCGAGGAATTCCTCTATCCAGCCATGGAGGACTGGCAGATCGAGATCCGGTTGTCCGAGGGACCACGTGCTCAAACGATGACGATGCGCATCGAGCCCTTTACGTTGGTCGGAGCGACGACGCGGTTCGGGCTTCTCACCGCGCCCATGCGTGCCCGCTTCGGCATCGTGCAGCGGCTCAATTTTTATCCGTCCGAAGAACTTACCGAGATTGTGCTCCGAACTGCGCGGATCCTGGAGTTGGAGGTGGATGAAGACGGTGCGGTCGAGATTGCGAGGCGCTCTCGAGGCACCCCCCGCGTGGCCAATCGGCTGCTACGCAGAGTGCGCGACTTCGCCGAAGTACGGGCGGATGGCAAGGTGGATAAGGCCGTCGCGATGGACGCGCTTGTCCTGCTGGACGTAGACGAATATGGCCTGGACGAGATGGACGCTCGCGTGCTCAAGACGATCATCGATAAGTTTGACGGCGGCCCGGTGGGCTTGAGTTCACTGGCTGTCGCGCTCGGCGAGGACCAACTGACTTTGGAGGAGGTTTACGAGCCTTTTCTGATTCAGGAGGGCTTCCTCCAGCGCACCTCTCAAGGCCGGAAGGCCACAAGGAGGGCCTACCATCGCTTCGGATACGTCCTGCCTGCGGAGGGGAAAGGTCCTGCCGGGCAATCCTCGTTTCTCGAGGAGTGAAGGGCTCTCGCGTATCCGATTACGAATACGTCCTTCCCGCGGACCGGATCGCGAGTTACCCGGCCGCACGACGGGACGAAAGCCAATTGCTGGTGGTGCCGCGGGGCTCGGGCGCGGTGCCGTCTACGGAGCCGTTCCGTCATCTCGTCTTTCGGGACCTGGTCACCTTATTCCGGCCGGGCGACGTGCTCGTGGTGAATGATAGTCGTGTTATTCCCGCACGGCTGCTTGGCAAGAAGCCAACAGGTGCACCTTCGGAGATCCTGCTGCTGCGCCCCACGCCGGAAGCTGACCCCGCCGACCCGCGCACTTGGGAGGCGCTAGTGCGACCGGGTGGGAAACTCAAGCCAGGTCGGCGTGTTGTAGTGGCGGACGACCTTGAAGTCACGGTTCTGGGCCCAGCGGAGGGGGGCGGACGGGTGGTGCGCCTCGATTCCCCGTGGCCCGCGTGGGAAGTGATCGAGCGCCACGGCCACGTCCCCTTGCCTCCGTACCTCGACCGCAAGGATGAGCCCATCGACCGCGAGCGCTATCAGACCGTGTACGCTCGTGCTGCCGGATCGGTGGCGGCCCCAACGGCGGGGCTACATTTCACGACGGAATTGCTTGACGAGCTGGAGGTGATCGGGGTACACCGTGCTGCTGTGACGCTCGATGTGGGCGTAGGCACTTTCCGGCCGGTGGAGGCCGAAGACCCGGATGCCCATACCATGCACGCTGAGCCCTACCGTGTGGAGCAGGCGGCCGCGGATTTGATCAACGAGGTCCGGCGGGCGGGCGGGCGGTGCTGGGCAGTGGGAACCACAGTCGCCCGTACGCTCGAGACCGCCGCCGGCGAGGACGGAACCGTGCGGGCGGGGGCTGGAATCACCCGGCTGTTCATCCGCCCGCCGAGTCGCTTCCGTGCGGTGGACGCACTCATCACAAATTTTCATCTTCCGAGGTCCACATTGCTCATGCTGGTGGCTGCCTTCGGTGGTTATGAGAGGGTGATGGAGGCCTACGGGGTGGCGGTGGCAGATGGCTACCGGTTCTACTCTTACGGCGATGCGATGGCGTTCGTATGATGGGTATGCCCTTGATCCCCGTGGAAAGGGAGCGTTCGTCCCCTGTGTTTGGCTACCGCCTGGATGCCACCGAGAGCGCGGCACGAGCGGGCATCTTCTCGACTCCCCATGGTGACGTACTGACTCCCAGCTTCATGCCGGTCGGTACCCAGGGTGCGGTCAAGGGTGTGGCACCCGACGAGCTGGAGGTGCTCGGTGCCACGGTGATCCTCGCCAACACCTACCACTTATATCTCCGTCCCGGCCAGGAGTTGGTCCGTGAACTGGGCGGCCTGCACGCGTTCATGCGTTGGGACGGGCCAATCTTGACTGACTCCGGTGGGTTCCAGGTATTCAGCCTGGCCGCCATGAACGAGGTGCGGGACGATGGCGTGGTGTTTCAGAGTCACATCGACGGATCTCGTCACGTGTTCACCCCCGAGTCCGTGATGGAGACTCAGCGCATACTGGGCGCCGACGTAGTGATGGCGTTTGACCAGTGCCTTTCCGGGGTATGCAGTCTCGAGCAGGCTCGCACAGCCACCGAGCGTACGCTGCACTGGCTGGAGCGCTGTCGGTCTCGCTTCCTCGAGTTGGAGGATGAGGTGGAAGTGCCGCCGCAGAGCCTATTCCCAGTGCTACAGGGGAATGTGTACGACGAGCTGAGGCGGGAGCAGGCCCGTTGCTTCCGAGAGATGGGAGAGTGGGACGGGTGGGGGATCGGCGGCCTCTCTGTGGGAGAGTCCAAAACGGACATGTGGCGTATCCTGGAGGTGCTGGACGGCGAGATCCCGCGGGAGCGGCCGCGTTACCTGATGGGGGTTGGTTATCCAGACGACCTCATCGAAGCAGTGGCGCGTGGCTGTGACCTCTTCGACTGCGTTGCGCCCACTCGAAATGCCCGCCACGGCACCGCTTGGACTGCGGATGGCCAAATCAACCTGAAGGCCTCGCGCTTCCGGCGTGACCGTGCTCCTGTGGATCCAGGCTGCGACTGCCTTGCGTGTGCGCGCTACGATCGGGCCTATCTGCGACACCTATTCGTCGCGGGTGAATTGCTCGCCCTACGTTTGCTCTCGCTTCACAACTTGCGATTCATGGTGAGGCTGGCAGAGCAGGCGCGCGAGCGGATCCTGGACGGCTCGTTCAAGTCATGGAGCACTGCCTGGCTGGAACGCTACCGCGGGATCCGGGTGTGATAGGTCCGGACTCCAACCTTCCCCCCTTGTGCTCGGAGCGGCCGGTGATCCACGCGTCCCTGATCCTTATGGCCCCACGCGAAGGTGGCAATGCCACCTTCGTTTTCCTAATCCAGATGGTTGCGATCTTTGCGATTTTCTATTTCATCCTCATCCGTCCGCAACGGCAGGAGGCCGCGAAGCATAAATCCATGGTGGAGTCGCTCAAAAAGGGGGATGAGGTGGTGACCGGCGGCGGCATCATAGGATCCGTGGTGCATGCGGAGAGCGACCGGGTTACGATCAAGACCGCTGAGAATACCAGATTGGTGGTCGAGAAGGGGCGCATCGCGAAAGTGATCTCGGCCAAGGCCGAGGTGACCTGAGGGTCGGCGGGCAGATCCTATGGTGCGGACCATCGTCATCATGGGGGATCCGGTTCTGCGGACACGCGCCGAGCAGGTGGGATCCTTCGACGAAGAGCTGAGCCGGTTGGTTGATGACATGTTCGAGACCATGTATCGTGCGGAAGGGATCGGTCTTGCGGCAAACCAGATCGGCGTGCTCAAGCAGGTCTTGGTCGTGGACGTGCGCGATGAGGAGGATGCAGAGGCTGGTCGGATGGCGCTGATCAACCCCCGCATCGTGATGGTCACCAGCGAGGCGCATAAGGAAGCCGAGGGGTGCTTGAGCATCCCCGGTCTTGAGGAAGTAGTGAAGCGGCCTGCGGGTATCAGGGTCGAGGCATTGGACGTACACGGTTCCCCGATATCAGTGGACGCCGAAGCACTTCTAGCCCGCGCTCTCCAGCACGAGATCGATCACCTGGAAGGGATTCTATTCCTGGACCGGGTGAGCCCCCTCAAGCGCCGACTGTTGATGACTAAGTGGAAGAAGGCCAAGGCGGAGAGGGAGGCGAAGTGAGCGGCATCTCGCCAACGGTGATACTGGTGCGCCTCTAGGCCTTTCCACAGATGGCGTAATAGTTCACGGTGATGTCCACCGCACCAGTTTTGCTGACGGTGACTCTCCATCTCTCTTGGTTGTTGCCTACGGGCTCGAACTCCCCTGTCTTGGCCCTCGGGGGCCTCAATAGTCGTGCCAACGGTGCCAGATCTGCTGTTCGTGGCTCAACAGTGCGAAAAACCCGAGTCCAGAACTAGAGTCTATGCCGGTCGGAGCTAGCGAAAATGTCCAGAGACGGTAACGCGAGTGGTAACGGCGACACCATCCGGTAACGGAAGCAGCAATCTGGGCGCCATGGATGCGTGTCTTCGTGGAAGGAGTGGTGACAGGTGTCCGGGTCCGTTAGAAGATGACTGGGCTGTGCACCGAAGGGAACGGAAGTCCGTGCCAGATGTAGGGAAGCGTCACTTCTGGCCAAACCTTGCACAACGCGGGAGGGTTGTGAGGATCCTCTTTTGGGGCACTCCAAACTTTGCGGTGCCTTCGCTGCGCGCCCTCGCTGAGGAGGGTCACGACATCGTCGGCGTCGTGACCCAGCCGGACCGACCCTCCGGGCGGGGGCGGAAACTCCGTGGCTCGGCGGTTAAGCGGGTTGCGCTCGAGGAGAACAGCTATCCGGTCCTCAGCCCGGAGCGCCCACGCGGCGAATCATTCATGGAGAGTGTGCGCGAGCTCGCGCCCGACCTCTCGGTGGTGGTAGCGTACGGGCACATTATCAGCCGTGAGGTGCTGGATCTTCCTGCGCGGGGCTCCATCAATGTGCACGCCTCTCTTCTTCCCCAGCTGCGGGGTGCTGCGCCGATCAACTGGGCGATCGTGCGTGGGATGGAGCTCACGGGGGTGACTGTTATGCGCATGGTCGAGGAGATGGACGCGGGCCCGATCCTATTCCAACTGGAGGAGCCGGTAGGGCTCTCCGAGACCGCCAGCGAGTTGACTGCGAGGCTCTCCGAAATCGGGGCGGAGGCGCTGGTGGAGACGCTCGCAATGCTCCAGCTCGGCGCGAGCGAAGAGTGCGAGCAGGACCATGATTTGGCCACGTTCGCGCCCAAGATCGACCGTGCCACGGCACGGGTCGACTGGGCCATCGACGGCCCCTCCGTCGCCAACCACATTCGTGGTATGGATGAGGTGCCGGGCGCGTGGAGCCTTCTCGGGGGCGTGCCGGTCAAGCTCTTCAAGCCGGAGGTTCGCTCAGGAGGCTCCGATGGATCGTCCCCAGGAGTGGTGCTGCGGGCGGATCCGGATGGCGGACTCTTGGTCGCGTCAGGGAAAGGCACGGTCACGCTCGGAGAGGTGCAGCCGGCGGGGCGTCGGCGAATGCTCGCCTCCGACTGGATCAGGGGACGGAGGGTGGTCGAGGGTGACCGCTTCGAATAATCGCTTGCTCCCTCCTCTTCACGTCGTCACCAACGATGTCCTTCTCGCGCGTTCGGACTTTCCCCTTCTCGCGCGCAGGGTGCTGTCCGCGGGTGGGCGCCGTCTGGCTCTCCACCTGCGCGGTCACGCGACGTCCGGTGAGCGGCTCTACGGTATAGCGGCCCGCCTCAAGGCCGCAGCGAGCGCGGCAGGGGCATTTCTTTTCGCCAACGATCGGGTCGATGTAGCCATGGTCACCGGACTGGACGGCGTGCATCTAGGCCAGAGCTCGATGGCGCCAGCGGTGGTGCGGCCGCTCCTCCGCCAGGGCACCTGGGTGGGTGTTTCCGTTCACGATCCCGAGGAGGCCCAGGCGGCGGCGGCAGACGCTGATTATCTTGTGGTGGGCACTGTGTTTGCGACTGCCTCTCATCCGGGCCGGACGGGCTCGGGATCCACAGGAGTAGCGCGCGTACGGGCCGGCGTAGGTCTTCCACTTTTCGCCACGGGTGGGGTGACGGCAGAGAGAGTTACAGAAGTCGTCGCCGCCGGCGTGCAGGGCGTAGCTGTCCTGAGGGGCATCTGGTCGCGGGACGATCCGGCAACCGCGGTAGAAGATTACTTGAGGGTCTTATGAATGGCTGACACGATTCGGGTAGAACTCAACGGCAAGGAGCGCGAAGTGTGTGCCGGGCTGACTGTACGTGGTTTACTAGATACGCTGAACCTAGAGCCGGGGCTCGTAGTGGTAGAGCGTAACAGGGAGATTCTTGCCCGTGCCCGGTACCATGAGGTCGCCGTGCGCGAGGGCGACCGACTAGAATTTGTCCATTTTGTCGGTGGTGGGGCGTGATGGGTCCAGAGCCGAATGAGCTGCTGGCAATCGGGGGCGAAGAGTTTCACTCCCGATTGATCGTCGGCACGGGCAAGTACGCGAACCCGGAGGTGATGGTCGAGGCCATACGAGAGAGCGGTGCGGAGATGGTGACGGTCGCAGTACGGCGGGTCGACTTGGACCGAAGCGAGGGGATCCTCCAGGTGCTCGACCCCACCGAATTTTTTCTGCTCGCCAACACCGCTGGCTGTTTCACGGCCGATGACGCGGTACGCTACGCCCGCTTGGCGCGGGCAGCGGGGTTCAACGAATGGATCAAGCTCGAGGTGATCGGAGACGTCGAGACGCTTATGCCTGACACGCAGGCTACGATCGAGGCGGCCCGCGTGCTCGTCGGTGAGGGTTTTAAGGTGATGGCCTACACCAATGACGACCTCGTCACTGCGCTCCGGCTCGAGGATGCGGGCTGCGTGTCGGTGATGCCGCTAGCCAGTCCGATCGGTAGTGGCCTAGGTCTGGTGAACCCGTACTTCATCCGAGAGATCAAGCGGCGCTTGGTGGTCCCGGTGATCGTGGACGCGGGAGTGGGCACGGCCTCCGACGCATGCCTCACAATGGAACAGGGAGTGGACGGGATTCTCATGAACACTGCCCTCGCCGGCGCCGACTATCCGGTCGCGATGGCGCGGGCTATGCGCTTCGCGGTGCACGCTGGCCGGCTTGCCTTCATGGCGGGCCGGATGCCTGCCCGGGAAATCGCGATTCCTACATCGCCGACCCGCGGGATGTTGGGCTGATACCAGCGCGCTCGTGGCGGTGACCCCCGCTCGCCGTGCCGCGCTGTCCGTGTGCCGGGCCGCCGGCCGAGGGCGTCGCTTGGATCTCGCGTTCGCGCAGGAAGCCCGGTTCCTGGACGAGCGAGAGCGTCGGTTCGCGCACGAGCTCACCTATGGGACGAACCGCCTGAGAGGACGACTTGACCACCTGCTCTCACTTCGGCTCCACCGTGGGTTAGACGAGGTGGACCCAGAGCTTCTAGACATCCTCCGACTGGGCGCGTATCAGGTTCTCTATATGGACGTACCCGACTACGCGGCTGTTTCCCAGGCGGTGGATCTCGCGCCTGCTCACGGGGCAGGGCTGGTGAACGCCGTTTTGCGCGCCATAGGGAGAAGGGGTGAGAACCCCGAGGACTTTCCGCGGCCAGAGAGTGATCTGGCGGCGTGGCTGGAGACGTGGGGATCGCACCCGCGCTGGTTGGTGGACCGCTGGCTCTCGTGCTATCCCGCCGACGACGTGAAGAAGCTGGTGCAACTGAACAACGTGCGGCCGCCCCTGACCATCTTTCCTCTGGCCAGCTCTCCGGAAGATGCGGTCCGGCGCCTTACAGAAGACGGTATCGTCGCCAAGGTCGTTGGCAGTGGGACCCGCTGTGTGGAACTGGCGGCGGGGACAGACGTCGCTCGCGCCCTCGCGGTGCTGCCGGCGATCGTGCAGGACCCGGGGGCTTCTTTGGTGGTCGAATATGTTGCTCCACCGAACGACGGGTGGATCGCGGATTTGTGCGCTGCCCCCGGCGGAAAATCCCTTGGCTTAGCGGCGCGCGGGTCCCGGGTGGTGGCCGTAGATCGCTCGGAGCGCCGTATGAGTATCCTGCGCGAAAATGTTGAGCGCACCAATCTTCCCGTGGCCGGGATCGTTGCGCGCGCCGAGCGGCCTCCCCTGATGAGTGCGCCTCTGGTTCTCCTGGATGTGCCGTGCACGGGGACAGGCACCCTGCGGCGCCATCCGGATGCCCGGTGGCGGATGGGTCCCGGGGATCCGGCCGCGCTCGCTGCGGTCCAGGACAGCATCCTGGAGGGTGGGGCAAGCGTGGTGCCTATGGGTGGACTTCTGGTGTATAGCACCTGCACCCTGGAGCCTGAGGAGAACCAAGAACGGGTGAACACTTTTCTCCTGCGCCACCCCGATTTCCGTCTCGAGCCCTCTGACACCGTGGACCCTACCCACTTGGATGCCGATGGCCGCTTGGCGACCCTCCCCTGGAGAACCGGCTTCGACGGCGCTTTCGCTGCCCGGTTGAGGAGGATCGCCGGATGAAGTTGGGTGAGTCGATGAAGAAGAGGCGTGGGCGCGTTGGCGGCGGCTCGCACGCTGGTATGGATCGCGGGTGGGGGCCGTTCGCGGGCCGCTTGGCGGCGCTTGCAGCTGTGGGTTTGGGGGGCGGCTATCTGTTTGCCACCCGGGTTTTTTTCCCGCTCCCTCCCCCACCCGGAGATCTGGTGGAAGTGCCAGTTCTGGAAGGGCTTGCGCTTGTACGGGTAGAAACCGTGCTTGCCAAAGAGGGGCTGGAGCTTGGGGTGGTAGAGAGGCTTCAACACCCAGCTATCGACAGCGGGATCGTGGTGGGGCAGGGCCCGTTGGGCGGGCAGTTGGCGGAGCGCGGGGGGCGGGTGAGGGTGACCGTGAGTCTTGGTCCCCAGACCCAGGCTGTCCCGGACGTGACTCGGCTCCTGGGGACTCAGGGGGTAAGGGTACTGGAGGCGACCGGCTTCCAAGTGACCGTGGACAGTGTGGACTCCGATCTCGTAGCGGGGGTGGTGGTTGCGGTCGAGCCGGAAGCTGGGACCCTCCTGCGTGTTCCTGCAGCGGTGCGGGTGACGTTATCCCGGGGACCGGCCTTGGTCCCAATGCCCTACCTGATTGGGATCCCTCAGCAAGAGGCTATCGACTCGCTTGCCGGGTTGGGGTTACGCCTTTTGGCGGTCGATACAGTGTTCCGGTTCGGCCGCGACCAGGGGCTTGTTGTGGAGCAGGATCCACCTGCGGATTCCCTCCTCGCACCCCGGACGATGGTTCAGCTATCCGTCGGGCGACGCGGGGGGTGAGATGGTCTTCAAAGAGCTTGGTCCCGCGAGGAACAATGGTCGAAATCATCCGTAGCAGAACGCAATGATCCAGCCAGGCGCACCAGAGGGTCAGGCCCGGTCCAGTGCGCCGGGCGTACCATCCGCGGCGCGACGCCGTCGGAGGTCGTCGCGGACCCCCTACGGTGTCGCCCTGCTGGTTGTGGGACTGCTGGTCGGCGCGGCTTGGCTGACACGGGACCATTTTGAGCCGGTGGTGGCAGGCCATCAAGCGCCCGAATTCCTGGTCACGACGTTGGATGGTCAGAGCGTCGGGCTCGACCGTTACCAGGGGAAGGTGGTGCTGTTAAACGTGTGGGCCACCTGGTGCGCGCCTTGTCTGGAAGAGATGCCATCGATGGAGCGGCTCTACCAGCAGCTGACCGGCACGGATTTCGAGATTCTTGCAGTGAGTGTGGATTTGCCGGTGGATGGCGGTGTGCCCGTCAGAACACTCGAATCCTTTGCCCGCGAACTCGACCTGTCCTTCCCGATTCTGTACAGCCCGCCGGGTGGGCCGCGGTCCATCCAGGAAATCTTTCAGACGGCCGGGGTACCGGAGTCGTTCCTGATCGGTAAGGACGGTGTTATCTACCGGCGCCTCGCCGGACCGACGGTCTGGGATGCACCTCAGTACCGTGAGCAGATTATCCGTTTGCTTGGAGACTAGCCGGCGGTGGCCATGTTCCCCCGCATCGTGTCCCGCAACTGGCGGTTGAAGCTGGCCGCGTTAGGGCTCGCCGTAGTCCTCGGGGCGCTGGTTCGCTCGGAGCCGACGAGCCAGGGCAACCTCTTCACGGTGCCTGTCCAGGCTCAGGTTAGTGACCTGAACTGGATCCTCTCAGGTGAGCCCGATCCGCCTACGGTACAGGTGCGGTTCCGGGGTCCTACCGGCGATCTGATCCGCCTTGCGCGTGAAGGTGCCACGCTGCGCTTGCCACTTGATACGGTCTCGAGCGCGGATACGGTGGTCCAACTGCGGCGTGATTGGGTGGTGGTCAGCACTGGCAGTGGATTGGTGGTGGAGGACATCGCTCCCGCGAACGTCAGGTTGTCGCTTCAGCGGACCGTGTCTAGGCTCCTCCCTCTCCGGATCACTACCACAGGTGAGATCTCGTCGGGGTTG